>Ga0207678_10003958_pt1 | contig 13325 bp, 7 predicted proteins | sample KBSC63metaG_FD_184319 | JGI IMG/M metagenome (GOLD analysis project Ga0207678, IMG submission 184319) | Corn rhizosphere microbial communities from Kellogg Biological Station, Michigan, USA - KBS C6-3 metaG (SPAdes) (version 2) | ecosystem: Host-associated > Plants > Roots > Rhizosphere > Soil ... | reverse complement strand
GAGCAGTGAATCGAGAATGCGCGGGATGAACGCGTAGCAGGCGATCATGCACGCAGCACCTACGCTTTCCTTGGCGTCCACGAACTTTCCCACGATCCACAGAATGACGCCGACGAGCAGCGGCATGATGATGGCGCCGACGCCAACCAGAACGGGGGTCAGCTTCTCCGCGAAAGCACGCGACGTCTGGATCTGAGCATCTGTCAGCTGCGGGTTCTTCTTGGCAGCGGCCGCCATCCCGCGCGTGAACTCGGAGTCGAATATCGGTTGCAAGGCGGAGTGGCCAGCAACCACTATGGCGACGGAGAGGACGACGAAGACCAGCAAGGGGGCGAAGAAACCCGAGTCGCGCCGTCGCGCGAACACCTCGCTCGGCGACACGAAGATATCGATGAAGTCTTCCCACAGGCTCGCCGGCTTTACGGACGTTGGCGGCGCGGACGTACTGAGTTCGTCTGGGGCAGTCATGATCCATGGGGTTGAGGTCCGCACTACAGTGCACTAATGGGGGCTGGCACGCCAGGGGTGGACTTTCTGGCGGGCGACCTGCAAGATGTGACCGTGAGCCGATCCAGTGGGTTAACGTAGCATGGTGATTTCCGACGCTGCGGTCGTCAGCCGCATTCGCGATGGGGAGAGCGATGCCTTCGCGCTTCTCTTCGAGCGGTACCATGAACGCTGCGCCCGACTGGCGATGCGGCTGCTAGGCGACCCCGACGACGCCGCCGATGCGGTGCAGGACGCGTTCATCCGGGCCTATCTGTCACTCGACAGCTATCAGGAGCGCGATCGCTTCAGCTCGTGGCTGCTCTGCATCGTTGCGAACAGATGCCGGTCGGCGAGCGATGCGGCGCGGCGGCGCGCCAACGTCGCGGGCGAATGGATGCGGGCTTATTCGGATGGTGGTCACGCGGCGGTGCTTCCGCGAGAAGAAGACCATGCCCTGGCGCAACGATTGAGCGAGGCGCTGGAATCCCTGCCCGACGCCACGCGCTCCGTCGTGCTCAGCAAGTACGGCGAAGATCGGAGCTACGAAGAGATTTCCGCCGACACAGGCGTCGCGGTTTCGGCGCTCAAGATGCGCGTCGCACGTGGCTCGGCGCAGCTCCGCCGCACACTGGTCGGCGCGGGAATCACGCTGGCGACCGTCGCACTCATCTTCGTGAGTCATACGCGAGACAACAGAAAGCCGAGGACCGCCACCGTCGTTGCGTGTGACACGCTGCGCGCGATAATGCACGACACGCTCGGTGCCTCTACGCGTGATTCGATACTTCCGCCGGGACGTTGCGGCGAGGATACACGTGCGCCGGCTCAGGAGCAGCGGCTCCGCGACGTTCACGACCCACACCCAGGAACGGACTTCTGATGACGCGAGATGTCAGAACGGGGGAGGCCCAGACTCCCCCGTACGCCTGGGGCGCGCTCGCCTCATTGTGTGTATTCGTCTTGTATCTCATCACGCTGTCACCGACGACGGCAATGTGGGACACAAGCGAGTACATAGCGGCCGCAAAGGTGCTCGGACTACCGCACCCGCCTGGCAATCCGTTGTTCGTGTTGATCGCGCACGCATTTGGACTGATACCGATACCGGTGTCGTACGCGGCGAGGATCAACATCCTCGCCGCTCTCTGCAGCGCGATCGCGGCCGGCTCCTGGTTCGTTCTCATCGACTCCGTGCTGGCGCGTGGTGGAGTCGCGGTACTGCGCCGTCGAATCTGCGCTGCAGCCGGCGTGGTCATTGGCGCGAGCGCGTTTACCGTCTGGAATCAATCGGTCGTGAACGAGAAAGTGTACACGATCTCGCTTGCGCTGTTCGCGATCATCACACTGTTGATGCTCAGCTGGCTCGATGGAGACGGGAGGGCCAGGAACGACGCCAAGCTTGTTGCGATATCGTTTCTACTGGGTGCGGGCTATGCTGTGCATCCGGCCGGATTGCTTCCCGGACTCGCGGTGATAGTGACGGTCGCAAGCCAGCGATGGAGGAAATTCCTGCAGCCGCGTCTCGTGCTTGCAGTGTTCGGAGCGTTTGCGTTGGGACTGACGCCGTTCATCTTCGAGCCGATTCGCGCTGCGCAGGCGCCCGCGATGAACGAAGGCGCACCGACCGGTTGCACGACGAGACTCGAATGGTCCTGCACGTTCAGCGCGAAGACGTACACCAGGCTGTCCGACAACATCAATCGCACTCAATACGGCAAGCCGTCGGTGACGGATCGTCAGATCTCGTTCGGCGCCCAACTGGGAATGTGGTGGCTGTACTTCAAGTGGCAGTGGCTGAGAGATCCGCACGGAGCTGCACCTCTCACGCAGATGTTCCTGGCGTTCCTGATGTTCGGGCTCGGCATCTATGGAGCCACCGTGCACTGGCGGTGGGATCGCGCCTCGTGCATCTACTGGGCGACCTTCATGTTCACGCTGACGGTGCTGCTCGTCTATTACATGAACTTCAAGTATGGATACTCCCAGGCGCCAGGGCTGGGTGATAGCGTGCCGCGCGAAGTACGCGATCGCGATTACTTCTACCTATGGAGCTTCAGTGCGTGGGGCGTCTGGGTGGGGGTCGCTATTGCCGCGATCTGGCAGCGAGCGCGCACTGGCGGAGCACTGTTGGCGCTGGCGGCATTCCCGCTGATCGGAAACTGGAGCGCGGCGTCGCGCCGGAACGATACGGTGGCGCGCGATTGGGCTGTCGACATTCTCAACTCGGTCGAGCCGTACGGTGTGATCGTGACTGGCGGCGACAACGATACGTTTCCGCTCTGGTACGCACAGTACGTCGAAGGCGTGCGGCCAGATGTTACGGTAATCATCGACCAGTATCTCCAGATGGATTGGTTCGTGGAGCAATTACTGCGCGCGCCCATTCACAAGTACGATGCCGCCGCTGGTCCGGCGATGTATCGAACCGGGCACTGGCCAGTTCCAGCACATGCTGTATTTCGCATGACTGCGGCGCAGGCTGATTCCGTTCCCGACATCATGGAGCTGCGCGAGCCTCAGTTGCTCAAGAGCGGAGCAATCGAGGGACGCATTGCAGCGGGTTATCTGGAGCGCAAGGACGTCTTCGTCCTGCGTCTCATCACGGACGCGCTCCCCGAACGGCCGGTGTATTTCACGATGGGCTCGCCATACCCGAAACAGTTTGGCCTGCAGCGCTACATACTCGGCGAGGGGCTCGTTCAGAAGTTGATGCCGACTCCGGTGTCGGATTCCGCCGGACCGACACTGGACACGCGCGGGACCGATGCACTATGGCGCATCTATCGGGGACCGGCGGCGATAGTGCGTCGGGGCGACTGGATAGACAGACCGTCGTTGCCCACGCCTGTCGATTACACGCTCGTCGGGCTCAATCTCAGCGATGCGCTGGAGCACCAGGGCGATAGTGCGCGCGCACGCGCGGTGCGCAACGACGCGATCTCGGTGATAAAAGCGGCGCGGATGGAAGACATCTTCGGGATGACGAAGACGCCCTAGGGTCCGACGTGCATGTACTTCGCGTCGTAGCGCGCGATGGAATCAACGATCACCTGCTTTGCCGACTCGCTTCCCTCCCATCCCTTGATCTCGACGCGACGACCTTCGAGATCCTTGTAGATGAGGAAGAAATGCTCGATCTCCTTCAGATATGCCTGAGGGAAGCGCGCGATGTCGTAATACTCCTCGTAACGGGGGTCATGCCACGGCACGGCAAATATCTTGTCATCCGGCTCACCGCGATCCAGCATCTTCAGAACGCCGATTGGCCGGACATCGATGAGGCATCCCGTAAAAGTCGGCTGATCGACCTGAACGAGAACATCCAGCGGATCGCCATCCTCGTGAAGCGTGCGCGGGATCAGACCGTATTCACCGGGATAGGAAACCGCCGAGTACAGGACGCGATCGAGACGGAAGAGCCCGGTATCCTTGTCGAGCTCGTACTTGTTGCGGCTGCCAGTGGGTATTTCTACGACCGCGGTGACCTGCACGGGAGGATTGCTTCCGGGCGGGAGATCGTGCCATGAATGAATCATGGTCCAAAGATAACATGCGGCCGGAGGCTCTCGGCTGCGTATCCCGAACTACGGCGCAGTCGCCGTCGCTTCCCCCAGGGTCGTCTCCGTGACCGTGCGAGCGATGCGATAATCGCGGCCCCGAATCAGCACGAGCAAGCTCGGCACCATGTACAGGGTGATCGGAGTGGAGAGCGCCAGCCCTCCGATTACCGCGAGCGCCAGCGGCCGCTGCAGCTCGCTCCCCGCCCCGAGCCCCAATGCGAGCGGGAGCAACCCGAACAGCGTGCAGAGCGTGGTCATGAGAATGGGGCGCAGACGCGTACGCGCGGCGTCACGCAATCCGATCTCGAGCGGGACGTCGTCATGCACCATCCGATAACGCGTGAAGTCGAGGAGTATGATTCCATTCTTCACGATCAGCCCCACCAGCAGAATGAGACCCATGAACGAGGATACGTTCAGCTGTGTGCCCGTAATCAACAGCAGTACCACTGCGCCGACGAACGAGATCGGCGCCACCACGAGGACTACGAGCGGCTCCACAAACGACTGGAACTGCACCACCATGACAGCTGTGACGCTGAGCGCGGCGAGCAGCAGTACGAGGAGCAATGCGTGAAAGGCCTCCTGCTGACCTGCGTACTGACCACCCAGCTCAACGCGGATGCCCGCTGGCGGCGGATGCGCTGCGAGTACACGCTTGACATCTGTCATCACGCCACTCAACGCGCGACCGCTGACGTCGCTCGTGATCGCAATCATCTGCTGCTGATTCTCCCGATCCAGCTCCGCGCGCGTCTCCGTCGGCGTGAGTGTAGCAACGGCGGATAACGGAACGGCGCTACGTGTAGCCGTTGATACGAGTGGGAGGTCTCCAAGCTTGTTTGCGTCGAACCGGACCGCGTCTGGCGCGCGCACACGAACGCCGATCGCACGGTCGGCGGCACGTACCTCGCCGGCGGGCACACCCAGCAGCGCCCCTTGCACGACGTCACCGACACCGGTAGGCGTGAGTCCCGCGCGCGCCGACTCCGCCGAACCGACATGCAGCAATATCTCCGCGCTGGGTTCGCTCACGCCATTGAACAGATCCTCGACTCCGGGGACCTTGCCGAGCGGATCGCTGATAGAGCGGGCGTAGGTCTCGAGCTGATTCAGGTCGTCCCCGAACAGCTTGATCTCGACCGGACGCGCGGCACCGGCGAGATCGTTGATGACATCCGACAGGATCTGGACAAACTCGATATGCAACCGGGGCACGGCAGTGGCGATCTTGCCGCGAACGTCATCCATCACCTCGAAGATGCTCCGCGACCGCTTGGATTCGGGAACGAGGCGCGCCACGAGATCGCCAACGTTCTGCTGCGTCGCGAACAGGCCGAGCTCGGCGCCGGTTCGGCGGGAGGTACCTGATATCTCGGGCGTCTGCGCGAGAATCTTCTCCGCGATGTGAACCTCGCGATCGGTTTCCGACAGCGCCGTTCCGCCGGGCGTGAAGTAGTCGAGTACGAAAGCGCCCTCGTCCATCTCCGGCAGGAACCCGGTCCCTGTGAAGCGTGCGGCGACCACACCGAGAATCACGAGCAAGACCGCGCCTCCGATCATTATCCAGACATGACGCAGTACGCTGACGAGCGACCGTTCATAAATGTCCGCAAGCGAATCGAGTCCACGGCCGATGTGGTGCAGTATGCCGCTCTTTTTCACACCAGGCTGCTCAACCGAGGCGTCGCTCGCACGCACGAACTGCTCGCTGAGCAAGGGTATGAGCGTGATGGCGAGAAACAGCGATACGATCACGGCTATCGTGAGCGTAATTGAAAGCGCCTTGAAGAACTGCCCAACGACTCCCGTGAGCAGGCCAAGTGGTAGAAACACAACTACAGTGGTGATCGTGGAAGTCGTGACCGGCAGGATCAGTTCCTGAAGCGCATCACGGATGGCGAGGTGCCTGTCCGGTGTGAATGACAGGTGTCGCGCTATGTTCTCGGTGATTACCACCGCATCATCGATGACGAGACCTACAGCGATGGCCATCGCGCCCAGCGTCATCAAATTGAACGTCTGCCCGATCATGGACATGACGAACACCGTGATCGCCATCGTAAGCGGGATGGCGGTCGCACTCACGGCAGTAATGCGTCCATGCCGGAGGAATGCGAAGAGCACTATTATCGCCAGAACGGCACCGATGATCATCGCGTCGCGTACGGATGTCACCGCCTCGCGAACCAGTGCGGCCTGATCGTACACAGGCTTGAGAATCACGCCAGGTGGAAGAGTCTTCCGGATCGTCGCGGCGATCGAAGCAACGCTATCCGCGATGTCGACCGTGTTCCCACCTGGTTGTCGCGTGATGTTCAGCAATGCGGCTGGCCTGCCATCGCCCCGCACGAGCATCACCTGATCCTCCGCGCCCATCTGTACCGTCGCCACGTCGCGCACGTGCAGGCCGTTGGGTAGAACAACGGCTCCGACGTCGGCGACGGAGTGGGCTTCCTGATCCGTTACGATCAGATACTGCTTGTAGTCGCGTGCAGCGCGTCCTACCGCTGCCGGCGAGATCGCATTCTGAATCGCCGTCGCGAGATCGTTGTACGTGAGTCCTTGCGCGGCAAGCGTCGATGGATCGGCTACGACTTCGATCTCCCGGATGCTGCTTCCCTGCACGTCCACCCGCCCCACACCCGGAACGCGGGATATTATCGGCCGGATCTGGTAACGCGCGATGTCGTACAGTGTCGACGGATCGGTGCCCTCCAGATTGTACGATAGAATCGGGAACAGCGACGGCGTGAGACGCGCGACTTCGACGTTCACCTCGCTGGGCAGCGTATTACGTATCTGGCTCACGCGCGTCTGTGCCAGCTGCAGTGCAGACTGCATATCTGTAGCCGGCGTGAACGTCACGGATATCTCAGCGGCGCCGCGAATGGATTTGGACGTCACACGAGTGACACCCGGCACCGTGCTCACCGCCTCCTCCAACGGACGCGTGACCGAGAACTCCACCTGCCGGGCGCCAAGCGACGAACCCTCGGCAACGATCGTGATACGCGGAAAGAGCAATTCCGGATAGATCGCGGATGGCAGCGAGCGAGCCAACCAGACACCGCCTACACTGAGCAGTACGACGACCAGATATATGACGCGTCGCTGCGCTGCGAGGATGTCAAAAAGGCGCACTGGTCGCTACCGCCTCGGGACAGAGACTTTACTGCTGTCTTCGAGGCCGTACGCGCCGGTAGTCACGACCGTCTGACCCACGACGAGTCCCTTGGTGATCTGCACGAGCGAGTCGCCGCGTGTGCCGATTTCTACCGGCGTCGCATATGCGATCCCCTTTTTCACTACGTAAACCTTGAACCCGGTGCTATCAGGAACGAGTGCGTCGGATGGAATGGACAGCGCGCTCGTGGAACCGGTGACTGCGATCTTGCCGGAAAGAGTTTCACCGAGCCTGAGCGGGCGTGTCGATGATGCAACGTGTACTCTCACCGGTACGGCGCGTGTGGCCGAGTCGATCGCAGCGCCTACCGCGATGACGGAACCGCGGGCCACAACTGGCGCCGAAGGGATGTCGCTATCCGCGAAGCTGACAGCGGCGCCGCGACGTACGGATCCCGCATCGACAGGCGACAGTTGCAGGAGAACCTGCAGCGCGCTGGGATCCGCAATTGCGACGAGTACCTGGGCCGGATCCGCGGACGCACCAGTGACGGCATTCATCTTCGTGACCACGCCTGAGATCGGAGATCGCAGCGTGGATAGCGCATACGTGCGATGCGCACCGACCGCGGCAGCTTTCGCTTGAGCGAGATCGGCGCTCGCCTGATCAACCGTCTTGCGTGGCACGATTCCCTGTTGCGCAAGCTGTGAAGCGCGATCATAGGCGCTCTGCGCCGCGGCCAGCGCTGCGTCGGCGCCGGCCGAGGCCGCCCGTAACGTGGCAGCATCGAGCTCGATCAGCGCTTCACCGGACTTCACATTCTGCCCGGCCGTCACCAGTACGCGAGCAATCCGCGACGGAGCAGGCGCACTAAGCTCGGCGTATCCCGTCGGGCTGGATACAACTGTGCCAACGGCCCGAACCGTCGGAGTGAACGCAGCGGTCGTTACCTGCGCCGTCTCGACAGTGACGACCGGAGTCACATCGGCTTCACCGGCGTTATCAGACTTGCCACATGCGGAGAGCGCGGACAGCACTCCGAGTGCGAGCAGCAGTCGACGATCCATCATTGGGTGACTCCGTTTGCGGTGAGTACGCGAACCAGCGCCGAGGCGACGTTTGCAGCCACGAGGTCCGTGACGTACTGTGCCTGTGCGTCGTGCTGAGCTCGCCTCGTTTCGAGAATGTCGCCGATCGCCATCTCTCCCGCAGTAAATGCGCGTTCCGCCATCGATACGTTCCGGGTAGCTGCATCCATGATCGTGCGATCGCGTCCGATGCGCGACTCCGCGACCGACTGTGTACGATATGCCCGAGCGAGCTCCGTGGCTGCGTTCAGCCGTGCGATCGTCAGCTCCGCCTTGGCCCGTGTAACATCGGCGTGCGCCACTTCGATCGCGCCGCCGTTGCGGTTGAAGAACGGAATCGGAAGCGCGACGCCGACCGTTGGCAGCAATCCCTTCTCCGCACCGGAGGGATCCTTCGCATCCGCTCCGAATTGAATCGATGGCACGCCGAACACGCTGCGACGCTGGAAGATGAGAGTCTGCTGCGCGGACGTAACCGCGGCACTTGCCGCGGCGACCGTAGGCGTTGCAGTCACGTCCGCGACGGCTGGCGCGATCCGGATCGACGGGGCCGCAAGAGAGTCGCGCAACGTGACGACGACCGTATCGCCACGAAGCCCCATTGCCGCCTGCAGCTCGAGTCTGGTATCTATGGCTTCGAGAGAGTCGGCATTCGCTGCGTTCGCCGCCTGCGCGGCCGATACTTCCGCGAGGTTCACGTCCAGATCGCTCGCATCACCGGCATCTCTACGCGTCTTCGTGTCGCTCAACAGCTTGGCCGCGTCAACCGCAGTCGCGTGCGACAGCGCAGCGCGAAGCTCCGCACCCTGGGCGGTCGTGTACATCGTATCGACGTTAAGCTCTATTGCGGCGCGTGCGGCAAGAAAACCGAATCGTGCGCTGGTGCGAGCCGCTTCAGCCGCCCGAACGCGTGCGCCGCGAATTCCAGGCAGGTCCAGCGGAACGTCGAACGAAAAGTGGTTCTGCGGCGCATCCTTCGAGTAGGACATCGTCAGCGAAGGATTCGGATACTCGCGCGCCGATCTGAGCCGCGCGGCCGCCGCGAGCGTATCCGCGCTTATCGCGGTCACCAGCACGGACCTGCCGAGCGCTGCCTGAATCGCCTCTGAACGGCTCAGCGGCTGTTGGGCGCGAAGGACGGGAACGACGCTCAGGATCGCGAGCGCGCCCGCACACCAGAGGGTGCGGGCGCTCTGCATTGACCTGACGGCACATGTAATGGTCGTCACGCGGTCAAGCTAGTCGGTTTCACCTGTCACGGACATTACACCCACGAGCGCCGCCCGGCGACTATCGTGCGCGCCGCCATTCCAGTCCGGAGACGCGCGCGGTTCCGGGATAGGGAGTGGTTTCCCCCTTTATCGCCTTCCAGAGGATGTGGTTGAAGCTGTTTTCGTCGGCTCTGTCTTCCTCGGAGAGATCGAGCCGCGCGGACGCGGCCGCTCCGACCGTCGCTCTCGTATTCTTTTCGTTCAGATCGACGCCTGGTACAATCGCGACGTACGGGGTGAGATCGGGCTTCGATGTCCATATGTCACGCAGTGGCCGACCGTAGAAATCGAACTGCGACAGCGATCCGGTGTGGAGGATCTCGCTCATCGTGGCGATCACATCGGTGGTGTTGGTCCAGCGATGAATTACACCGCTTCGATTGTATGCGGATATGACAAAGGCTGGCGCGCGATGCGAGTCCACGTGATCCGGACCATTCTGCGCGTCATCCTCGACGACAAAGACGACGGTGTTCTTCCAGAACGGAGAACGCGACACCGCCTCGATCATGCGGCCCAGCGCAAGATCGTTGTCGGCCATGAAGGCGCGCGGAGTGCGGGAGCCGGCCCTGGTCGCGGCCGTATGATCGTCGGGCAACCGGACGATCTCCAGCTGCGGCATCTCACCACTCTTCACGTATCCCGCGAATTCCCTGAGCCAGACATCCATGCGGGCCTGATCCATGAGATCCAGATCGAAACCGGGATAGTCCGGATTGGTGTGGGTGGCTAGAAACGGCTTGTCGCCCACGTACACAGAGCGACCGTCGACCGTACGACGCACGACGAACTCGCCGTAGTTGCGCAGCGTGATGTTGGCGCGCTGCGCCATGTCCCAGAGGTATCCGTGCGCTGGCTCGCTCGCGTCATCTGCATCAGGGTCCGTCCCCGAGCCATTGCGATTCGTCCCTTCGTAGTCATAGCTACGGCCGCGGCCCGAGTAATTGCTGGTGACTGTCTTTTCCAGGTAGTCCGTTGCGTACGCGGCGGTCGACCAGTTGTGGCCGTCGGCGCTCACCTCCGCGTTCGTGAAGAATCGATCGAAATCACCAAATCGCTCGGCCAGCGCGTGATGGTTGGGCGTCACCTTCCGCGGGAAGAATACGAGTGAAGTGTCCCCATCGCCGATCGGCAGATCACCCAGCACCTGATCGTAAGTGCGATTCTCCTTGATCACGTAGATCACGTGCTCGAAGGGCGGATACATCGTGGAGGTGCCTGTGTGCGACCTCGCATCCCAGCCTTGCGCACGTGCAACCCGCGCCGAAAACGGCGCCAGCGTTGCCGAATCGGCGCGAGCCAGCGTCAGCGTCATCAGCGAGCCGGACGTCTGCCCGAGCGTATATGCATGGGATCCCTTTGGCGCCGCATGATGCGGATCCGGGCCGTCCGGATTGGGCGCCGTGCCATGACCCTTCCCACTCAACACCATGAGCGTGTCCTGCGCGACGTAGACCGCCGTGGGATACCAATCCACAGGAATGCGCCCAACCAGCCGATCCGCACCGTGCGCCGCCGCGACACCAGCCACCTCTGCGCTCAGATCGAATATTGCAACGGCGTTGTCATCTGCCTCGGCCACGAACAGTCTTGTCCCGTCGCTCGAAAGCGCAAGCGCATTCGGTGTGCTCCCCTCCGCGGGCCCCGTGGGCGGCGGATCGAGCAAATGCGTTATCACCTTACGGCTCTTCGTATCGAGTACCGAGATGCGATCGGTACTCCCGGACGCAACGAACAGGCGCGAGCCATCGGCATTCAGCTGCAGCGCCGACGGGTGGCGACCGACCACGATGCGTCCGGCGTCCTCGAGCGACGTCGAGCCATTGGGCTGAAACACGGACACCGTATTCCCGCCCCACGCCGATACGTACACGGTGCCGTCAGCGGCGACGACAACGCCGTATGGATAGCGTTCGGTCGCGAGCCGCTGCACAACGTGCCCGCTCGCGAGGTCGATTACCGCCAACGAGTCCGCCAGGTTCTCCGCCACATACAACAATCGTCCGTCGCGTGACGGCGCGAGTCCCGCGGGATACCGCGTGCCGCCTCTCCGCGGCGACTTGACCGCGAGGACCAGGCTGTCAGTCAACGACGCGTTGCCATCGTGCCACGCGTAGCGATACACCACGTCCTGATTTCCGCCCGATACATACAGCGTTTTCCCGTCGGGTGAAAACGCAACGCCTATGAACGCTGCCGCTTGCGGCACGGTCTGCACGACCCTGCCGGAAGCCCGATCGACAACCTGAAATCCCTGCTCTCGCCATCCGTTGAGGAGCACGACAACTCTGTCGCCAGCTGGCGATAATGTCATTGCCAGGGGCATGGATCCGAGTGATACGGACGCGGCTGCGGGATCGAGCCGAACCCCCGTGGGAAGAACTGTCTGTCCCTCCGGTATTCCCGCGTTACCCGACGACGGCGGAGAGCTCGCGCTCGGTGAGCGACATGACGAGAGCGCCAATGCAAATGCGCTGGCCTTGACCACAGCCCCCAACCCGATCCGTCTGCGACTGCCGACTGCGTTGAACGCGAAGGTGTGCTGCAAGTTCTCGCCCGCGTGAGGGTTCAACTCAAGGTGTCTTGTCTGGCGGTACCGAATTTCGAGCGTATTGCCTCGATCAGCAAGTCGGCGTTTGGCTTGGCCGGCGTGATCGTGACGTCGATTCCAGCATCTCGCAGGACCTGAGCCGTCGCATCGTCGTACGCTGCCGCAGGAACCGAACTTATGACATGCTCTCCAGCGGCGCGAACATACTCCTCCGCAGCCGCCGGTGACATCGCGACCACGAGGCTCGAGTGATGCTCCCCAAGCACTCTGCGCAACCGCGCATACGTCTTCTCGTTTGGCACTTCGCGATACACCGCGAGCGATGTGACCGTGGCGCCGGCTTGCTCGAGGTCCCGCGCGAACGACTCGGATGAAGCGTCATCCGCGACATACAGCATCGACGCGCCCGGAATATCGGATCGTTCCGACAGCGCATCCGTCAGCGCGACAGGATCGAAGCGATCCTGGACAACGTCGACTGTGATGCCGCGATCCAGCAACGCAGCAGCAGTGGCAGGCTCGACACACGCTACCTTCGCGTTCGAGAGAGACCGCGTGTCCTTGCCGCCGAGAATCAGATGCTCCCAGAATATGTTCACCGCGTCAGGACTGGCGAACACGAGCCATTCGTAATCGGCGATTCGCTCGATCTCCTCACGCAGCTGAGTCAGATCGAGTCGTGTGATACGCGGCAGAGGGATCTCGATTACCGCAGCACCAAGCTCGTTGAGACGATCCGCAACTGCGTGTGAACCGTAACGTGATCTCGCGAAGGCGATTCTCACGCCGAACAGCGGACGATTGTCGAACCACGCGAGCTCGTCTCGCAACAGCACTGTCCATCCGATCACGACGGTCACGGAACGCAGCAATCCAGCGCGCGCGATCTCATCCGAGATCGTGCCCAGCGTCGCGATGATGACGCGCTGTGACGCACGGCCGGCGTGAACTATTGCGGCTGCCGGAATCTCGCCAGGAACGCCAGCTACTGCGAAACCAGTGATTATCGCCGGAAGAACCGCGGTTGCATCACTCACGACTACCGTCGCCCCGATCTTCGCGATTGCGGCCCAATCGGTATCGGCACCACCGCGTGCGGCGGTTCGACCGCTCGCGTAGATGGTCGCCGACGTCATTGTCGGCGACAACAGTGGAATCCCGGAATACGTTGCAACAGCGTTTCCGACCGGCACGCCAGGAATGATCTCGAATTCGACGCTCGCATCGTGAAGCGCCGTG
>Ga0207678_10003952_pt1 | contig 13337 bp, 8 predicted proteins | sample KBSC63metaG_FD_184319 | JGI IMG/M metagenome (GOLD analysis project Ga0207678, IMG submission 184319) | Corn rhizosphere microbial communities from Kellogg Biological Station, Michigan, USA - KBS C6-3 metaG (SPAdes) (version 2) | ecosystem: Host-associated > Plants > Roots > Rhizosphere > Soil ... | reverse complement strand
CAATAATGCAGGGTCGGTCGTGGGGGTCGCATCTACCAAATCTGGAGAGAAACATGCATGCTTCTGGGCGGCCAGTGGTGGCATCCAGGATTTAGGAACTCTGCCGGGCGATCTCACGAGCGCAGCGTACAGGATCAATAGTTCCGGCAGCGTAATCGGGTCCTCCATCGGATCTAAAGTCTCGCACGCTTTTTTGTGGACGCCTGGCAGCGGCATGCAAAATCTCGGAACCCTGGGTGGAGACTCCAGTAGTGCTCTGGATCTAAACAACAAGGGCGAAGTGGTCGGCACCTCCGTTGCAGCCATGGGGGGACACGCATTTTACTGGTCCAGCAGCACCGGGATGCAGGACCTCAACGCTTTGATTCCCTCTGATTCCGGCGTAACTCTTACGTCAGCGATCGGCATCAACAACGCCGGTTGGGTCCTGGCCCTTGGAGCAGTAACTACGGATCGTAGCCAACCGCTGGAGCTTGATGATACGCATCATCACGCCGGCCCCATTCACGCATTTCTGCTCACGCCGGCTCACTGAAGAATTCGGAAGGTTGCCAGCCTGCTCTGGCTGAGGAGTAGAGCAAAAAAAAGCCCCGGTCATCGACCGGGGCTTTTTTAGGAAGCAAGACGATACCTCACTTTTTTTCGGAATGGAGTTCGGGCTCCTTCCATGTGCTCAAGTTTCCATCTGCATGCTGCACAACCATATCGACAATATGTCGCGCGATCGCAAGTGATGCTGTAGCCGCGGGAGAGGGTACATTCGAAACATGCACGACGCCCTTGGTATAAACGAAGTGAAAATCATCGACAAGAGCACCCTTCAAATTCAGTGCCTGTGCTCGCACGCCGGATCCGCCTGGTTCGAAGTCGTCTGAAGTCAACTCGGGGATGAGGCGCTGAAGGGCCCGAACGAAGGCAGCTTTGCTCCACGACCGGTAATATTCGCCTAGAGACATTTTCCAATGCCTTGCGGCCATTCTCCAGAAACCAGGAAATGTAGCGAATTCAAATACATCGCCTGGCTGCAAGGACCTTTTTGAATAGCCCTCGCGCTTAAAGGCAAGTACAGCGTTGGGACCTGCCTCAACGCCGCCTCCGATCCGTCTTGTGAAATGGACGCCAAGGAACGGAAATCTTGGATCTGGGACTGGATAAATCAACCCCTTTACATAGTGTTGCTTCGCTGCAACGATATCGTAATATTCGCCGCGAAAGGGGACGATCATCAGGTCGAGTTTAGCCTTGACCATTCGGCTGATCCGGTCGCTATGCAGACCAGCACAGTTTATAACAAGCCGCGCTTCGACTGGACCGCGCGTCGTTTCGATGATCGTATTGCCGCCGATGGGCCGCAGCGCAGTCACTTCGTGCGAAAGCAGGATTGTTCCACCATTGCGAATAATCAGTTCCGCATACTTTTCTGCAACTTTGCGGTAATCCACGATGCTCGTGCCTGGCACATGAATGCCTCGGATACCGGTAGCATATGGCTCAAATTCGCGAATCTGTTCCGCCGTGAGCATCTGGAGACCCTTCAATCCATTTTCATTGCCACGTCGGTAAAGTTCTTCGAGCCGTGGCAGCTCACTCTGTGAAGTTGCAATGATGATCTTGCCACAGATGTCATAGCGCACTCCGTGTTTCTGGCAGAAGCGCAAGAGCTCATTCGCTCCATCGACGCAGAGCATGGCCTTCAAACTACCGGGCTTGTAATAAATGCCGGAGTGAATCACACCGCTATTGTGGCTTGTCTGGTGACCCGCGACGAATGCTTCCTTTTCGATCACGACCAGACGCATCTCTGGAAACCGCCTGGTAAGCTCAAGTCCGGTTGCCAGCCCGACAATACCGCCACCGATGATCGCTATCTCTGCTTGATAAGCCATGGGAACCTTGAATTGCAATCCAGCTTGTTGCTGTAGGAATTGTTCTATCTACAAGGGAAATTATTGTTGACGAGGACTGGCAAATCACGTCATGAACTGCTTATGATCCGCTACAAAGAAAAAGGCCGGACGATGCCGACCTTCTTGCTGTAATCAGATCTAAACTGGGCAGCAGCCCTGGTGTGCAGACACTCCCTCCGAATGCCTTTCCCCTACCCCACCACGGATCGAAATCGGGGATCCTAATATCGGCCATAGATTGCGATCCCGGTCGCAGTCTGCAAAATCGCTTCGAGGCTTCGTCTAGTTACCGTCTTTGCGGTGCTGGTTGGAACAAAGACAATATCGTCCGGCTGAAGCTCTAGATCGGGAGCCTTTGCTGCAAGAATGATGTCCAAAGGAATTGGGACATCTTGTGGGTTGCTGTGGGCTTTGCGAATCAATCTCGCCGATTTCAGCGAAGCAGTAGAATTGGTCCCGTGCGCCATGGCTATAGCCTGAAGAACCGTCAAATGTGGGTTATCCATGACGATTCCCGTTGGCTCTTTCACATCGCCGACCACATACACCATTCCAGCTTTCGAAACCACGATCGTGTCACCCGGGCGCACCGCCATGTTTGTCAACGTTTCTCCATTATCCTGCGACATCAGTATGGTCTTGGAACTCTCGATCCCATCTCGGTGCGTAATGGTCACGCTCTTTCCTGCTTTGGGCGTGATGCCACCTGCAGCAGAAATTGCATCGAGAAGTGTTCGCTGCCCCAGCAGCGGATAGATGCCGGGCTTCTGTACCTCGCCCAGAACTGAGATACCTGCGGTAGCGTACTCCTTTACAAATATCGAAACCTGCGGATTATTAAAATATCCGTGTGCCTCCAGGCGGCGCGCAACAGCGCTCTCGGCCTGTAGCGTCGAGAGCCCTGCGAGTTTGATATTTCCCACCATAGGCAAGGAGGCATCGCCTGCGGGGCTGACGCGCACGTCATAGCGGTACTCCGGGGCTCCAGCAATGCTTATCGCAAGCAAATCTCCACTGCTCAGGAAGATCTCCGGCAAAGAGGAATGAGATGCATCTGAAATTTGGGTCGATGGACCTGAGTTCAACTGAGCTGGCGTTTCCTGTCCCGGGAAATTTGAAACAAGTATGAGTAAAAATCCGTTCAACGCTGAAAGTGCTTTTGTCTTGCGCATATCTGTTCCTCGCAGCTTTCTTCGAACAGTCACCCTGGGACTTCGAATCCTCTGCAGCCGTATAGAACACAGACCGTTCTAAGTAGTGATTGCCGAATACTTCGTCAAATGTTCAGTAAAAACTTCGGAGAGGAGAATTAGCAGAACGCCCGAATTATTTCAGGGTGGGTCTGTTGCTTCACTTGGCTGCCTGACTTCGGAGGATGGACGGCTTGCATTGCTCATAATCGCCGACAATGTTCCCGCACCATAAGAGACATGGAGAAGAAGGAAGGGGACCGGCATAAGCAAAGCTCCGGCAACTCTTTCTCTCAACGCAATATGGCATGTTACTCCTATGCTTACAAGCCCGTAAATCGACCCAAGCAAAAGAATAGGTTTCCGCAACCATAATTGGGCGGGAATCACAGTCCCTACTGAGAAAAGGAGTAGGAGCAGACTAAGCAGCAGGGCCGCGACAAACGCGCCCGGAACAAAGTGCCGTATCGACATGGATGCAGGATTTACTTTGAAACTTACGATGTTCCAAAAACCGTTCTTGAATGCGTATCTCACAAGCGATATCAAATCTGGATTTACAAAATACTCGCAACTGGTCCTGTCCGTGATGTAAAGCTTATATCCGCGGGCGCGAAGCCTCTGGCTGAGATCGTTGTCCTGATTGCGATGTAACCGCGTATCATAGCCGCCTACCTCTAGAAGAGTGCTCTTCAAAAAGATCGGATAGGGAATGGTGTCCGCGAAGCCTGCCCCACGCGTTCGCATCGATCTCCCAGAAGTCCCAAAGGGGTGAGCCAATGCCCAGGCAACAAGCCGCGCCTGGAGCCGATCTCCTGCGGGCGTGGTAATCAAACTACCGCTACAGCCGGCAGCGGCATGAACCTTCAATTCTTCAAGACATGTAGCGATGTAGTCTTGTGCATAGGCGGTGTGCGCGCCAAGAATGCAGATATATTTTCCTTGGGCTCTCTCTATACCAATGTTAAATGCATAGGGCGTCTTTCTCTGCTTGTTGATTTCCAGTTTTATGCGGGAATCCCCACTGGCAATTCTTTTAACAATCTCCTGCGTTCTATCCGACGAATCTCCGTCCACGACGATGATCTCCAAATCCCAGCCGGAAGTTTTCTGTTGCAAAAGTGACTTTAAGGCTGCCTCAATATGACATTCTTCATTACGAACAGCCATAACAGCGGAGACAAGAGGGCAATCTCCAGTGTGAGTTGTTTCGCTTCGCGGTTCGGAGATTATTTCCATTTTGTTATTTAAGTCAAAAGGCAAACAGGAACAATGGGATTGCTCTCGGATAGGTTGGTTGCAAGCGCTAACAGCGAACGATTTTTCCCGACGAAATCCCGGCGGTGGCGTTGCGGGTATCGACCACGAGTTGTGCCTCGTCCACAATCTTCCGATAGTCATAATCAGAGTGGTCGGTAACGATAACGATGCAGTCGTACTCACTGATTCCGTCTAGCGGCACGCATTGCATCTGGAGATCGTATTTGCGCCCTTTTCCGATCCTCGGGAAATAAGGATCGTTATAGGCAACTGACGCGCCGCTCTTCTGAAGAGCTTCGATGATCGTAATCGCAGGAGATTCGCGAAGATCATCGATATCTTTTTTGTAGGAAACCCCTAACATTAGAACCTTCGCCCCGTTCAAAGCTTTGCGGCGAACATTAAGGGCCTCAGCAATGAAGTCGACCATATGGTAGGGCATCGCCATGTTGATCTCGCCGGCGAGCTCGATGAACCGTGTAGCGAAATCAAATTCTTTTGCTTTCCATGAAAGATAAAAGGGATCGATCGGGATGCAATGGCCGCCCAACCCAGGCCCCGGATAGAACGGCTGAAATCCGAACGGCTTGGTCGCCGCAGCCCTTATGACCTCCCAGATATCAATGCCCATTCGCAGACAGAGGAGTTTCAATTCATTGACGAGGGCGATGTTTACGCAGCGGTAAATATTCTCTAGCAGCTTCGTCATTTCAGCAATAGTCGTGCTGGAGACTGGAACCGTTCGATGGAAGATAGAGGCATAAAGCGCGGTGGCAATCTCACTCGCATTGCGATCGACACCACCCACAATTTTTGGAATATCGTTGCGTGCAACAGTGTTATTTCCAGGATCTTCGCGCTCAGGAGAAAACGCGAGGAAAAAAACGTGGCTGGCTTCAGAGCCGTCGCGCGAGACGCACAGATCCGATAAGTTTCCCTTCTCGAGCAGAGGCAACACTATCTCCTCAGTAGTTCCGGGATACGTTGTGCTCTCAAGCACAATCAGTTGGCCAGCCCTCAAGTATGGCGCAATCGACTTTACGGTCTCGGTAACGTAGCTGAGGTCGGGCTCTCGATACTCCGTGAGCGGTGTCGGCACGCAGATCACAATCGCATCCATCTCAGAAATACGCGTGAAATTGGAGGTGGCCTTAAATCCCCGGTCACTGGCAAGTGCAATTTCCGTTTGCGGTATTCGGCAGATGTAAGACCGCAAAGAGCCGAGCATATTAATCTTGGCGCTATCAATGTCGAAGCCAGTGACTCGGAAGCCTTGTTCGGTGAACAACAGCGCCAGAGGCAGTCCGACGTATCCCAAGCCAATGATGCCGATATTTGCCGTCCTCGATTGAAGCTTGACAATTGATTCTTCTTTCAGCGTAGTTGCACTGAACGGTTGCTTGGAGGCGATTGTATGCATAAATGTTCCCCGCTCATTTAATGTGGTGGTGAAATTAAAATCGGGAGCCTTGATGAACAGCCATGAGTCGAAAATTACAGGTGGCCGTTGCGAGCTAGATGCGTCAACTTGCTAATTGCGCTTCGGCAGCGTCCATCTCCAACTGAACTGCGCGCTGGATAAAGTCAAGCGAGACAATCAATCGCATCTTTCCTTTACGCCTGATGATTCGCCCCACCAGGCCAGCGAAAGGTCCAGATTTAATTCGCACCTGTTTTCCAGCAGCCAAAAACGGATATGGTTCTGCCTTCCAGATCGCCAGAGAGGACCGTAGCCTTTCAACTTCACCATCGGGCAGAGCAGTTGCGCTGCCATTGAAACTCACCAAGCGAATTACGCCGGGCTGTGTGAGAACCCGGAGTTTATTCGTAATGATCATCTTGACAAATACATAGCCGGGAAATAGAGGCACTTCTATTTCGACCCGCCGATGATTCCAGTCCCGCACTGAGCAGTAGAGGGGCAAATACGTTTCCACTTCCTGATCCAAGAGCCGATCTGCTACAACTTTTTCGTGCCGCGGTAATGTATAGACCACGTACCAGTGTGGTCTCATATCGACATCTCGTATTAGCTCCATTTGTGCCAAGGCTCCGCCCCCTCAACCGCGACGCGTGTCGGGTAAGATCAACAATCTCGCGAAGTTATCGGCTGCGGAAGCGCCGGCTCACTTCGAGTGAGATTGGTTCGATTGTCCATTCATGGAGCCCGTGGCCCGTTAAAAACAGAAACCCAAGATAGACACTCTGAAAATATACGTCCGTGTGGTAGCGCACATAACTGAGTTAATCTTTATCGTCTTGTTCAGACAAATCTTACTTGTGTTAAGTCGGTTCTAACGGTGGGCCAGACGATTGCGTTCATCTGCAACTATCCGATAGCATTCACAGACCATCGTTTCCAGACCTTCCCGATCGAGAATTGCGATGTGACCTCGGGAATACTGAATCAGTCCCATATCTTGTAAGTGACGCGCGGCTCTGGTCACGCTCTCTCGACGTCCGCCTAACAAGTTCGCGATGAATTCCTGCGTCATCGCGATTGCAGCGCCGCTAACCCGATCATGGCACACGAGAAGCCATCGACAAAGACGCTGCTCTACAGAATGCAGGCGGTTACAGACGGCCGTTTGTGAGATCTGGATGATGAGCGAATGTGTGTAACGCAACAGGATATGTTGTAATCGGCCACCACGCGCGAACTCTTCCTGTAACACTCTCGCGGGCATTTTGAGGGCATTGCCGCCGATCTGCACTACCGCTCGGTGGGGCATGGTGTCGCCCCCGAGAAATATAGCAACACCGACGATTCCATCATTTCCTGCAAGGGCCATCTCAGCCGTGGACCCATCATCCATCGTGTAGAGACATGACACGACACAGCTGGTAGGAAAATAGACATGATCCAGCAGCCCCCCGGGTTCATAGAGTACCTCACCCAGCGCTAGCGAGGTACGCCGCATACTCGTGTGGAGACGCCCATATTCCTCAGCCGAAAGGAGCCGTAACAGGTGATTTTCTAGGAAGTCTTGCCTTCCCGTGATCGGTCCGATCATCGATGCCTCCAGCCCGATACGACTATCTCGCCTCTTGGCGTTCGATAGTTCTTCGGCAGGATTTCATTTGTTTATGGGCCCGCCATGCGTTTTATCGTTTCTGGATTCCCGGCACACGGGCGAATTGCCTCTTCGCGCCATATTGCTAGTTTGATAGGCTCGCAGCTTTCTTAGTTGCCATGTTGGCTTGTGGCACTTGTATGGCAGTTATTGCGATTTGGGTGGGTTGCTGACTTTACCACTTAATAAGTGGTCAGCGATCATAACTGGCCCTGCCGAGGGGTTTACCGGCCCAATGCGTTGAGGCGAAATGGTACTTGACGGTAGCTCATCGGTATCCCTGACAGGGCGTTTGCTCTCTGTGACTCTAGAATGGTGGCCAGAAACTGGATCGAACCTTCAACACTCGTTGCGCCGAATCACACAATTTAAACACCGAGTAAGAAAATCGGGCTTAGCGGCTCTATATATTGGCACAAATTGAATTTAATGTCAGGATCGGAACCGCAAAAATTTCGAAAATCGTCTACCAGGGCCGACCATCTTTCTCCTACAAGCTTTCTCCTGCAAGACAGTTTCACTGAATCCGGGAGCACCGGGACCTGCAACGAACCTCTTTCAGGCGGGTTGCTGTTGCTGCTATTCCCGACTCAATGTGGCAACGGCAATCTTCTGGCTCGCCCCATTCAACTGAATCGATACTCTACGCAACAAGAGGTAAACCGCAGGTGCGATTTACCTCTTGTTCGTTGCCGTTCCGGTTTATTGAACGGTGATGGTGAGACCGTTGGAATTTCCAGAACCTGGATTCTGGCTCTTCAGAGTAACGGTTTGCGCGCTGGCAAGATCGGCTGCTGGAATTGCCACCTGCAGGTGCGTATTGTCGACGAAGGTGGTGGTTCGGGGCGATCCATTCCAGAGCGCAACCGCTCCAGGCAGGAAACCCGTTCCTGAAACTGTGAGATAGAGATTGCCAGTACCGGCAGAAATGGTGGACTGAACAGAGCTAAGAGTGGGTGCGGAATTCGCTACTGCTTCAGCCGGAAGCACAAATGGGCCGCGCAAAAGGAAGATCTGAGGTATTTGCGAATTGCTCGCGTTCGGAACCACATAAGCCAGTCCATCTTGCCCGAAGCGAAGACCCGCCGAGGCAGATCCCGGATTCCCGGGAAGTTGAATCTGCTGTTCCAGGGTGAAGTGCTGCGTATCGAATCGTTCCAGATAGTAAGCGGCGGGATAGCCAGAATTGCTGGATGCGATCGTGAAGGCCTTCGACTCCACCTGATAAGGAACCACGCCGCCGTACACATTGTAAGGATAGATGCTCCCATTCACGATGGGAAGTACCGCGACCTGCGATGGCGGTGTCGTGCTGGGATTGATGATGCCGCCGGAGGAACCGAAGACAAGACCACCATCGATGGTCAATTTGCCGCCAAAGCCGCCAAAGCCGTTAAGCGAAGTGCCATCGATCAGCGTAACGCCATTTGAGTCAATGCTGTAGCGGTAGAACTCCGCCCCAGAGGTAGCTGCGTCATATGCATAGAAGTGAGTAGCATCGGAAAAGACCGGGTTATCTCCGCTGTAGCCGAAGGATAGCTTTTGGCGGAAGCTGCCGGTACTGCCGGAGATATCGTAGATTCCGATGCCAGTGTAAGAGCTTGTCTCTACCGCGACACTCGAATCAGACCCAGGGACAGCCGCAATACTGGTCGCCGCTACGGCGCCGTTATTGCCGGACGCGGTTGAGATGATGGGGACAGTAAGATCGAGGGTCTGGTTGAGAAGGTTGAACCGCCCCAGACTCTTCGCTCCGCTCAAGCCGACGAAGAGATACTTGCCGTCGCTGGTCTCAGAGAGGAGGTTGGGCTCGCTGCCTACATTGATCGGCGCACCGATGCTCCCGTTCGCCGGGTCAATGACAACCATGCTGTTGCCGCTGATCGAGCTAGAGGTGCTTGGCAGCACCGCATAGATCTTACGCGTAAATGGGTCGAAGCTGATGGTGTTTGCAGGGACATCCATCACCTGATAGATGTGCAGCGGCAACCCAGCAGCCTGGCCTCCCCCCGGTGCGGGTGTGGTGACAGTTACCTGGGCCCAGCCCAGTTGCTGGATCAACGATGAATCCACCGTGGCGGTCATCTGGCCGGAACTGATGAAGGTCGATGGAAGAGCCTGCCCGTTCCAAAGGACGCTGGAACCGGCAGTGAAGCCAGTCCCATCGACAGTCAAGGTCACGGTCGAGCTGCCCGCCTGGATCAACTCAGGTGAGAGCTGCGTGACACTCGGCGGCGCATTGAAGGCATTCCCCGTTACTGTGGTGCTTGCAGTCGCTTGGTTGTTAGAAGAGGTGGGATCGAAGCTGACCGAAGAAGAGTAGCCTGCCATGGTCAGCGTTCCGGCTGTTGTCGGAGTCAGCGAAATAGTCACGGTAGCCGAACTGCCGTTTGCGATCGTGCCGAAGTCGCAGTAGAGAACTCCGTCTCCGCTGCAGGTGCCCTGCGAAGCCGTGAATGTCCCTCCGGTGGCCGCGGCGGGAAGCGAAGTCGTCAGGGTGACTCCGGTTGCCGAGTTCTGGCCCAGGTTGGCCACCTTCACCGTGTAGCTGAATGGAGTGCCTGTCGTTGCCGCGGGTGGGGCCTGAATGCTTACAGCCAGGTTTGCCGGCGATGTGGAGATGTCCTTCACAATCGGCCCCTGCAGCACAAAAAGCTGTGAGGGAGTGCGAAAAGCCAGCCCATTTTGTCCCCAGCGGATCAGATCCGCAGGCGTCGAATTATAGGAATACGCAGGATAAGTTCCAATTCCGGTGACCGGCAGGCTGCCTATCAGATTGAATGTTGCCTCATCGTAAGCCAGAATCTGGCCATTATTTATTTGGTACGAAGTAGGAATCACCCACGCGCGTCCAAGTGTCGAATCCGAAACTACAGGTCCGGTTGCAACGACTGGAGCGTTTGAATTGCTGTAGGTTGAGGTCGTAGAAAACTGGCCGATTTGAACCCCTGAGCTCGCATTTAAGACAACTCCTGTCGGGAGATAAAGGCGGCCGTTGTCGTACTGCATGGTGGAACCGCCACCTCCACTGCCGAGCGCCGTTGCGCCAGTCACCCCAGTTGAGTCGATAGAAAGAGCGTAGAGATTGGAACCTGTCGATTGCGAGTTGAGATAGAGAGTTGAAGCAGAGCTGCCGAAGGAGAGACCGCCGTAATTCTGATTGAAGTAGGTGCTCAGGCCCGAACTGGTCTTGGCTCTGGCTACGCCGGAGTCGAAGATCGTCACCACTCCATTGGTGCTGTAAACCGCAACGGAGTTGGGTTGGCCGGGAAGTGCCGCGAGACCTGAAGCCACGTAAGGAGGGTTGTAAACGCCCGGCCCGCCGCCAAGCGAAAACTGGACACCGGCAGTACCGGTCGTCAAGTTCACCTGACGAACCGCTCCTGCGCCGTTCAGGCCAACGAAGAGCTGGGTTCCGTCGCTCGACAGGGCCATGCGGGTCGGCTCACTGCCCACGAAGATCGTCTTCGTAACAACTCCGGTGGCGGGATCGATGCCGGCGATCGTGTTTCCTAGTCCCTCGCCTGCCGAACCCGGAATGGATGCATAGATGAGCCCATCCATCGCGTTATAGAGAATGTCATTGGTCGGCAGCGCCAGAAACGTCGTAAACGGCTGAGGCGGAAGCGGCTGTCCGGTCGCCTCTGGAGTGGAGACCTGAATGGTGCCTTGGGCAAAGCCTGAAAGCAGCGAAGCCGGAATGATGGCTGTCAACCGATTGGCATTCACATAGGTAGTCGCGAGCGGCATGTCGCCCCATGCCACTGAGGAATCTGGAAAGAAACCGCTTCCTGTCACTGTAATTGGGGTATCCGGACTGCCTGCCGGCGCATAGTTGGGCGATATGCTGAAGCTTCCCGATTGCGAAACGACAGATATTGCCTTGGCGTTTGACTGAACAACCGGGGTGCCTGGATTACTAACCACGACTTGGATGGAGCCTGCGCTTGCAAAAAATGTGGACGCCAGAGACACCGTAATATATGTTCCGCTATGGCCGACAATAGGAACAAAAACTCCATTGGCTTGCACCGTGGCGTTCGTGGCAAATCCGCTCCCCGAGATGCTGATTACGGTTGGCGCGCTGGTATTAACCGCCACACTCGACGGACTTACGGAGGAAATGGTGGGCTTGGTTGCGGCTACCACCAGTTCCGTTGGCGTTGTGGCTGTGCCGCCCGGTCCCGGATTGTTGACCGAAATCTGTCCAGTGCCAAAGCTTTGCAGGTCGGCTGCTGTAAGCGCCACCTGGAGCGTCGTTCCATTCACGAAGGTGGTTGGCCGCTCTACGCCGTTGTACATCACCACTGAATTCGCCTCGAAGCCGCTCCCGCTCACGGTAATCACAGCCGGAGTGCCTTGGGAAACAGTATTTGGCGAAAGCTCTTTGACGTCTGGCACCGGGCTCGTGATGGAAAAGCTGGACGCGCCGGAACTGCCGCCATTCGGCGTCGAAAGCACAAGGTCCGCCACCTGCCCTGCAGCCAATGCGGACGCGGGCACTACCGCCTTGAGGCTGGTTGGGCTGATATAGGTCGTCTGCAGCGCTGCGCCGTTCAGGGTGGCGACCGTAGCGGAGGTATATCCGGTCCCGGTAACTGTGAGGGTCTGCGCAGGCGAGCCAGCGAGAATACTCGCAGGCGAGACGGACGCGATCGTGGGAGCCGGACTGTGTGCCGATGAGCCGGAAGAACCGGCACTCCCGCCACTGCAGCCGACGAGCAAGGACAGACCAAGGGTGGAAGCAACCAGGAGCAGAGTGCAGCAGCGCATACGTTCTCCAGGCAAGGTCGTCCAGAGACAGCGGAGAATACACTCCGCCCAACCGTTGGAACGCCCTGCTGTTCTTTTTTTTTATGAAAGCATTCCGATGCTAATGGCAAATCGCTCCACCGCCAAGCACAAATATCATTCTTTTTAAAAAAAGACGAGGGATATTGATGTGTTATCGGAATATAGAAGCGGCGCGGACGGAAATAGTGGAAAGAGCGAACTGGATGCAGAGAGGGCCAGAAGTTCGAATCCCCTCGCCGACCATCTACTTAATGAACCCACTCTTTGGCAACGCGAACTGGATCTATTTTCTGAATCCAGCTATCTGCCGTATCCAGGCTTCACTGTATACAGATCCTAGTTCTTCCAGAGTGACTATTTCTCCAGTCTCGGTCTTCACCACCAGCCGATCTGAGATTATTTTGAGGCGGTCCATTCCTCCCAGATGCGAAAGCTTACCTGACCTGTCTCTTGAACTACGGGCATTGGAGGGCAGGGCTGCAGCACGATTTATCAAGGCAGCATCAAAGCGCTGGGCGTAGTCTTCACGAACAAAAAACGCATCATTTGCCGCCAACGTGGTGCCAAGAAATCGATAGCCTTTCCGCGCGGCCAAAGAACGAAGCGCTGCAATGGAGGCTCCGAAATGCAGGTGGCTGAAATGACTCAACCTACATTGAAATTTTGGATCATACGGAACAGAGATAGCGTGCAAATCTCCGAATACCGCGTTGTACTCACAAACACAGATAACAGGTTGGATTGCGCTAATCGCTTCCCATATCCAATAGTCATTTCCGTCGACATCAATGCTGAGAACCCCAATCTCTCCTGAAAATCCCGCGTCAACGATCAGATCGTTTATATTTTCCCGGGTAATAAATGCGGACTTCGCAGTGAGATTGTACCGCCAGAAGAGAGACTCTTTTCTAAGGTTTTCCGCTAGTGCGGGATCGCCATCCATTACCAACCCTCGCCAGTTACGATTCTCAAGTAGAAATCGGGTATTTGCCTCGCGATAAGTTTCCACGCCAAACTCAATGAAGGTATGAAGCTCTGGTGGGATAGCCGCACGTTCGATTAACCAGTCGAGAATTCCATCTTCGCCCCACTGCGAAAACACTTTAAATTCT
>Ga0207678_10003950_pt1 | contig 13343 bp, 13 predicted proteins | sample KBSC63metaG_FD_184319 | JGI IMG/M metagenome (GOLD analysis project Ga0207678, IMG submission 184319) | Corn rhizosphere microbial communities from Kellogg Biological Station, Michigan, USA - KBS C6-3 metaG (SPAdes) (version 2) | ecosystem: Host-associated > Plants > Roots > Rhizosphere > Soil ... | reverse complement strand
CGGAGTCGCCAATCTGGAATCGTTGCCCACCAGCAAAATAGAATGGACGGGTATCGTCAAGCTCTCTGAACCAAAAGGAGGGGATCTCCTCACGAGATGCAGGGTGCCAGGGGGATGTGCGCTCCAATATTGGCGCCCGCTTGGAGGCAATCACCTGCCCACCGCGGTCGAGAACTCGAAACGCATAGTTGTCCTGATTTCTTTCATCGTAGTGGCCCATATCCCGCGGAAGCTCGAAGGTCAGCTTTCCGGGACCCGGTTTGATCCCGCGCAGTATCCAATTTGCTTCGCGTCGCACGTGATCCAGAGCCAAATGGTCGTAATCTACATTGAGCGCCCACATGATCACCGACAACTGAACAAGGCTTGTCGCCAGCGTTACGATAGCGATGCGAATAGAAAGCCGTCGTGCGAGACTACTGCGGGGCCCAGAACCGACATCGGTCATTGCTTGACTTCCCTGAGTGCGTATCCGATGCCTCTTACTGTCTCGATTACGATGCTCGTCGGATTTTCGCTCAGAGCCTTTCGCAGGCGACACACGAGCACTTCGATGGCATTAGGGGAGATTTCCCGGTCGAATTCGGACAACGCGGATTCAATTGCTGATTTCGGCACTGTCATCTCTGCTCGACGAAGGAGAAGGGCCAGCAAGCAGCGCTCACGTGGCCGCAAACCGAGAACCTCCCCGTTGACCCGCACGTCACCTGTTGTTTCGTCGAGCACCACACCCCCCGCCCGTATCGTCGCAGCGCGGATATCCCGAGGTCTGCGCAAGAGAGCGCGAACCCGCGCCACCAGTTCGGCCTGGTGAAAGGGCTTCACAAGATAGTCATCGGCCCCGGAGTCCAATCCTTTCACGCGATCGTCGATTGCAGTCCGGGCCGTGATCACGAGGATCGGCGTTGAGCAGTTCGCCGAGCGCAACTCTCTGATGAGCTTGAGGCCGTCGCCGTCAGGAAGGGCGAGGTCGACGATGAGCAGGCCATACGCGATTTGCCGCGATGCAGCATGGGATTCGGCAACGGTGCCGAAAGCATCTAGCACGTAGCCGCCGTGGCGAAGCGTGTCGCTGATTGACTGCCGCAACCGCACGTTGTCCTCGACCAGCAGTAGTCTCATGCACGCCTCACCACGGCGATCGGCTCCCCCCGGTGCATGGACATGATGTCACCCAGTGGCCCCGGCCGCGGCCTCCTGGCAGTAATGGCGACCCCTGAAAGGTTGCTGCAAGGATGGCTTGCCATAGTATGGGCCGTAGGTCGTAGATATAAGTGTGATACTCGACATTACGAAAGCCACATAACAAAGTCGAGTCTTGGGATATCGATCGATGCCCCGTCCCATCCGAATTGGTCTCCTGACGGACCACCCGATGTTCGCTGAGGGCGTTACCAGGGCTCTTGAGGCCTCGACAAATCTCACCGTAGTTGCCCGCGGACGGACCGCCGCCGACGCCTTCCACATCGCAAAGGATGCAACGCTTGATATTCTCCTGCTGGAGATTGAGGTACCGGGGGTCGGCATAGATGGCGTCAGGCAAATGTGCCATGCCAAATGCCATGCGAAGGTAATAGTCTTGACAGCCCTGGATGATGAGGGGCTGGTTGTTGGCGCGCTTCGAGCCGGTGCGCAAGGCTACCTGCTAAAGGACGTCACCGGCGCGGATCTCAGGCGTGCGATTGAATCCGTTCACCGAGGCGAGCCCCACGTCACATTGGGACTGGCCTCGCGCACGCTGCGGAGTATGGTAGAAAAACGCGCAAATCTATTTACGTCCCACGATCTGGTCGGTCTGACCGCACGAGAGCATCAGGTACTCGCTTATTTGTCGCAAGGCCTCACAAATCAGGAAATCGGATTGAAGCTGGGGATCAACGTAAAGACGGTTAAGCATTATACAGTGACGCTCTTCGCAAAAATGGGCGTTCGGAACCGGGTCGAAGCTGCGGCTGCAATGCGCATCGGAGATCTGAGCGACGTCCATGTGGATGGCAGAGTGGCGCAGTAAGAGCCTGGGTGGCCGTGCTGCCCTATCAGCAAAACTCGGTTCAAAGCGCACCTGGTCAGGCGCCAAGCTCGAGAATGTACAGTCCAGCATTGTAGTCGGTGCTGTAGATCAGGCCGGCGGCATCGACGCACACGTCGGCAGACTGGATAACCTGGGCGCGGTTGGGACGGTGGTCGACCATGCGCGCCGGTTTCGGCGGCACCAGGGCGCCGACCTCTTTGGGCCGGTACGGATCGCCAATGTCGAACGCGCGTACGCCGGCGTTCTGATAGGTGGCAAAGATCAGCTCGGAGCTCATGAAGGTGCCCGGCCGGTTCTCGTGGATGTTGTGAGGACCGAAGTGCCCGCCCCGGCGCGCGTAGTCGGCTTCCGCCGGCGTCGGAAAGGTGGCGATGCTGACGGGGTTTTCCCGCTCGCGGTTGTCAAACACCCAAATGAGCTTGAGCCCGTCCTCCTGATGATCGAGCACGGCCTCGTCGAGAACGATCAGCAGGTCGCGGTCCGGCAGTGGCAGGCAGTTGTGGGTCCCACCGCCGAACGGCGGCGACCAGTTGCGGTGCGTGACGAGCTTTGGACACGTGCGGTCTGCGACATCGATCACCACCATGCCGGCATCGCGCCAGGCCGCGTAGGCGGTGTCGCCGTGGACGATCGCATGATGCAAGCCGTACCGGCTGGTCGCCGGCCATGACGGCGTCTCGCCGGCGGCCTGGTTCATGCCGGGAATCCACCAGCGCCCGGCCTCGCGCGGATTGGCCGGATCGCTCATGTCCACCGTCATGAAGATGTAATCGGTGAAGCCGTCGAGCAGGGTCGAAACGTAGGCCCAGCGCCCACCCGTGTACCAGATGCGGTGGATGCCGCCGCCGTCCACGGCCATGAAGCCGATGCGCCGCGGTGCCTCGGGCCTGGAGATGTCGTAGACCGCCAGTCCCGCGGTCCAGTCGCGCTGGCTGCTCTTTTTCTCCGCTGTCCCCACGACCTTGCCGAGCTGCCCCTTGTAGTAGGCCTTCTCGTCGGCGAACTCCGCGGCGGCAAACATGTCCTTGGCGTTGACGACCAGCAGGAGGTCGTCGTGCGTCTGCAGGTGGATGTTCCACGTGTTCGGCGGAGCGGGAAGGTAGTTGACCGCGCGCGGGTTCCTGGCATTGCGCACGTCGATCACGCTGAAGCCCTTGGAGAACATGTGGCCGATGTAGGCGTAGCCCCGATGCACCATGATTTGCACGCCGTCGGGCCTGCCGCCCTGGTCGCAATGGCCGATGATGCGCATGTTGTGCGCGTAGTCGGGCTTCGGCAGGTCGGCGCTCATCGATAGGCGTCCAGGAAGTTCGGCACAGCGATCCAGTCCATCATGGCGCGCGGATCCTGCAGCAGCGCGCGCATGGCACGATCCTCCTCGGTGTGCAGGTTGACACCCATGTGCGTCCCGAGCCTGCGGCTGTGCTTGACGATGGTCTCGCCGATCGGCTGGCGAATGCGGTTGTATGCGGCGAGCGCGGTATCGACATGGTCGTGATCGCGCAATGCATCTGCCAGCGCCTGTGCGTCGCAGCCGGCCTTGGACACACCGAAGCCCATGTGCGGGCGGGCGTTGGATGCCGCGTCACCGACCAGCACTACGCGGCCCGACACGATACGTGGTGCGATGAAATCGTAGATCGGCGTGAAGAACGGCTGCTCGATCGCCCGCAGGCAATCGTTGATAGCGGGCGGCAGTGCATCCTGGCCTTCGTCCCGCAAAGCGGCAATCAGGTCCTTGCGGATCAGCGGCGGTGGCACCGAAAAGTCGTGCTGGTGGCCGCGGTCGTCGACGCACATCTGCTTGAGCAGGTCCGCGCTCGCCACCCGATACCAGATGAAATTGAAGCGCCGGTGCCCCGGTCGCAGGTCGTCATTCAAGCCGGCGATCGGATAGCAGATCACCTCCTGCTGCGGCGGCAGGAAGAAGGAGAAGTAGGGAAATACCTCCGCCAGGGCGCGCGGGGACAGATCGGCCTCTTTGGGTGCGCCGCGCCAGATGTAGTAGCCGGCATAGATCGGCTGCACCTCGGGCTGGGTTGCGGCGCGCACTCCGGAGCGGACGCCATCGCCGCCGACGAGGATGTCGCCATGCTCGACCCGCCCGCCGGAGAAATGCACGCGCACGCCGGAGCCGTCCTGCTGGACGCGCTCGAAATTCCAGCCGAGGTGGTAGTGCGCGGGGTCGATGGTATCGCGCAGCAGTCGCTGCAGGCGGTCCCAGGAGGTCAGGATCTGCGGCAGGCGTTTTTCTGCGATCACGCAGCCGGCACGATCCAGCGCGATGCGGCGCTCGACCTCGACGCCGAGGTTGTGGCTGGGGGCGCCGGCGCTTTTGAGCGCCTGCAGCAGCTCCGGGTGGGTGGTGATGCCGGCACCACGCCCAACCAGCTCGACCGCCGAGCGCTCATAGACGTCGGCATCCCAGCCGATCTGCCGCAGGAATGCGGCCGCGAAAAGGCCCGACATCGAACCGCCGATGACGATGGCGCGGCGTTGGCGTGAGGAAGATGACATTGGACCGGACGGATGACTCGTGAAGCCCTGCACCTTGCGCTGGTGGTGCTAAGGTCGGGCCATACCGCGTCGGCGTCAACTTTCCCGTCGCACTGCCGTCTCGGCGACACGGCAGATCGGGAGCGCGGCGGCCGCGCGCATCGAGCGGGAACACACCACTCGCGGTGGACGCTGACACGCGGCAGGAGGTAGAGAGGCACAGGGGCCCCGCGTCTCATTCTGTAGCCGATGGACCTGCGCTATGCCTCTCGACACAAGAATAATATTGCGCCCGATGTCGCTTGCAGATGTGCCGCTGCTCGATCTGTGGGACAGGCAGCCGCATGTCATGGCGGCGACCAGCGATGATCCAGATCAGCCCAAGGCGTTCGGTGACACCTACTGGCCGGACGAGCTGGCGTTGGTGGGCACTGATTGCCAGTATCTTGTGGCAGAGCTCGATGGCCGGCCGATCGGAGCCATGCAGATCATCGACCCCTACACCGAGGAGACGCACTACTGGGGAGAGATTGAGCCGAATCTGCGGGCTATCGACATCTGGATCGGGGCGGCAGAAGACCTCGGAAAAGGCTACGGCGAGACAATGATGCGACGAGCGTTCCAGATCTGCTTCGCCGAGCCGGTGGTGACCGCCATCGTGATCGACCCCCTGGCCAGCAATACCCGCGCCCACAGGTTCTACCGGCGCCTTGGCTTCCTTCCCGAAGGCCAGCGCATGTTTGGCGACGACGACTGCCTCGTGCACAGATTGACCCGCTTGACGTGGCGCCAGCGGTTTCCGAATGACTGAGCACGTCACCTTCGGGCGCTGTGTCCCGCCAGGATTTCCATTGCCCGCACCATGATCGGCGGCACGCTCGGCGGCACCGCATCGACAAGGCGCCGCAAGTCGGCTTTCGGAGCAAAGCAGACCCGCCGGTCGGCAGTCAGGGAGCAAAGTGCCATAATCGGAAGTGTGGACCCCAAGGCATTGCGCAAAGCGTTCAAGGGAGACGCCGTTGCCTAGAACTGTCGGTTTGCCGACCGCGCTCGCGCTGACGCTATGGTGCGCCGCGCCTGCTTTTTTGGTTGACGCCTGCGCTGGTCCGCTGGAGCCCGTAGAGTTTGAAGGCGCCACTCAACGGCTCATTTCGGGCGGGCTCATTCTGGGCGACCGCATACAGGGGTACTTGGCTAAGCCCGAGGGTGCAGGCCCTTTTCCCGCGGTCATCGGGCTGCATGGCTGTGCCGGCATGCCCGACACGACAAAGCGAAAACTGGTCGATGAACTTGTTGGCTGGGGTTATGTCACTCTGCTCGTCGACAGCTTTACCACGCGCGGCGTAGAGCACGCCTGCACTGGTGGATATTCGGACATCGCCGGCATGCGCAGGTCGGATGCTTATGGTGCCCTAGCCTTCTTGGCTCGCCAGACCTTCGTCGACCCACAACGTGTGGCCGCAGTCGGCTTCTCGCAAGGTGGTTGGGTCAGCCTCTTGGTGGCAGAAGCAAATTCGTTCGAACTGTTCGTCCGTCCAAGCAATTTGGGGTTTCGTGCAGTGGTTGCGTTTTATCCCGTGTGCAGGGCCGTAGCGGGGCGCCTGGTGATCCCCACGCTGATTCTCATTGGAGCCCTCGACGAATGGACGCCAGCGGCAGACTGCTCCCAGAGAATTGACGCTTGGCGCACCGACGGAGTGCCGATCGAGCAAGTCGTCTACCCCAGCGTTCACCACAGCTTCTACTACCCGGAGCTTCGGCCCGGCAGGAGGATATTTGGTCACTGGTTGGAATACAACGAGGAGGCAGCCATCGATGCGAGCCGCAGGATGCGCGAATTTCTTAAGCGCCACCTAAACTGAGGTATGCCGGAATTAACTTCTCCTCTGGGTCAATCGCGTCGAAAGCGGGATGCCACTGCCAAGGCATAGCGGACATGATCGCGCGTTGGCACAACGCTGTGTGCCAATAGCGCCGCGCCCGGTTTATCATCGGCACCGTCGAAATTGATCCGCCGCCGGGCAGGACACCACCGCGCTGTTAGTGAGGCCCGGCAATGAAGATGTCGTCAGTCGGAATTGGGTCGAAGAGCGGCTGGTATCTGGTTCCAGAGATATACAATGGTGTCCCAGAGGATTGGACGACTGCTGCTTTGACCACGACTTTGCGCATCTCGTGTGCTTTGATCCGTCGCTAGTCGAGCTGTAGCAGGCTTGAGCCTGCGCGGATCCGACGCCCACGTCCGGGTACCGCCCAATACGTGGCTGTTCGAGCCGGCCTTCCGCGGGCGTGGCTTGGTGCGCCCGGGCGACACCGTGGCGTCCGCAAGCGGTGCTCTGATGAAGCTCTTGTAGACCCACCCTCGCCGGCCGGCAAAGATCACCTCGCACCAATAGGCACATTTGACGACTTCGATCGGGCTGCCTGCAGGAATAGTCGCGAGCACCGGTTGGCCGTTGCCCGGTCCGGCGCGCATGTTCACGCCGGAAGTCACCCGAGCGACCTGGACCGCGACAGGGTCGTTTGCTCGGTCGATAGCTGGTCTGGTCTCGGGGATGGCCGGTGGCTGAGGCACCGTGTTGCGCGACGGCTCTTCAGCCGATGCCTTCGCACTGCCTGCAGGAATAGTTGCGAGCACCGGTTGGCCGCTGCCTGGTCCGCGGCGCATGTTCACGCCGGAAGTCACGCCAGCGACCTGGACCGCGACAGGATCGTTTGTTCGGTCGATTGCTGGTCCGGTCTCGGGGATGGCCGGTGGCGGAGGCACCGCGTCCCGCGACGGCTCTTCGGCCGATGCGTTCGCAGCTGGGGGGATTGAATCGGTGCGCACTGCCTCGCCGGGCTTTGGCTCCCCTGCCGCGCCGTCAGCTCGATTCTCCATGTCGGAGCCAGGTTTCTCGATCGGCTGCCCTGCCAAGGGCGTCACGACCGCCTGGTCATTCGAATGTGCACCTGAGGGACCTTTGGCGCCAATTCCGCCCTCATCGATCCGCTGCTCCTCAACGCCGACCGTTGGCGAACCGCCGGGCTCTGCTGCCTGTAGCGGCTTTTCCATCGGTTTGTCGTTTGCATTGGCGTTGCCAATGACAACCGATCTCGCTTCGAGTGCTTCAGCAGCAGCGGCGATAGCTGGTGGTTGCTCCTTGCCCGCCTCCGATACATAGAAGGCGCTGCCGCCTACGACCACGATCAGGCCGACGACACAGACATTCAGCTGCCGCGCGCGCCACGTGCGGTTGGCAGCAGGTGGAGCGGCATTTGCTTGCCTTCGCCGAGAGTCCTTCGTATCGGCGATGTTGGCGAGTATCGCGTCGATACGGCGGGTCGCGCTGGCGGCTTTTTGCAGCGCGCGCTCACTTTCCGCCGCGTGGCCCCGGATCATGGTTGTCAGGAGGTCGAGGGAAGGCGTCGGGGCTTTGTCTGCGCTTCCCTCAAGAGAGGTTCCGGCCTGGAACATGGCGGCCGCACTTGCAGCTGCCCGGTGCCCGGAACAGAGGTTCCTCACATCGCGGCCGGCAAGGGTCTTCGACTTAGGCGACTCAGGGATTGCACCGTCTCCGGCCATTACGCCAGTTCCTTCAGATAGCATTGGCATCTGGGATCGTAACAATTTGATCCAGTGCCAAAAATTGCACGCCGCGGCGAACCTGAGCACCGATTGCGGCCAGGGCTGGACCAAACTTCGGCTGCTTTGGGGAATTTAGGCCGGGCCAGCCGCTGACATCCAAGCAGGACTAACGCCTGCCTCTCGGCGCGGTGCGGCCGTCCCTATCGGAACGGGATGCGATCGAGATGTTGAGCAATCTCAGCGCCATTCAGGAATGGTTCCCGCTGCGGGTAGGGCGATGACGGGTCCACTGCCTCAGAAAGCTGACGAAATCGCTGCAGCGCTGAGGATGTGACGGCCTCGTGCCGAAGCCGGCTCCCCGATCCAAGCGCGCGCCGCCCTTCATGCAGTCGCGGCCATTGCAAGCAAGCGCTGTTGCAACAGTTGATTGAGCAGGCTCGCTGGCTTCTGTGCTGCGCGCTCCGCCACCAATGCGCGGGCGAGGCGCGCCTTCCGCGCGCGCAATGCCGCCTCGGTGAAAGTGAGATGGATGAGATCGCACTGTGCGAGGCTGCCGCCGCAGCGATCCGCTATGTGGCGCACGCGCACCAGCCATTCGACGCTTACCGCATAGTCGCCACGGGCGAATGCGAGCAGTGCTTCGCAGAACGGCGTCGCAAGCGCCTCCTCCGGAGGCGACGGCGAGGCGCCACTTGTGTCGGTGTGCGGCAGGGCTTCAAGCACGCGCGCTGCGGCGGTGGTGCGTCCGGCTGCGGCGAACGCCATCATCGCGTGCACGATGTAAAATGGCCGCACGCCATTCAGGGAATGCATCTCCCAGCGATCGGCCAATGCCCGCCACCGCCCGCTCACTTCAATGTTTCGGAGTTGGAGCCGCCACAGCAGCGCCGAAGCGTCAGCGAGCATAGACATGTCCGAAGCGCCCGGCTTCGCGATCTGCGCGTCGTAGACCGTGAGCGCGGAAAGCGGATCGACCGCATCGAGATGGAACAGAGCCTGGTGCCAGGCGAGGTGCACGGAAAAGCCGGTGCCTTTCCCCCATACCGCTTCGGTAGCGGCAAGGAATGCAAGGCCTTCACGGGTGCGCCCCTGCATCTCCATGACATGCGAAACAACGTGAATGGCGGCCGGAAGCCGGGGATCGAGGGCGAGGGCGCGACGCGCCATCTTCTCAGCACGATCGTACTCGCCGTTCTCCTCGAGGCCGAAGGCATACATCGCAAGCACGCTGGCGTACCCGGGCGCCGCGGCATGCCACGCGGGCAGCACTTGGACGATACGATCCCGCAGCATGCGCCGCTGCCCGAGGCGGAAGTCGAGCCCATGCGCAACCACGAGCGCGAGAATGTCGCCTGGCCAGTCGACGACGATGGCGCCGTAACGCTCGGCCGCAAGACCCGGGCTGCCCTCCAGCCAGGCACGCGCCGCATCCGCGTGACGACGCGCAGGTTCGTTGCTGTCTGCGCTCGCCGCCTCGATGGCGGTCAAGCTGGCGGTAAGCGTGGATCGCGCAGCGGCGTCGTCGGCAAGCACGATGAGCGCGGCCCGCAGGCAATGGCCGAGCACGCATTGCGGGTCGTCCGCAAGCACCCGGTCGACCTCGACTGAGCAGTTGCCCCGATGCGTATGCAGCAGCTCGAGCGCGAGCTCGCACCGCTGCTGCAAACCCGCAATGCTCTGCACCGTGGACGTATTCGAAATCTTGCTCATGACCATCTCAGTTGCTTAACTCTTTCGGCCGCGGTGATCGAGGCGACCTTGGACGAGTGCCGGGTCAGCCCGATCGGCGAGCACGCTGCTCGGCGCTGGCGCGCGCGCATGACCGCGTATGGGACCTTCAACCACAATCTGACGTTGGTCGGAATCAGCCGGACGTACTGCCACGCTGCGGCGTGGAGTGGCGAGATGTCTCCAAAAAACCGAAAATCGGCGCCTGGAACCGGTAATGCCGGCCTCGGACACGACATACATTCCGACCAGTACCTCCGTACTGCCTGGGCAGGCGTGGGGTCCAGCCACATGGCTCCCGAGCGGTGCGGACAAGGGCAGTCACCACACGCACGCCGAACGGGACAACAGCGACCGCGCCCTTTCCAAGCGGCGATCCGGCTCGGCAGCCGGGGCTGGAGCGCTATCCTGCGCGCGGCTTTTTCCCCTGGCGGCGCCGAGAGCGGCGCCATTCCTCGCGCGGCAAAAAAAAGGCCGTGGGGCCCCGCTTCACGGATGTGCGTGGCAAGACCGTGCGCCCACAACAGGCGACCGAAGCGGCTCATCCCAAGAGCCGGCACACACTCTTTTATAAAGCGGCCGTAACAGCCTCCAACCCACAATCAACATCAGCAGCGTCGAGACTACAATAGTTCTGGGGATGCGACCGGTTTCATTGTTATACCCGATTGCACGAGTGCCGCTTTGACTTTCCTGAATCGCTGCCTCACGTGGTCATCCACCGTGTTCTCCCAGTCTGCGGGGTAGCCAAGACGAAGCGTTTTCAGATCGGTCATTGAGGCACAGGCGGCGGCATCCTCGAGCTGGCGCTGCGTAACGGGAGTGGAGCTACTCATGACCATGTCGAGAATGACGATGTCACGCATGGATCGGGCCATGGCGCCGATCGTATCGCGAGAGCGTGAGACCGGCACGACGCCATCCTGGGGATAGCGCTTGAGTACATATTGTTGGCGCTCCGGAGCAGAGTCCGCGCTTTGCGAAACGTTATAAAGCCACGTGGTAGCCTCGCTGGCGTTGGTCAGGGCGGTCTGGTTGATCTCGGACTTGGGGACAGGGCCGTTGTGGGTGTCCTTCGTAGCCAGAATCCCTCGGCACGGCACCACATGCGCAACTTTCGGCGTAGAGACGGCGCATCACGTCCGGCGTCTCGGCGAGCTTGCGCGTCACGCCGGGGCGGCCCTTGCGCTGCGGCTTGGCTGCCGGCGGCTCGGCATTCACCTTCTGCCCGCGCGACGGCGCCAGCGAGAGTTGTCCGGCGTCTTGGGCGGCTGGCCGAGCTTCGCTTCCAGCTCTGCAACGCTCGCAAGGAGGGCTTTGTTCTGCGCCAACAGCTCGTCGATCCGCATCAGCAGCTGCTGCACCAGCGGCTTCAGGCTGTCAGCATCCAGCGAATCAGGCTTCCCGGGCGCCATCCCGAGCTTGAATCAGCACGCAGCCTTTCGTTCAATCCGCTACGCCTGGGTCACGCTGCCGCAGAGGGGTGAGCAGTTACCTACAGGGAGCTTATCGGCGCCACTATGTCGCTAATCATGTACAGGACGACCTCATGCACGCGCTTGCCCTCGATGCGATGGCTTCCTCTTTGGAGTCCCATATAGGATGGCCACTTCGCCCCGCTTCGCGCAGCCAGCGCTTTTTGCACAGGAGCTGCGGGACTGCTTCCGCGGGGGTGCGCGGAGCATGGGCACCGGGCGGAATCGTCGGAGCCTTTCAACGGTCGGGCGGGCTGCCTGCCATCTCGATGGCGAGGCGCAAGCCTTCGCCCAGCCGGTTGCGGAGCGCGCGGTTGTCGGGCCCCTTGTTGAACTCGATCAGCCGCTGCTCGTCCGTGAGCTGCGGTGTGCGCTTGCGCATTTCGATCACGTGCTGGCGCGCAGCTTCCCTCTCGCCCTTCAACGCGTGAACCGCCGCCAGGCTCGCCTGCACGTACGGATTGCGCGGCAGAGCGCCGAGGGCGCGGTTGAACGCCTCCAGCGCCTCCTCGTCGCGGCCGAGCTCCAGCTCCGCCCATCCGTGCCACAGCTGCCAACCCGGGACGATGGTGCCGCCGTTGATCCGCATGCCATGGCGGATGTTCTTGAGCGCCTCCTCGTGTCTCTGCAGCCGGATCAAGACCCGCCCTTTCCTCGCGTACGAAGGCGCGTGGCTCGGGTAGAGCTCGATGACCCGGTCGAACTCCTCCAGGGCGGCGGTGAGATTGCCCTGGAGGTTGTGCAGGAGAGCAAGCTGGTAGTGCACGGGATAGTAGTGGGTCCTCATGGTGAGGGCGCGGCGCAGGAGCTCCTCGGCCTGGGTGAGATGCGGCTCCCGATCGATTCTGAGATCGGCCACCGATTGGATGTAGTAGTTGGCGAGCCCGACCATGGCGGGAACCGTCTCTGGCTCGCGGCGCAAGACCTCGCTGAACGCCGCCTCCGCCTCCCCGAAGCGGGGGGAATTGCTGCTGTCGAGGAGGGCGGCGTGGCCGCGTCCCAGGAGCTGATCGACGGTTGGCTCCGTGTCGGGATCGGCGGGCTCATTGCCGGCGCGGCGCAGGGCCTGGAAGTGGATCGCGAACGTGGTCCGATGGATGAACTCCTCGTGGACCGACGGCCATCGGTCACGATCCTCGGTTGCATGCAGCTGCAACACCTGTGATCCGTGGCGGGCATCGATGAGCGCGACGCTGACGCGCAGCTTCTCATCTTGCGTGCTGACGGTTCCGATGACGACGTAGCGGACCCCCAGCCTGGCGCCGATCGCCTTGAAATCGGGTGACGGGTCGCTCAAGCCCTGGCTCGGCACGACCCTCAGCATGGTGCTGCGCGGCAGGTGGGCGGCAAGGTCGTTGGCGATGTGCTCGCCCAATCCGGGGGGAGGAGCGCCGAGGGAGGTCGTAAACGGCAATATCGTGACGGGAACGTCGAACCGGCTCGACGGCAAAGGCGGCCGGGGTTCCGTGGCGCCGGTGCTTGCGGCCACAAGAGCCTGCTCATTGAGCGGCGCAGACAGCCAGAAGGCAGCAAGGAGCGCCATCGTGGCCAGCATCAGCATTGCCGCCGGCAGATAGCGCCTGCCGTCCAGGCCAGGCGCAAAACGCAAACGGGAGCCAGCCTGTCCTCCTGAACACCCACAACGCACCGCGTTCGACAGGCTCGATGGCGTCAGCAAAGCGGGCCCGTGAGGCGCGGCCGTTGACGCCGCTCTCGGTATCGAGTGGCAATGGACGGCATGCCTCGTCCTCCTGATCGACGAGGCATCTCTCCGCCATTGGCGCTGCGTCAAGGACGGCAACCGGGACTCTTCCGCCGAGGGCAGGAGGAGAAGGGGCGCCCGGCGAGGGCGCGCTCGCCGCGGGCGCTGCGGGCTGGCGCTCCGCCCCCTCGCCGTCCTGCCTGGTCGCGGCCGGGCCGCAAAACCGGTATCCCCAGCGGGGCAGCGTCTCGATCCAGCGCTCGGCGCAGCGCGGCGATCTGGACGGTCAGGTTGCTGTCCTCGATCGCCAGGCCGGGCCACGCGGCGTCGATGAGCGTCTCT
>Ga0207678_10003949_pt1 | contig 13344 bp, 10 predicted proteins | sample KBSC63metaG_FD_184319 | JGI IMG/M metagenome (GOLD analysis project Ga0207678, IMG submission 184319) | Corn rhizosphere microbial communities from Kellogg Biological Station, Michigan, USA - KBS C6-3 metaG (SPAdes) (version 2) | ecosystem: Host-associated > Plants > Roots > Rhizosphere > Soil ... | reverse complement strand
GGAGATGGGGCGGGGTAGCGCGCCGCCATGAGCGCGGACCTGCTGCAGTCGCTGCGCGGCGAGCTGGGCGGGCTGGCGAAGCTGCTCGGCGCGCGAGCGACTGCGGAGCGCAAACCGCCGCTGCTCGGCTTGCCCGATCACGATGGGTCGCTGTCGGCTCTGTTGTACGGGCGCGCCGGGCAGTTCGACACTCTGCCGTTCCCCAACATGGAGTGGTGGTGGAACACGGTGGAGGTGGAGGTCGAGAGCGGGGCGCGCTATTTCTTGCTCACCAACGTGCATAGCTTCGGCACGATGGCGGGGCCGCCTGTCACCTGCGGGACGCTGGCCGTGTTCGATGTACGGAGCGGACAGCGCTGGGGGCTGCGCAGCCTGGGCAGTGTGAGCGGCGATCGCAGCTGCGTGTATCGAGCGCCGGGTTGGCTGTTGCAGCGCTTGGACCCGCAGGCGCAGAGCTTCTCCAGCGATCTGCAGCGGGCGGCGGAGGCGCTGAAGGTGAACGCCGCCGAGCTGGCGCGCGCCAGCGAGCAGGGCTGCTACGTGGCTTCGATCGCGCTGCCGGAGCTCGAGGTGCAGCTGTACTTCGAGCAGCGCGCGACGGCGCTGTACGGCGATGCCTCGACACCGGGTTGGTACGATAACAACCCGGGGGGGCGATTGCCGTGCTGGGCCTCGTATCGCAGCCGCTTCGAGATTCCACGGGGTCGGGTGCGGCTGGGGTCGCCCGGCAGCAGGGTGCAGCACGTGAACGGCGGCAATGCGCGCTTTGATCATCAGAGCGTGCACTGGAGCACACGGGACAACGGGCTGCCGAGCCCGCCGGCACTGCTGGAGCAGCTGCTGAATCGGCCCAAGTGGGTCTGGTATCACGGGCGCATCAACGAGCGTCTGAACGTGATGGCGTATCAGATCTGGAACGTGAACACGCGACTGAAGACCAAGCTGGCAGCGGCCATCGCTGATGAGGCGACCGGCGCGCTCGTGCGGCTCGGCTCTGGAGACATGTCCTTCCGCTTTCCGCGCACGACGGGGCCGCTCTCGGCGCCGGTGGACACGGAGCTGTCGCTGACCGTGCGTGAAGGGTGTCCGGGCGTGCCCGCGGGCAGCTATCAGCTCCGTTTTCACTACGACGATGCGATCGACTGGACCGTGGACTATGCGGCGGGCCGCGCGCTGGTGTTTCGCGCGCAAGAGGCCTTCTGCTCCTTGAGCGGAAGGACTCCGCTCGGTCCTGCCAACGGAACAGGCACGCAGGAGGTGCTCGATCTGGGCGCCTTGAAGCCGGCCGGCACGCTCCGTTGAAGGCTGGCGAGGCCCTTGCTACGGTGCACGGTCGAGGGAGACTCAGCATCATGACAGCAGGGCGAGCAAACGGTTCCGTGGCGGATGCAGCTGCAGCGCAGGAGCGCGCGGTGGATCCGGCGCTGATGCTGGAGCACGAATTTTGTTACAAACTGCTGGAATTGGGCGCGCACGAGGCGCCACAGCCGTTCGTTGACGCGGCACTGCGGCTGCTCATCAAGCTGTCGGGGGCGCGCCGCGGCATTGTCCAGCTGGGCGGTGGCGGGCCGGGCGACGGGGGCGAGACCATGGTCGTCGCCAGCGAGATGGACGAGCGCATGGACCAGGGATTCTCGCGCTCGGTGATCGCCGAGACGCTCGCCACGGGCGAGACGATCTTGACCTCCGCCTTGATCGATCCGCGCTTTCAGGATCGGGGCAGCGTGCGGGCGCAGTCGCTGGACGCCGTCTTGTGCATGCCGATCGGTAGGTCGCCGATCCTGGGGGTGGTCTACCTGCAGGACCGGATCGACGGCGGCATGTTCTCTCCGCGCGATCAACAGCGGCTGGAGGCTTTTGCCCGCCACGTCGGGCCGCTGGCAGAGCGCTTGCTGATGCGCCTGCGCCAGGAGCGCAGCGCGGATGCGACGCTCGCCGTGCGCCAGCAACTGAACGCCGAGAGTTTGATCGGGCGTTCGCCGGCGCTCGCGGGCGTGCTCGGTCGCGCTGCGCTGGCGGCGCAGGTGGACGTGAACGTGCTGCTCACGGGGCCTTCTGGATCCGGCAAGACGGCGCTGGCGCGCATCATCCACGCCAACAGCTCGCGTTCGAAGTCGCGCTTCGTCGAGTTGAACTGCGGGACGCTCAAGCCCGAGCTGGTCGCGAATGAGCTGTTCGGTTCTGCAGCGGGTGCGCACTCCACTGCGAATCGAGATCGAGAGGGCAAGGTCCACGCGGCGCGCGGCGGAACGCTGTTTCTCGATGAAATCGGCGATCTGCCTCCGGATGCACAGGTGAGCTTGCTGCATCTGTTGAGCGAGCGCACGTACTACCAGGTCGGCGGCACGGAGATGCGCAATGCCGACGTGCGCGTCGTCGCGGCCACCAACCAGGACCTCGTCGCCGCCGTCGCGGAGCGCCGGTTTCGCGAGGACCTGTACTATCGCTTGAACGTATTTCCGATCCGGATGCCCGCACTCGACGAGCGCCGTGGCGATCTGCCGGGGCTCGCGAACCATTTCTGCCAGCGCGCCGCGGCACGGAACAATTTGCCGCCCATGCAGCTCACTGCCGGTGCCCTGGCGCTGATCGAAAACGGGGACTGGCCCGGCAATGTGCGCGAGCTGGAGAATGCGATTGAAGCAGCCGCCATCCTCGCCTTCGGGGAGGGCAGCGACAAGGTCGAGCGCCGCCATTTCGCGCCTGGCAGCGAAGGAGCCGTCGCGGCCGGCAAGGCGGAGACCTACAGCACCGCCATGCGCCGCTTCCAGCACGGTCTGGTGCTCGAGGCCCTGAACAAGCATGGCTGGAACGTCCGCGCCACGGCCCAGGCCCTGGATATCGCGCGGGCACATCTGTACAACCTGATGAGCACGCTCGGTATCAAGCGGCCGGGCGTGAGTTAGCTCGCGGAGCAACGGGCCTGTCGTCGCGCCGGGCGAAGGAGAGGGCTCGGCCCCCCAAGTCAGCGTTCGCCGCCAGGACTGCCCACTGCAACGCAGCACCAGCAAAGGCCTGCCAGGCCGGCGCTGGCGGGCGACAGTGGTCTGGCAGAACGCTTGCAATGACGACCGGGCATGGTCCTCCACCTCGATCTGCCGCCCCCGTCGTCTCATTCTTTCCGGCCCGTACCCGTGTTGCCGCGTGCGTTCCGCGAGCCGCACCTTCTGGCGTTCTTTCCGCGGCGGCAGGCGAGCCGCTCGCGGCGTTCCTGCCTCTGGTGGCGCCTCGGCCGCATGCTGAGCGCGTTCTTTCTCCTGACCCTGGCCGTGCTGCTGGGGCTGCGTCCGCTCGCCTGAGACAGTCCGGCCGCGTGCGGAGACAGTCCACGCCCCGCGCCCCGAGTTGTCGCTGGGGACGTGGGTGAGAGGCTCGGCCCCCCAAATCCTCTGGCCGCGAGAGTAACGCGGGGCCATGTCTCGAGTACTAGGTCTCGTACTCGGGGAGGGCAGGCTCGAACGAGCGGAAGGGACGCGGCACATGCACCAGGCGCAAGGCAACCGGGAGCGGCAACGATTGTTGGAGGACGAGCGGCGTGAGCGCAACTGGAAGCGCTGGGGGCCCTACCTCTCGGAGCGGCAGTGGGGCACGGTGCGCGAGGACTACTCGGAGGGCGGCAGCTGCTGGGACTACTTCTCGCACGAGCAGGCGCGCAGCCGTGCCTACCGCTGGGGGGAAGACGGGCTGCTCGGCATCTGCGACCGGCAAGCTCGGCTGTGCTTCGCGCTGGCGCTCTGGAACGAGCACGACCCGATCCTGAAGGAGCGCCTGTTCGGGCTGACGGGACCGGAGGGCAACCACGGCGAGGACGTGAAGGAGCTCTACTATTACCTCGACGCCACGCCGACCAGTTCCTACCTGAAGGGGCTCTACAAGTATCCGATCGGCGCGTATCCCTACGCGGCGCTGGTGGAGGAGAATCGCCGGCGCGGCCTGGGGCAGCCCGAATACGAGCTGCTCGACAGCGGCGCGTTCGAGGACGACCGCTATTTCGACGTACAGGTGGAGTACGCGAAGGCGGAGCCCGACGACATCTTGATCCGGATCCGGGTCGCGAACCGCTCGGCGAAAGCCGCGGCGCTGCACGTGCTGCCGACGCTGTGGTTTCGCAACACCTGGTCCTGGGGTAGCACGGGCGAGGGGCACACGTCGCGGCCGGAGCTGTATCGCGACGCCACGGGGCGCATCGTGTGTCAGCACCCCGGGCTGGACGAGATGCGCCTCTACTACCACACGACGCCCTTCGTGCCTGGGCTGTTGTTCACGGAGAACGAGACCAACAGCGAGCGCCTGTTCGCTGCTGCTGCGCCGGGTCCGGGCTACTACAAGGATGCGTTCCACGACTACCTGGTGTCGGGGCGCGAGCAGGCCGTGAACCCCGAGCAGTGCGGCACCAAGGCGGCCGTTCACTACCGGCTGATGGTGCCAGCCGGCGCGACGGTGGAGCTGCGGCTGCGCTTGCGCTCGGCGGCCGCGGACCAGGGTGATCCCTTCGGTGAGGACTTCCCCGCGGTGTTTCGCGCGCGGCAGCGCGAGGCGGACGAGTTCTATCGAGGGGTGTTGCCCGCGGAGCTCTCGGACGAGGAGCGCAACGTGGCGCGGCAAGCACACGCCGGGCTGCTCTGGTCGAAGCAGTTTTATCACTATGCGGTCTCGGAGTGGCTGCAGGGCGATCCCGGTCACCCCACGCCGCCAGAGGCGCGCAAGCGGGGGCGCAACCGCGAGTGGAGGCACCTGTACAACCGCGACGTCATCTCGATGCCCGACAAGTGGGAGTATCCCTGGTACGCGGCCTGGGACCTGGCCTTTCACATGCTGCCCTGCGTGCGCACCGATCCAGCCTTCGCCAAGCAGCAGCTGACGTTGTTCCTGCGCGAGTGGTATATGCACCCCAATGGGCAGCTGCCGGCGTACGAGTTTGCGCTCGGCGACGTGAACCCCCCCGTGCACGCCTGGGCGGCCTGGCGCGTGTACAAGATGTCCGGGCCGAAAGGCGAGCGGGACGTGCGCTTTCTGGCGCGCGTGTTCCAGAAGCTGCTGCTGAACTTCACCTGGTGGGTGAATCGCAAGGACGAGCACGGCAACAACCTGTTCTCGGGCGGCTTTCTGGGGCTCGACAACATCGGCATCTTCGATCGCTCGCAGCCGTTGCCGACCGGTGGCAGCTTGCAGCAGGCCGACGGCACCGCCTGGATGGCGTTCTATGCGGCCACCATGCTCTCGATGGCGCTGGAGCTGGCGAGCCTCGACCCCACCTACGAGGACATGGCCTCGAAGTTCTTCGAACACTTCGTCTCGATCGTGGACGCCATGAATTGCTTCGGAGGTGCCGGGCTCTGGGACGAAGCGGACGGTTTCTACTACGACCAGCTGCAAGTGAACGGCAGCTTGACGCCGCTGCGCACGCGCTCGATGGTGGGCATCATTCCGCTGTTCGCTGTGGAGGTGCTGGAGCAGGAGCTGATCGAGCGCTTGCCCGGCTTCAAGGCTCGCATGCAGTGGTTCCTCGACAACCGCCGCGATCTCGCCCGACACATCGCCACGGTGGACGCGAGCGAGGGGCACCACGGCCACCGCTTGCTGGCGGTGGCCTCCAAGGAGCGGCTGGTGCGGGTGCTGCAGTACGTGCTGGACGAGGGGGAGTTCCTTTCCCCGTACGGCGTGCGCGCGCTGAGCCGCGTGCACCGCGAGCAGCCGTTCGTGCTGAACGTGAGCGGGCGCGAGCACCGCGTTGATTACGTGCCGGGCGACTCCGACAGCGGTCTGTTCGGCGGCAACTCCAACTGGCGCGGGCCGATCTGGTTCCCGCTCAACTATCTGCTGATCGAGGCGCTGGAGCGGCACCATCACTTCTACGGGGACGAGCTGCGCGTCGAGTGCCCCACGGGCTCGGGGCGCTACTTGAATCTGGAGCAAGTGGCGGCGGAGCTGGGGGCGCGGCTCTCCAGCTTGTTCTTGCCGCGCGCCGACGGCTCGCGGCCGTGCCACGGCTCCGAGCAGCGCTACGCGAGCGATCCGCACTTTCGTGATCTGGTGCTGTTCAACGAGTACTTCCACGGCGATGACGGGCGCGGCGTGGGCGCGAGCCACCAGACGGGCTGGACGGCGCTGGTGGTCAGCTGTCTGGAGACGGTGGCGCGGCAGCGTCAGGCGAAGCTCGAGGCCGCCGAGTGAGCGCGGGCCAAGACACGGAGCGGCTGGAGGCGGACTGGCCTGGGCGGGTTCGCTTTCGGCACGACGCCCGGCCTCAATACGCGGCGCTATCACGCGCCCCGCGGTGCCCGTTACAGGCCTGGTCCGTGTCCGAGCTGATACGGGTGGAGCGAATTCTGGCGGGCTGAGCGCCCAGCGGGCATGATTTTCGGCGTTCGCGCGTGAAAGCAGTCATGCTCGAGGGTGAAGTGTCGAAGTCGAGGGCAGAGCCCGAGAGCCGTGCGGAGGACAGCATCGCGCCGCCGATCGCCGTCTGCGTGAGCTGCGGGCTGACCTCCTGCGCGGGTTGCGCAGGCGCCGTGCGTCCGGCGTCGGCGGTTGCCTGGGAAGATACGAGCCAGGTCTGGTGGCGGCGGCTCTGGCGCACGGCGCTCACGAGCAGCCTGGAGCCGCAACGCTTCTTCGGTCAACTGCCGCGCGGCAACGTGAGCGAGGCGCTCGCGTTTGCGCTGTGTGCCGAGGTGTTTGCGCTCGGCTCGCTGGCGTTGCTCGGTGCGTTTGGGCTGTGGTGCATCGCGCCCGGACTGGTTCACGAGCTGCTCGCCAGCTCCGCGGCATGCCGGACGCTGCTGCTCACCTGGGTCGCCTTCGTGCTGTGCATGCTGGCCTTGCACGCGCTCTGGGGCGCCTGCCTCGACTGGGGAGCGCAGGGCTTGCGGGGACACCCCGCACCCCGGGGCCGCTCCGGCAAGAACGGCGTGCGCTTTGGCCTGTACGCCTGCGGTTGGGACCTGTTGACCTCGCCGATCGGCATGCTAGCGGCGCTGCTGACGCGCGGCCCCCGGCTCGGCTGGGCGCCGGTCGGCGCGGCTGCGCGCGCGCCGGGCCTGGCCCAGCGGGCCTACCTGGAGCGCTGCCTCGGCGTCGACCGGGCCGCGCAGCGCCGAGCCCGGCGCTGCGCGGTGGTCGTGCTCAGCGGGGGCATGCTGCTCGTGGTGCTGATCTTCGTGGTGGCCCTGGTGTCGCTGGCGAGCCGCTTCGGCTACTGAGGCTGCGCCGCTCGAGTCAGCGAGCTTCTGCCGGGAACGTCAGCACGCCGATCGGATCATCGGAGAAGCGACCGACGACGGCCCAACGCGCCGCGCTCTCCTCCGCGGGCAGGTCAGCAAAGGAGCGTTCGAGCTTGTCTCGATCGAGCTCCACCCGGTTCAGCACCTCATCGCATACCATGCTGGTGCCGAGGCTCTGGCAGGTGACCTGCCCGGCGTCGCCCAGCAGCTGAAGCGCGCCCGTGTCGCTGGTGCTGCCACGGAAGGACAGCTCCTGGTGGCCACCCACCAGCAACGCTGGCAACGTGTACTGCAGCTCCCACTCGCCGCCGTGCTCGCGCAAGCGCAGATCACCGAGCTCGAAGTTGGAGTAGGGCTCCAGCTCCGCGGGCACGGGGACGTGATATGTGGGGCTGCCGGCGCTCGCTGCAGCGCCGGCCGCTGATGGCACCGGCGAGATCTCCGTCGCTTCGGAATCGCCGCTCGTGGCGGCGCCGTGGTCATCATCGACGACAGAGTCTGCGGCGCCAACGGGCTCGCTGGGGCTGCCCGAGCAGCCCCAGACGAAGCCGGCCGTTGCCACGACTGCCGTTGCTGTGCCGGATCGACACCACCGCATGTTGCACCAGCTTAGCATCTCTCGGCCTACCTTTCCCGTCGTGTCTCAGTGTGGGCCACGGTTCGAGCCGCTGCGGTCGTCATCGTCGCGTTCATCGTATCTGTCGTCATCGGAGTCGTCGTCCCCGTGATGCTCGTCGTCGTCGCACTCGACGTACGCGCCAGCGTCCGGAGCGCTGGCGTAGCAATCCTCTCCGTGATGGCGGCACGCTTCCTGCGGCGCTCCCGCGTCGGCGCCGTGGTAGTCTTTGTCCTCGTGGCGCGGGGCGCAGTAGTATTGGCCATGTTCGCTCTCGCACTCCTCGCCCGCCGCGCAGTCGGCGGCGCTCCGGCAGCTGCGCCCGCCTGCTGGCGGCACGAAGCTCGCGCTGGAGGTGGAGCTGCTGGTGGGCGTGTTGGGCGCGAGCGCTGCGCGGGATTTCGCCAATGAACCCGGGGCGTCGGCGCTGCCACACGCGGCCAGCAAGAGTGCGCTCGTCCAAAACCAGTTTCCGATTCGTTCCTGCATGGGACAACCTCCATTTGTTGAGCGATCCCGAGCTCACTCTGGCGCGGCGCTCGCCGCCTCGGGCTGACGCTTGCTAACGGGCTTGACGGGAATGACGCAGAGCCCGGCAGAGTCCCCACCAATCGGCGAGAAATCGCTGGAGTTTCTGGTATTTGCCGGCGCGTATGGGAGCGTGCTCGAGCGCACCGCGAGCGGCTACGCGGACGCCGATGCGCCGTCCGTGATCGGGGCGCTGGCGCTCAGCGGGCGGCTGGAGGAAGCGGAGAGCGCGTTTGCCGCGTATTGCGCGCGAGCCCCTGCCGAGGAGGGGCTCGCGCGAGCGCGCTTCTTCCTGATCGCCGGTCAGTGCCACGCCGGAGCGACAGCTCGCGCCTGGCGGCATGCCCTGGGAGCCGTACCGGAAGTGCTCGGCACGCGGGGCGCGCGCTGCTTCTGGGCCTGCCAGGGGCTGGCCCTGGTGCGCTACTTCGAGGGCCGTTTCCGGCGCGCACGGCGCTTTGCGCGGCGTGCGCTTGCCGCCGCGCTGGGCGCGAGCTTCCCCTACGCGCGCTGTCTCGCGCTCGACCTCCTGGCACACGTCTCGGTGCACGCGGGCGACATCTACGCGGGCTTGCGCCTGCTCTCACAAGCGGAGGAGCTGGCTGCGGCGCTCGGCTACACGCAGAACGCGGCCACGTTGCGCACGGCGGGCCTGATCTTTCAGCTGCGCTTCACGCTGGGTGAGCCCGCCGCCGTGATCGAGCAGGTCGAGGCGCTGACGCGCAGCGCGGAGGTCAGCTACTTCACGCGCCGCAACGCCTGGATCGAGCTCGCCTGCAGCTTCGCGCTGCGCGGCGAGGGAGAGCGCGCGGCCGCCGCGCTGGAGGCGGCGCGCAGCATCGCGCTGACCGGCACGGACAGCCGCGCCAAGGTGCGCTGGCTCGTGGCGCACGCGCTGTGCAGCGCGCTCGCTCGCGGCCCGGGACCGGCGCGCGAGAGCCTGTCGGAAGCGCGCGCCCTGGCTGCCCAGCAGCTCACGCTGGAGACCGAGATCGGCTTCGTGCAGCTGGTCTTCGCGGAGGAGCGCGCCGCCGAGTTGCTGGAGCGGCAGAGCTGGCTGGCGCGGCAGACGGGCGCCCAGCGCGCGCGCATCGCGCTCGACGTGGCCCTCGGGCACAGCGAGCTGTATGTGCCGCGCGTCGAAGACGCCATGGGCCGCTTGCTGCTGGAGTGCATCGGGCGCCCGCCGCGCGAGCGCGTGCAGCGCGTGGTCGAAGCGGGCTTCCTGGGCCTCTTGCCCTGGGCGCTGGAGCGCGCGCCGGGGCGGCGCGTGATCGTCACCGACAGCCAGCTGATCAGCGAGCTGGCGGGCAGGGTGCGCGTGCAACCCGCGCCGCATCGCCCGGTGCTGAAGCTGCTCTTTGCCTTGCGGCTCGGCTACCGCAGCCGCGAAGAGCTGCTGCGCGAGGTCTGGGGCATCCAGCGCTTTCTGCCCGGGCGGCACCTGCCGACGTTGCACACCGCCGTCTCGCGGCTGCGGCTCGCGCTGGGCGACCCCGACTGGGTGATCACGCGCGACGAAGGCTACGCCCTGCCCGAAGGCGTGGAGCTGATCAGCTGGGAGCAGAGCGAGCAGACGCTCTCGGCCTCCGCCGCGCCTCCCCCCGACGCCCGCGCGCGCTTGCTCGAGTTCGTGCGTGGCGAGGGGGAGACGGGCTCGCGCGAGATCGCCGAGGCGCTGGCGCTCTCGCCCTCGACGACGCTCCGGCTGTTGCGCAGCCTGACGGCGGAGGGAGCGCTGCTGCGCGAGGGCAGCGGGCGGCTGACGCGTTATCGCTGCCCACCCGAGTGAGAGCCGCGCGGCCGCTCACTGCACGGGCGCCGCGCTACTCTGTTGCGTCACGCCAAACGCCGCCAGGCCGACCAGGCCGGCGTTGTAGTCGAGCGCGACCTCATTGCCGACGTAGTCGTCCTTGTTGTCCTGGTAGCCCGGGTTCGGATGGACCGAGGTGCCCTGTTGCGCGTAGGCGCTCTGCGTGGGGCCGCCCACGAGCGCCCCGCTGAGCAGCACGCCCAGGTTGTCAGAGTTGCGGTGGTGGGGATGTACCGGCGAGTCCGTGCCGTACCCGATCACGAAGGAGCGGCCGTAGCTGTTGTCGCCGGCGATGTAGTTGAGCTGGCTCACCGCGAGATCGCGCGCGGCGGCGTCGCCCGTGACCTGTGCATACAGCGCCGCGGAGAAGCCGGCGCCGGCGGCGTAGCGCAGCGACGCCCACTCGCTGATGTAGACGAAGCCGGCGGTGTTCGCCTCGGTGCTGACCTTGGCCTCGTAGTTCTCGACGTCCAGGCGCCAGTAGTCCGCGACCACGTCTGCGGCGCCAGCGACGGACAAGCTGTGGCGGCTGAAGTCCGCCGACTGGCTGTAGTTTGGTGCCCAGCCGTGATTCGCCACGCCGTCGTTGAAGACCTTCGCGTCGTCCAGATACGCGCTGTCGTTGGTGACCCGGTACAGCTCGGCGGCGCCGGCCAGCATTTCATCCTGCCAGGCCGTGCCCGTCTGCCCGTAGAGGCCGGGGTTCGAGCCCTGCGGGTTGTTCTTGCCGATCTGATAGATCGACAGGGCGTGCGCCTGGTACGTGTCGGCCAGCGCCGCATCGTACGGGCGGTAGAGCTTGGACATGAGCGCGAGCGACGCGGCGGTGATACCCGCGATGTCGGCGTTGGCCTGCATGTTCACGGGCCGCGGGCGGCCGCCTTGCATGGCCGGCAGCGCCTCCTGATCGAGGCAGCTCACCCACATGCGATGGTCGTTGTTGGCGTTGCCGATCATGCCGACCAGCTGGGTGTCGCTGATGTGCGCCTTGACCAGGTAGTCCGTGGCGTAGCGCGCCTCGTCGAGCACGTCGGGTACGCCGTTGGGCGCGCCGGTGTAGCGCTGGCTGTCGCGATCGCTGAACGCCTGCGGAAAGGCGTCGAAGGCCTTGAGCATCACATAGCTCGCGTAGGCGATGCTGAGCGTGACCTTGACGTGGTCGCCGGCGTCGTACCAGCCGCCGCTGAGATCCAGCGTCATCGCCTCGCCGTCGTTCATGTGGCAGGACGTGCCGCGTGCCGGGTCCGCGGCGTTCGCCGCGGCCAGCAGCCAGTTGGCGCCGTCGCCGCTGCGCTGTGCCCCATAGAATTTCACCACCGCGTTCAGCAGCGTCGGTGAGTCGGCCTTCACGGGCAGGCCGGTAGCTGCCACCGGCGCCGGCGAGTTCATCGGCGTCTGCTCGGCGATCGGCAGTGGCGTCTGCGCCTCGGGCGTGGACGTCGGCGAGGGTGACGTGGTCGGCGACGAGCTCGTCACCGCATCCGGCGAGGGCTGGTTTGGCATCGCCGCCACGACGGGCGTGCTGCCGGGGTTCGATGCACAGCTCGAGCCGGTGCAGGGCGAGCCGGAGTCAGAGCTGGAGCCACAGGCGGACAAGCCCAGCAGCGCGATCGATCCAAGAAAGCTTCGTTGGGACATGGAGTTGACCACGTCGGTACCATGCCCCGTCCAGCCGCGGGTTCAGCGCGCGCCGCGGCCGCCTCTCATTTCTGCGCAGCTGCAACATTGCCGTTCAGGGCCCTGTTTGCCGCTCCCCGAGCGGTCGCACCGATCGTACTGGAAGCGTTACCGCACAACGTTACCGAACAGGGCTGGCTCAGTCTTCGGCGCTGATCTTCAGCCCGGAGCGCTGCAAGCCGCCCAGGTTGTCCGCCGCCGGGGAGCCGCCGACGTACAGGAACTTGAGCTTATGCAGCCCCTTGAGCACGGCCAGGTTGGCGACGCGCGTGCGCTTGATGCTCAGGCGCTCGAGGTTGCTGAGGCCCGCGATCGGGGCCAGGTCATCGACAGGCGTGTCGTCCAGCATCAGCTCCGTCAGCTTCGTCATGCGCTTGATGGGCGTCAGATCGCGCACCTGGGTGCGCCCGAGGTCGAGGCGATCCATCTGCAGCATGCCCGCCAGCGGCGTGATCACGGCCACCTTGTTCATCGAGGCGCGCAGCCCTTCCAGCTGCGTGAGGCCGCCGATCGGCGACAAGTCGGACAGTTCGCCGCCGCCCAGGTACAGCTGGTGCAGGTTCGTGAGCAGCGGGAACACGCACGGGTCGAGCGAGTCCACCGGCTTGCCGCCGCGCGTGAGGTCCACGCTGCGCACCTTCTTCAGGTCGGCGGCCGTGAGCTCGCCCTCCGCTTTGCCTGCCTTGCGCCGCACCTCGGCCTCGAGCACCGGGTCCGTGAATTGAACCTTGGGCGGCTTGGGGCAGACCACCGGCTTCTTCTCTTCCACCTTTTCGGCGGCGGCCTTCTCGGCGACCTTCTCCGGTGCCGCGGCAGCCGCCGGCGCCTCGGTGGGGGCCGGCCCTGGCGGCGGAGCCGGTGCCGGAGCAGGCGCGGGCTTGGGCGGGTCCTCGCAGCCGAGCCCCATCACCACCAGCAGCACTCCACAGATCAGCGCCTTCGGCCCTTTTCGCATGGCGCGCACTTTCCCAGAGGCCCGTCCGGAGATCTAGTTAGTTGCGCTGACTGCCGGGCGGCGGAGCGTTGCTGGCTGCCCCGGCCGGCCCTAAGAGGGCCCCGTGGAGGTGACGGAATGCATCAGGGAAGCTGCCTGTGCGGGAACGTTCGCTATGAGCTGACCGGGGAGCTCGGAGACTTCGGCTATTGCCACTGCACCAGCTGCCGCAAGGCGAGCGGCTCGGCACACGCTGCCAATGCGCCCGTGGCGCGCTCCTGTTTCACCCTCACGAGCGGGAGCGATACGCTCCGTGAGTTTGAAAGCTCGCCCGGCAAATTGCGGGCGTTCTGTTCGCGCTGCGGCTCGCCCATCTATGCGTACCTCGCGGCAAGCCCGGAGACCCTGCGCATCCGCCTGGGCAGCCTCGACACGCCCTTCACGAAGCAGCCGCAGGCGCACACCTGGGTATCCGACAAGGCGACCTGGGAACCGATCCCCGACGACTTACCGCAGTTCCCGCAATGGGCGCCCAAGTCGGTCCTGCGCCAGG
>Ga0207678_10003945_pt1 | contig 13350 bp, 14 predicted proteins | sample KBSC63metaG_FD_184319 | JGI IMG/M metagenome (GOLD analysis project Ga0207678, IMG submission 184319) | Corn rhizosphere microbial communities from Kellogg Biological Station, Michigan, USA - KBS C6-3 metaG (SPAdes) (version 2) | ecosystem: Host-associated > Plants > Roots > Rhizosphere > Soil ... | reverse complement strand
GGGCGAGGTGATCAGCTACACGATGGCGGTGACCAACACCGGCAACGCGGCGATCGCCGGCGTGGTGGTGACCGACGCGTTCACGGGCGACGAGGCGCCGGTTCTGGTCGGCGGCCACAACAGCGGCGACACGATCCACACCGATGCGAGGGTGGCGAGCGATTGGGAGATGTTCGACTTCGTGAAGATCGGCGATCCCGGAACGAACTCCACCTACAGCTTCGAGGGCCTGTATGCGTACGGTGGAACCGGCGGCTTTCTCAACGCAACCGACGGAGGACGCCATTCCGACCAGGCGTCTCTCACGGCGCAGCTCGGGCCAGGGTACATGCTGGCCTTTACGCTCATTCGCCAGGACGATGGCACCTACGCATTCAAAACGTCGAGCGGGTACTACGTTACCGCAAATGCGGGTGGACTGGTGGGAGCGGGTTACCGGACAGACACGCCGGAGGTGAACAATTGGGAGAAGTTCACGCTCATAGCAAATGAGGACGACTGCACATCCCACATCCGGACCTCTAGCGGCACGTATCTCAGCATGGTGCCCGGCCATCCTCCACACCCGCCGGTGGTCATCGACAATGTCGTCGACGTAACCCAGGCCACACGCTGGCGACTATGGGTAATGGCGTTCTACACCTGAGGCTGTCTACAACTCGCTGGGAATTGAAGTCATCGCGACCATGCTCTCCTACGCTCAGTCGCAACAGGATGTTTGCAGATCACGGGTCCATTAGGACATCCTAAAGAGATAGAGAGCAGAGTCGATGTACACCCCAGGCGCAAATCTCGAAAGCGATGTGTCCACACTCCGGAAGTTTGTGCGGGAAAACCCTCTCTGCGCGCTCGTCTCCACAACCAGCCAGGGATTGGTCGCCTCGCATATTCCGGTCGTGCTGCATGAAAGAGAAAACGGATTCGGTGTGCTGCGCGGCCATGTTGCCCGCGCAAATTCCCAGTGGCGCGACTCCATTGCCGAGGAAGAGGCGCTTGCGATCTTTACCGGACCGCAACATTACATCTCGGCATCATGGTACCCGGGCAAGAGCACTCATGGAAGAGAAGTCCCGACCTGGAACTATGTTGCTGTCCATGCCTACGGGCACCTGCGCGTGTTCGAGGACACCGACTGGCTGCTGGAACACCTGAGGACCTTGACCGATGAAAATGAAAGGACCGCGGAAGTTCCCTGGAAGGTCTCCGATGCTCCACCGGAGTTTATTGCGAAGCTGACCCGCGCAATCGTCGGCATCGAACTCGACGTTACCCGAGTTGAGGGGAAATGGAAGGTCAGCCAGAACCGCAATGACGAAGATGCCGATGCTGTTATCGCCAGCCTCGATCGTCTGGGCACGCCTGCCAGTGAAGTGATGCGCGAGCTGGTTCGCGCACGGCGTCCTCGCAAATCGGATCGGCCCTCTTGAATCGGCTTGCCGGACATGGCCGCTTAGCCGATACGATGCTTGTCTCTAAAGGGCCGAAGGCCCGCTCTATACAAGCCTGGGGTGAAGCCCCAGGTAAGGTGTCCAGCACAAAGCCAAGGGCATAAAGCCCGTCCTATTCTTCACTGAACTGACGACTCAGGACTCCAGGTGCTTTCTGTCATGACCCGGCGAAAACTTAAGTGCATTCTCAATTGTGGATGCGGTGTGTCAGGCGTCGAACCCACCATCTATCAGGAGACTCGCCCCGGTGATATAAGCAGCTTCGGGTCCAGCGAGATAGCTGACCATTCCAGCAATCTCCTCGGCTTTGCCGTAGCGCTTCAGAGCCATCAAACCCAGCAGCGTCTCTGCAAACGGCCCACTGGCAGGATTGGCATCGGTATCGACGGGGCCAGGTTGAATGTTGTTCACAGTGATGTTGCGGGGGCCCAGGTCGCGGGCGAGGCCTTTGGTAAAGCTGAAGATAGCTCCCTTGGTCAGAGCGTAGACCGAGCCACCGGCAAAAGGCATGCGGTCGCTATTGACCGAGCCAATGTGAATGATGCGTCCTCCTTCGGGCATGTGAAGGACCGCTTCCTGCGTAGCGGTGAAGACGCTGTGCACGTTGACCGCAAGAATGCGCTGGAAATCGGTGTCCTTGATCTCGGTGATCGGGCCAAGAACAATGATTCCCGCATTGTTTACCAAAATATCGATTTTGCCGAAGTGTTTCGCTGTCTGTTGCACTGCTGCGCGAACGGCCGTTTGATCGGCTGCGTCTGCCTTGATGGCGAGCGCCTTTCCGCCATTCTTCGCAATCTGCTCAACGAGACTATTTGCCTGCTCCACGGAAGAGCTGTAGGTAAATGCCACGCTCGCCCCTTCCCTTGCGAGACGGAGCACAATGGCGGCTCCAATACCCCGAGAACCACCTGTTACCAATGCCGACTTGCCTGTCAGAGTTGCCATCACTGCCTCCTCAAACTGTTTCCGTCCTATTGAAACATTCATCCCGTCAAAAATCTCCCAAATGCGAAGAAGGACTCGACGTTGACCTTTTCGTTGCGATGAGACGAAAGGATTGACGGAGCGGAATCGAAATCAAGTAATGCACGTTTATCAGTTAACAGGAGCAGGTTTACAAGAATCTCGGTCGACCTGGACTGTTCGAAATGACGCCACAATCTGAAGTAGATTGATCCGCCCAATTCCTACATCGGCGTTTCTCGGTACCGATCCTGAAAATGACTCCGGAGTGTTTACTCCTATGTAACTTCCGGATCGGCCACTAACCGCGCGCACGCTGAATAATCCGGGGAATTCTACGCGGCACCGGGATTTGATAGACTCTGGTCAAGACGCAAACCGACGACAGTCGAACATAGATGAAATCATCGATTTTGAAGTGACCGCTGCGAACGCCTGGGGCTCGCCAGCCTTCCTGAGGAGCCTTTGGATGAGTTCAGCAAGGAAGAGATCTCCTGTTTCAACGAAGCCCGCGGCTTCTGCCAGCATCAATCGGGAAGAGACTCCTCTAGAAACGCTGGCCAGCATCTGTTCAGTTCTAGTAGTGGGCCTGTTCATTATGACCTTCTTAGCTCAGAACTACGTCATTCCGTCAGGCTCGATGAAGAACACTCTGCTTATAGGTGATCACTTGGTGGTCGACCGGATCACGCTAATGCCTGCCGCTTCGTGGATGCCGTTGATAAAATCGCGCGAGCCGAGGCGCGGCGACATAGTGGTGTTCTATAAGCCCGTTTATCAGTCTGGTATTGATGCGACTGACGCCGATGGGACTCCTCAGTACACTCCCCTGGTGAAGAGATTAATCGGCGTACCTGGCGATCATATCCATCTGCACAACGGCATTGTGATTGTGAATGGCGTCGCGCAGCCTGTTGGATTTGCGCAGCCGACGACGACGGATAACTTCAACGAATTCCTCGATGATTTTCCCGCAGTTCCTCCGACGGAGGCGAATGGGTCCACAGAGTCGTGGGCTCTGAATTTCCCAAATTATCTGCACGACGGCGACCTGGTGGTTCCACACGGCATGTACTTCATGATGGGCGATAACCGGCACAACAGCCTCGACTCGCGCTTCTGGGGCTTCGTGCCGCGCGCCAACATAATTGGCCGTCCGCTGTTCAACTATTGGTCGTTCGAGGCCACTGATGGAGAACTTGAACAAACAGGAATCGGTAACAAGCTCGCGTGGATCGGCCACGTTCTGGTGCATTTCTTCCCAGACACGCGCTGGAGACGGACTTTCCACGTTGTTCGTTGAGCCGAAATTGTAAGGTCCCGATTTGATCTTGTTACGCTCCGGTCGAATGACCGCCTATTCGAATTACTACTTGTGCACTACCCGACACGCCAGCCGCAGTTCTTGCCAGGACTACTCCCCGGATGTCGTCAGCGGTCTCTAACTGATGTGAAGCGCATTTCCCTACCCGGACGGAATGAGCCAAGTTGCCGAAACCCTAATTTGCGGGCAAGATGGATTGGCTCGAAAAGCGATCCATCCACGCGGGTCGAATTCCCAAATCTAAGCGAGCAGTCCTATTAGGAGATCCATCAGCATGCGCAAGATAGCCGCCTTGTTTCTGGCAACATTCGCTGCCACCTCTATTGCTATTGCCCAGCAACCGACCCCCGCTGCCTCCACCCGACCCGCTCCTGCTCCGCTGCAAGTGCCGAATCCGCATTACGTGACCTTTCAGTTGACCCAGGACGTCAACGCACCCGCCGACAAAGTCTGGGCGCGCGTGGGTAAATACTGCGACATCAGCAAATGGGCATTTCCCGAATGCAAACTGCTTGCCGGCGATGGCGGCTACGGGTCCGAGCGGGACGTCGTGAACGAGGTGCTGGTCGGCAAAACCGACCATAGCTACACCTACACGCAGCCCGTGCGGAACGACGCCAAGTACAACCTCTATCACGGCACGCTGGAGGCGGTGCCCGTCACCGCCAAAACCTCGCGCCTCGTCTACAGCTTCTTCTACGACGACAGCATGCTCGCCGACGACGCCGCGCGGGAAGCCCAGATCGCCAACCGCAAGAAGCGATTTTCCGCATTTCTACTGAACATGAAGACGCTGGGCGAAGGCGGAAAGGTGCCAGCCTCAGCGAAGGAAGCCACCCAGCCCCCTGCTCTTACACCCGATCAGTTGCAGACTCCCAATCCCCACTACGTCGCCATACCGATGAGCGTCACCGTCAATGCACCCGTCGACGCAGTCTGGGCCCGCGTTGGCAAATACTGCGACATCGGCGAGTGGGGCATCCCCAACTGCACCATCCTCTCCGGCGATGGCGGCCTCGGGACCATCCGCTCTATCGGGCATGAGGTGCTCGTAGGAAAAACGAAGTACAGCTACACCTACACTCAGCCCGTGCGCGAAGGCGTGCCCTACAACCTGTATCACGGCACAATCGAGGCATCCCCTCTCACAGACAAAACCACCCGCCTGAGCTACACCCTGGTACTCGATAACAGCCATCTCCCGGATGATGCCGCACGGAACAAGGACATCGAGAACCGCCGCACCCGCTTCACCAAGATGCTCGAAAACATGAAGATCCTGGCCGAAGGGGGATCGCTGCCCCCCGGAGCCTTGGGTGGAGGCGCTGGCGCCGCTCGCCGATAGCGTGGACTGCGCTTCCGCGCTGCTGTCATGAGCGCGGAAGCGCATTGTGGAGGAGAAAAATGCTGAGACGAGATTTTCTTGCCCTTACTGGCGCAGGATTGAGGGCGGCCGCCTTCGTCCCTACATTCCATCGACCGTCATCAATTTTTTTGGAGGCAATCATGCAGGATGCACGCTCAGGCTTCGCTCCGGTCAATGGATTGAACCTTTATTACGAGATCCATGGCGAGGGCCAACCGCTCATTATGCTCCACGGCGGCGTTTCGGCCAGTGAAGCATTCGGTCAGAATCTTACGGAGCTGGCGAAGACGAGGAAGGTTATCGCTCTTCATCTGCAAGGGCACGGACGGACGAAGGACATCGATCGTCCGCTCCGGTTCGAATCAATGGCCGATGACGTAGCAGCCTTGATGGCGTTTCTCAAGATTGAGAAAGCAGATGTCCTGGGCTACTCGTTAGGCGGTGGAGTCGCATTGCAGACAGCGATTCGGCATCCTGCATCCGTCAATCGTCTGATCGTAGTATCGGCAGCGATGCAACAGAGCGGATCGTTCCCGGAGGTGATTGCAGCGTTCGATCAAATGACTGCGCACGCCCCGCAGATCGCGCAAAACATTAAAGGTTCGCCGCTCGGGCAGCTCTATCCAGAGGTCAACTGGGAGACTCTTCTCCGCAAGATCGCAGAGATGGAATCTCACGACTTCGACTGGTCGGAGCAGGTGAAAAAGCTTCGAACTCCCACGATGCTTGTCTTTGCCGACGCCGACTCGATCCGCCTTGAGCACATCGTGGCCTTCTACAAAGCACTCGGAGGAGGTCAGCGCGACGCCGGTCTGGACGGATCTCTGCATTCAGCAGCCAGACTTGGCATTGTGCCGGGAGCGACACACTACAACATTTTGTCGACGACCGCGGTAGCTCATATGGTGTTGCCCTTTCTCTCTTAGGCTTGCCATGTGTGGCCAATTGTGTCGTTGTACTACGAGCAGCCGGCGCCGCACCCTATCCACCCCCGCCTGCCATACAATGGACAAGGCACCTGGAAGGCTATCGGAAAATGACCTGGTTCAAACGCGAAGACAATGCAATCGTCAACGACCCCGAAAAGACCGTGCGCACCGAGGGTCTGTGGGTACGCTGCGAGGGTTGTCGTCAGATCATCTTCAAGGCAGACCTCGACGCGAACCTTCAGGTCTGTCCCAAATGCGGCAAGCACTTCCGCATCAACGCGCGCAGCCGCATCGACAACCTGCTCGAACCCGGTTATCAGCTGGTCGACCTGGAGCTGCGCTCGACCGACCCGCTCGAATTCACCGACCTCAAACCCTATAAACGCCGTCTTGCCGAGGCGCAGAAGAAGACCGGCCTCAATGACGCCATCATCAACGCGACAGGCATGCTCGGGCCGCACCAGGTCGTGCTCAGTGTCATGGAATACGGTTTCATCGGCGGCAGCATGGGCGCAGTCGTCGGCGAAACCATTGCGCGCGCCGTCGATCGCTCGCTGGACACACGCAACCCGCTCATCATCATCTCGGCCTCTGGCGGAGCGCGCATGATGGAGGGCATCGCCAGCCTCATGCAGCTTGCCAAAGTCTCCAACGGGCTCGCCCGCATGGACGACGAAAAAATCCCCTACATCTCCGTCATGACCGACCCAACCACCGGCGGCGTCACCGCCAGCTTCGCCATGCTGGGCGACCTCAATATCGCCGAGCCCGGCGCATTGATCGGCTTTGCAGGGCCCCGCGTCATCGAGCAGACCATCCGGCAGAAGCTGCCCGAAGGCTTCCAGCGCTCCGAGTTCCTGCTGCAACACGGCTTCCTCGACGCCATCGTTCCTCGCAAGGAGATGAAGCAATATCTCTCCCAGGCGCTGACATGGATGACCGCCGCGCCTAAACAAACCGCCTGAAAACCGACCGGGGATAAGCGCGGATAAGGCAGGCGATTTAAAAATCCGCGTTTATCCGTGACATCCGTGGTCGGCTTTTTTTCGAAGGAAATCCATGGAGCCAGCCAGACCATCCCGCACCGCGCTGCGCGTCGCCATGCGCCGGGCCGCGCACCAGCTTTACGACGCAAAACCGCTGGTGCTCGACGATCCAATCGCCGTCCCGATTCTCGGCGAAACCTACGCCGAGGAGGTGCGGCGAACGCCGACCCGGCCCGACCGGCCCTTCTCCGTTGCCCTTCGCGCCTTCCTCGTCGCTCGCAGCCGCTACGCCGAAGACAATCTGAAGCGAGCCGTCGCTCACGGAATCTCGCAATATGTTCTGCTGGGCGCGGGCCTTGACACCTTTGCCCACCGCAACCTCTATCCCGGCCTGCACGTCTTCGAGGTCGATCACCCCGCCACGCAACAGTGGAAGCGCGAATTGCTCGATAGCAACGGAATTCCCATTCCGCGCAGCCTCACCTATGTGCCTGTCGATTTCGAACACGAGACGCTGCCGGAACAATTGGCGGCGGCCGGATTCAATCCCGCAATCCCCACATTTTTTGCGTGGCTTGGTGTGGTGCCCTATCTTACGCTCACCGCCTTTCGCTCCACCCTTGCCTTCATCGCCGCGCAGCCATCAGGCAGCGGCCTGGTGCTGGACTATGGCCAACCCCGCTCGGTGCTGCCGCCGCTCGAACAGCTCGCGCACGATTCGCTCGCCTCACGCGTGCAGTTGGCCGGAGAGCCCTTCCAGCTCTTCTTCACCCCGGCCGAAATCGCCGCCGAACTCAGCGCCTTCCGCGATATCGAAGACCTCGGCGCCCCTGAGATCAACGCCCGCTACTTCGCCAACCGCGACGATTCCCTCCGCCTTCGCGGCAGCTCCGGACGGTTTCTCAGCGCCTGGCTCTGAAGGTGCTTGCGGCGAAGTTCAAACGGAGTCATGCCAACTCATTCTGAGTCACACCGGAAGCCAGCCATGCGCACCACCAAAGTTATTTCCATCTCGCTGCCCGAAGCCCAGTACGACAAGGCTGTTCGTCTGGCTAAATTCAGCTTGGGTTCCGCAAAGTCATTAGAGGCTGTGCTTTCTACTCACATCTCCGAGCGTGTGCCAGCTGTCTAGGTGTAGATCAGCGATGAACGCCAGTGTTGATATCAGCGAATCTCAACAGATATCGGCGCGGCTGTTATGCGTCCCTTGGCCACCAGAGTTCTGTCGTCTGGAAGGTTTGTGGCCCAGCCGATTAACTGTTCAGGACTGAGGTACTCTGCATAAAGGCAGTAATGCCCAGGAGCAATCGACGCCGTCGCCAGATCGGTGCTCCAGGTGCGGCTCTCTCCAGGCTTTAGCGCAACGTATGTGACCTTTGGAGGTGGGCCTGCAGTGGCGCAACCTTGCTCATTCGGATTAGCGGCTCTGCCCTTCAGTGTCAGTACCTCACTTGCAAAACCGTGACTACACGTCTCCTGAAAAGCCCCGAAGAAATTCGGCAAATAGACGCCTTCAGCTCCAGCTCGGAGAGTCAGAGTGACATGTATCGGCTTGCCTCTTTTGTAGACGGAACCGGTCGTACCGTTCTCCAGCCTGACAAGAGCTGGGCTAACTTGCGGAGTACCGGAGATGGTGCACTTGCTCCCAGATTGGGCGATTGTCAGCTGGTTACATAACAACGCGCTTGCCACCAATAGTCCCAAAGCCGATGCATTCGGTAAGCGATTACGAGCTGTCATGGGTGAGTGCTCTACCTATGGGTATAGACACCCTACTCGCTTCTTTTGTTCCTCGACGAGGCTACCTGGCTGCCGGTCGGTCCGCATCGCCCTTGGGGCCGACGGAGTCTTACGCAGCCCGCAGCTTCCGCCTGATCCAAAGCGTGCCCAGCGTTCCCAGCGTCAGCAGCAGCACGGCGATACCCACCGGAAGCCCTACCCACATGTAGGCCACGGTGAAATCCGGCATACGATGGGTGGCCACCCTATAGAAGAGCAGACCGAAGATAGCAAAGAACGTCGCTGCAAAGAACGCGGCAAACCCCACGGCGGCGCTCATCAGCAGCGTGGCGAACAGTCCCAACTCGCCCAGAGGTATGCCAAACAGATAGCCGGAGCCAAATGCTCGTGGTGATGTCAATGTCCCATGCGGTGCGTGCGTCATATCAGTAGAATACTGCTTTATGGCAGAAAGCGTTCAGGATAGATTAGTTCCCGCGGTGCAGGTTGCCCGCGAGGCGGCAGTGCGCAAAGCTCCCAACGGGGTCCATTATGGAACCTTCGGAGAGCATCACCTCGAGGAGAAGGACCTCGACCGCATGGTGCAGGCGGTCCCGGCGGCCATTGCCAACGCGCTCACCCGCAAGGTGTACTACTTCGTTCCACTGGCCTTGAGCGAGGAGCGCAACAGCGAGACCACGCTGGTCGCGCCTGTCTACACCCCCGAGCTGGGCGATCAGGCCACCTGCCATCGCAACGTCGCGCTCGAGGGCGGCGACGCCGTCTTTATCTCCACCCGCCTGCTCGGCGACCGCTTCGCCCTCGCCTTCGAGTTCTTCATTAACGTCGGCCATGCCTTTGTCGATGCCGCCGGCGTTCCCGAGGAGTTCAATCAGCTCGCCTGGACCCAGGCGCTCGCCGACGTCCGCGGCGAAACCAGCCAGGACTCCTGGGAACACCGCAACCAGTCGCTCTCGGGAAACACCGCCTCGGCAAAGGTCGGCGGCAAGCCCGTCATCGACGAAAAGGCCAAATCAGCCTTCCTCGAATCGGCGTTCTCGGACGCCATCGCCATCTATCTGCTCTCGCTTTCGGTGGACTTCGACTACTCCGAACTGCGCGAACGCGAGTATCCCCTGCTTGCGCCCCATGCCCTGGCCGACCGGCTGCGCCTCGTAGCAAAGCTGTTCCCGCCCAACTCCGGCTACGAGTTCGCCATCCGCTATCGCCGCCGCGCCTGAGGTGGAAGCGAGACTACCGCGGATTGCGGAGGTAGTGACCCGTCAGGTGTCTCTACCTCAATGCGGCGAAGCAGCCGGCGGCGTCTGCCGCAGAAGGTGCCCATGCCCAATCGGCCCAAGCAGACCGAACGTTTGCAGCAGCCAGACGATGACCGCGATGATGACAACTACGCGGATGATCTGTTTGATGGTCCCATCCATCGGAATCAGGCCGATCAGGTAGAGCAACAGACCAATCACGATGAGGGTCACAATGACGCTGATAAGCGTGGGCGTGAACATAAACGGTCGTCCTTCTTTCTAAGTACCTTCTCGATTGAGATGCCGGGAACATACCTCCGAGCACCGCATCCCTAAGAATTTTCAGGCCCGTTCGTCTTTCTTTCAGCGAAGCAGAACATCGCAGCTTAGCTCGTCACAATCCGCAACGCGGCAACTGCAAATCCTACTGTCACAAGGTCTTCGAGAATAGCCACCGGCCAGTCCCGGCCACTGGACTTCAATACAATCTCACGCCGTATCAGGTAACCACCAAATGCCCCCACCAGCGCGCCGCCCACGCCGAGAATGGCGCCTTCGAACTCCGACCCGTTCAGCGCCGCCGCAATGATTGCGCCCACCAGGCCGCCGAAGAACAGCCGCGCCAGCAGCGGCCCCGTCGAAGTGCGGTCGGGAGTACGCGGCAGCTTGTCGCCGATCAACTCCGCGATGGCCAACACCGTAAAGATAATCGCAACGAAGACCTTTGCCGTCCACGAGGCCCAGGTGCCATCCACCGACAGATTGCCAAAGAACGCGAACCAGCACAGCGCCGCCATCGGCGTGAACGTCCGCATTCCGGCCGCCACCCCGAGCAGAGGAATTGCCACAATCCACGACAGCACCGCCATTGCCATTTGCCCGGTCCTCGTCTCTTTGCAAGTCTCGCAACATCCGGCCATCGGCCGCAGGGCCCTGATCGGCACGCGTCCCAAGAGTACAACACCGAGTACAACATTCCCGCTAAACCGAATCAACTCTGGAGATGTGTGACCTCAACAATCAGTTTCATCACGCAGAAAAGCCGCCGCCAGACCATGTTGCCATGTCCCAGCCGCGGCTCCTCAGTTATCTTTCCGGCTTCGCTCAGCGGTTACGCAGCCAGCCGTACAGCGGGAACCGGTCGGCCAGTTCGCCCACCTGCCCGCGAATCTTGGCCAGCTTGCCCTCGTCGTTGCGGTGCTCCAGCGCCTCGGCGATCCAGCCCGCGATGGTGCGCATCTCCGCCTCTTTCATCCCGCGCGTGGTCAGCGCCGGCGTTCCGATGCGGATACCGCTCGGCTTCATCGGAGGATTGGTGTCGTACGGAATCGCATTCTTGTTCACTGTAATGCCGGCCGCGCCCAGCGCATTCTCCGCCTCTGACCCCAGAATTCCCTTCTGGAAGACATCGACCAGCATCAGGTGCGTATCGGTGCCGCCGGAGATAATGCGGTAGCCTTCGCCTGCAAGCGCCTCGGCCAGCACCTTCGCGTTCGCCACCACCTGCTTGGCATACGCGCCGAACTCCGGCTGGAGCGCCTCTTTGAACGCCACTGCCTTGGCTGCGACGATATGCACCAGCGGGCCGCCCTGCTGCCCCGGAAATACGCTGCGGTCAACGCCTGCCGCCAGATCCTGACGGCACAGAATCATGCCCGAACGTGGCCCGCGCAGGGTCTTGTGCGTCGTCGTGGTGACGATATGCGCGTGCGGCACCGGCGAAGGATGCGCACCTCCGGCAACCAGCCCGGCAAAGTGCGCCATATCGACGACAAAGTACGCTCCTACCTTATCCGCAATCGCCCGCATGCGGGGAAAATCGAACTGCCGAGGATACGCGCTGCCGCCGCCGACGATCATCTTCGGCTTTTCGCGCACCGCCAGCGCTTCGAGTTCGTCGTAATCGATGGTCTCAGTATCCTTGCGCACCTGATAGCCGACCACCCGGTAGAGCTTGCCGGAGAAATTCAGCTTATGTCCATGCGTCAGATGCCCGCCATGCGCCAGGTCGAGGCCGAGAATGCAGTCGCCCGGCGTAAGGATCGACATATAAGCGGCGGCATTGGCCTGTGAGCCCGAGTGCGGCTGCACGTTGGCGTGCTCGGCCCCGAAGAGCTGCTTCGCCCGGTCGCGCGCGATGTTTTCAATGACATCGGCGAACTCGCAGCCGCCGTAATAGCGCTTGCCGGGATAGCCCTCGGCGTACTTGTTCGTGAAGACCGTTCCCGCCGCCTCCAGCACCGCGCGGCTGACAAAGTTTTCCGATGCGATCATCTCCAGCCCTTCGTGCTGGCGGACGACCTCGTGCTCAATCTGCGCGGCAATATCGGGGTCCGCGGCGGCAAGGGTTGCATTGAAATCTATGGGCATTCCTCTATTTTATGTCACGCATATAGCTGTTAGGGACGAAACATCTCCTTCGCAGACCGCTGTCTCTCCATTCGGCACGCCTGCATCTTCACTGCGTATCCCTTTTGTATTTCCATTCCGCAGCGAAGCGAAGGAATCCGCTTTTTCCTTCCGAATTACAAGCCCGGGTACCGGGTGTCCCATCCATTGCAGCAACACCGCGATGGGTGCGATCCACAAAATATCGCATCATTTCGATTGGGGGTCGCGATGAAGTCGCGGTTTTTCGTTCATCCGCGCCTCTCCGCGGTCGCATCGCCTTTAAATCGGCGACGTCGGTGTAAATCGGTATTAAGTCTCTTCTGCCAACCGCTTGAACGCCCCATAGACGAACGACCCCAGATACCACCCGTCGATATATTTGTACGGCGTCTCCCCGGTCGTGTAATGCCCGCAGGGCAGCACCTTCGACACATAATCCACCCCGCAGCGCTCGAAATTAGCCAGCACGTCCAGCGAAAACTCCCGCAGAAACGTCAGGTCGTAGGTGGCATGCACCACCAGCACCCGCTTCGGGTTCGCCGCGAACCGCTCCATGTACGACATCGGGCTGATGCCGGTAAAGATCTTCCTCGTCAGGTCCTGCGTCAGTCCCGCCTGTTCGAAGCCCTCGCGAATGTGCCGCGTGCTCTGGCCGGTCCACACCACGTCGCCAAACCATGTCGAAGCATGGTTGAACGCGCACACCCGCAGCCGCGCATCGTGTGCCGCGGCAATAAACGCATAGCAGCTCCCCAGGCTCGTCCCCAGTACGCCGAACTGCTCATACCCCTGCGACTCCAACCAGTCCAGACAACTGCGAATGTCCACTACCGCCTGCCTGCAAGCCGCCGTGGTCCTGCCGATATTGGCACTGACGGCATAGTCCGACCGCTCCAGTTCAGCCGGTCTCCGGATGTCGTGGTACGGCTTCGAAAGCCGCAGCGCCGAGATGCCGAAGC
>Ga0207678_10003941_pt1 | contig 13353 bp, 10 predicted proteins | sample KBSC63metaG_FD_184319 | JGI IMG/M metagenome (GOLD analysis project Ga0207678, IMG submission 184319) | Corn rhizosphere microbial communities from Kellogg Biological Station, Michigan, USA - KBS C6-3 metaG (SPAdes) (version 2) | ecosystem: Host-associated > Plants > Roots > Rhizosphere > Soil ... | reverse complement strand
GGCGGCTTCGGACGCGGATTTCATGGCGGCTTCGGACGCCGCTTCGCGTTCGGCTCCGGGCTAGGCTACGGCTATCCGTACGGCTATTACGACGACTACGCCTACGATCCCTACGCCTATTACGGCAATGACGGCTGCTACACGGTGGAACGGCGCGTGCACACCAAACATGGCTGGCGGCTGCAGCCCGTTCAGGTCTGCGGTTGATCGTGCATTAGTTTCAATCTGTAACCTCAGCGCAGCCTTGCGCCGAGGTTACACTTTTGGAATACGCGTTCGCCCCTGAAGGCCGTCAGACGGTCAAGACCGTCGACCCCGTGGTCTTGCGCGCGGCGAGATCGGCATGCGCCTTGGCCGCGTCCTTGAGCGGATAGGTCTGATGGACCTCGATCTTGACCGCACCGGATTTCACGACGTCGAACAATTCGTTCGCCATGGCGACAAGATTCTCACGCTTTGCGGCGTAAGTGTTGAGCGTCGGGCGCGTGACGAACAGCGATCCCTTCTGCGCCAACAGGCCAAGGTTGAGCGGATCGACACCGCCGGAGGATTGCCCGAACAGTGCGGCAACGCCGAGCGGTGCCAGACAATCGAGCGATTTCAGGAAAGTGTCCTTGCCGACGGAATCGTAGACCACGGGCACTTTCTTGCCGCCGGTGATCTCATCGACGCGTTTGACGAAATCCTCGCGCGTATAAACGATGGTGTGGGCGCAGCCATGTGCCTTGGCGAGCTTTGCCTTGTCGTCGCTGCCGACGGTGCCAATCACGGTGGCGCCGAGATGTTTGGCCCATTGGCCCAGGATCAGGCCGACGCCACCGGCCGCGGCGTGCAGCAGGATCGTGTCGCCCGCTTTGACCCGATAGGTCTGGCGGATCAGATATTGCGTCGTCAGGCCCTTGAGCATCATCGCCGCCGCGGTCTTGTCGTCGATGCCGTCGGGAAGCTTCAACAGACGATCGGCCGGGATCAGCCGCGCCTCGGCGTAGGCGCCGATCGGCGCGTTACCATAGGCGACGCGGTCGCCGGGCTTGAGATCGGTGACGCCAGATCCAACCTCCTCGACCACGCCGGCCGCCTCGCCGCCAAGCCCACTCGGCAATTGCGCGGGATAAAGTCCGGAACGGTTATAGATATCGACGAAGTTCAGTCCGACCGCGGTGTGGCGGATGCGCGCTTCGCCCGGGCCGGGCTTGCCGAGCGCGACTTCTTCCCAGACCAGAACTTCGGGACCGCCAGTGCTGTGAAAACGAATGGCATGCGTCATGGATTTACTCCTTTGGGTGATCTCAATGAACGGGATAGGCGTAGTGTGGAGGGACCGCCGCGGTAGCCCTCACGTCTCGATGATGACGTAGCTGTCCTCGACGTGGACTGGAAACGTCTCGGCCACATAGGGGCCCTTCTGCAATTCCTCGCCGCTTTCGATTGCGACCGGATAAGAGCGGATCTTCATGCGCTTCGGGTCGAACCAGGATTGGCCGTTGCGCATGTCGAATTCCCAGCCATGCCACGCACAGCGCAGGAGTTCGCCGACCCGCGAGCGCTGGTAGACGCCGGGCTCCGGCGAGGTCAGCCGCGCCACGCACGCCGCCTTCTCCAGCGGCGCACCGGCATGCGGACAGCGATTGAGCAACGCGAAGAATTCGCCATTGACGTGGAACACGACGATGTCGCGCCCCTCCACGCCAAACACCTTGTTGCCGCCGGGCGGGATGTCTGACGTACGGGCGACGATGTGGCGGGCCATGCGCTGTGGTTCTCAGAGTTTGTACAGCGCGCGAGCGTTGCCGTTGAAAATCTTCACCCGTTCGGTTTCCGTCAGCGGCGTCCTGAAGGCATAGCGCGGATCGTCGAAATCCCAATGCGGATAATCCGACGAGAACAGCAGGCGGTCGGCGCCGACCCAGTCGATCAGGGAGCGCAGATGTTTTCCTTCGTCCGGCTCGTCGATCGGCTGGGTCGTGAACCAGAAATGCTCCTTCACATATTCCGACGGACGGCGCTTGAGATGCGGCACTTCGCTGCGGAACGCCTCGAAGTGCCGGTCCATGCGCCAGGTAGCCGGCGGGATCCAGCCGAAACCGCCCTCGATGAACACGATCTTCAGTTTCGGAAAGCGTTCCGGAACGCCTTCGAGCACGAGGCTCGTGAGCTGCGCCGCCATGGTGTGGGCGTTGCTCTGGTGTTCCTCGGCATAATAAGACGGCCAGCCGCCGCCGGCCGGTGCGTGACCGCCATAGCCGCCGACGTGAATGCCGAGCGGCAGGCCGAGTTCCTGCGCGCGCGCATAGATCGGCCAGTAGCGGCGGCGTCCCAGAGGTTCGTTGGCGCGCGGGCAGACATTGATCTGCACATGGCGGCCGATCCTGGCGCAGCGTTCGATTTCGGCGATCGCCAGTTGCGTGTCGTCCTGGCCGGCGAGGATCGAGGCCTTCAGGCGCGGATCGCGATCGGACCAGAACGCCAACTGCCAGTCGTTGATGGCGCGCTGGATCGCGGCGCCGAATTCGAGATTCTGCTGCGAAAAGATAAAGAGGTCGAGCACCTGCAGAATGCCGAACTCGACGTCGAGCGGATCGAGATATTGCTTCTGCATGAAAGCGAGATCTGAGCCCGGAGGCCCGCCGGTCGGCGGCCACGCATCGCGGCGCGCGATCAGCGGCGAGGACCGCGGATAGGGCGTGGTGCCGATATAGGGCGTGCGCAGATGGCTGCCGTATTCTCTTAGATGTTCCTGCCAGCGCTTCGGCATGAACTGGTGCAAATCAGTGTGCGAATGGACGCTCGGATGCACGTCGCAATCGACGATCCGCAGCCGGCTTTGGGCGGCTACTTCCTCGGCAAGGATGGGGCGGTCGATGACATCACTCATGCGATCCTCCTAAGTAGGAAACATCACGCCGCGAGCTTCAGCCGCGGAAAGGTTTCAAGCGGATTGTCGGCGCACATACGCGCGATGAGACTGGCCGGCAGATGCGCCGGCATCGGATCGTCACCGTCGAACTGCCAGTGCGGATAGTCGGACGCAAACAAAAACATCTTGTCGGAGCCGATCTGCTCGATGATGTCGGCGACGCCGGCGGCATCGGGCGGACCGTCGAATGGCTGCATGGTGACGCGAAAATGATCGCGAACGATCGAGGCCGGCTCACGCTCCACCCAGGGCACCTCGACACGCACACCGCGCCAGGTCTTGTTGGCGCGCCACATGAAGGCCGGCAGCCAGCTCACGCCGGATTCCATCAGCACCACCTTCAGGGCCGGAAACTTGCCGAACACGCCTTCATAGACAAGGCTCAGGATCTGGGCCTGCATCGCCTGCGCTTCCGCCAGGTAATATTCGTAGCGATAGGACGGCCAGCCGACCGAACTCGGCGCGCCGCGGTACTGACTTCCGGCGTGGATCGCGATCGGCAGTTTGTGTTTTTCGGCGGCCTGCCAGACCGGCCAGAAATGCCGCTTGCCCAGCAATTGATCGCCCTGCGCCAGCACCAGCACGGAAACGAACCTGTTGTCGCCCGCGAGACGCTCGATCTCTTCGACCGCCAGATCGGGCGCCTGCAAGGGCACCACGATCGAGGCGCGCAATCTCGAATCCTTTGACAGCCATTCGGCGGCGATCCAGTCGTTGATCGCCTTGCAGAAGGCCGCCGCCATATACGGATCGAACACGGCCTGTGCGCCGTAGAGCACGTTGCAGATGGCGTGGCTGGCGCCGAGCTGATCGAACGCGCCGCGCTGCACCATCGCAAGATCGCTGCCCGGCTTGCCATTGGCCGGCCGCCAGTCTGCCCGGCCTGAAAGCGGCATGCTCGGCGGATAGGAATTGAGATCGAGACCGTCGATCGCGCGGCTGACCACCTGTTCTTTCCAGTGATCGTCGAGATAGGGCAGCAGCGTGGTGCGGGTTCCGCCCACCGCGGGATGGATATCGCAGTCGATCCGCGTCGCCGCCATGGTGTTTCCCTGAGATATCCGGTTCTTGGGCGTCTTTTTTGGCGACTTGTGTATGTCGCGGCTCGAATGTGCCGCCGACCGGGGGCCAGCGCAAGGGCCAAGCGCGGCAAAGCGGCCGCGGCAGCGGCATGGCTGGGCTTCGCGGCAATCAGCTCGTCATCTCTTCGTGACAGTGATCCTCGCGCTGCCAGTGCCGCCGATCCAGTCGCTCAACGCCAGCTCGTAGCCGGGCCATCCCAGCACCGGCTTGTTGACATAAACATACAGTTCGCCATCCCGTTTCGGCGTGAAGACTTCACCCAACTTCTCTTCCTTCGGGATTGCTTCCGGCCTTCGGTCCAGCAACATGGCGTCCGATTGAGCGGGCGGGTTATGATCGAGGAAGTCTTCCTCGGAACCGGTCGACCCGACGCGGAGGATGGCGCTGTACCATCCCCTGTCGAGCGTGCGCCGCAGCGGATAGAGCGCTATCATTGCCATAGCCTTATACCGCGGAAGCCGGCTCACCGGCTGCCCGCCCATGAAGGATTCTTCTCCCCAGAACGTCCACACGCCCTCCTTGGGATTGTTGTCCGTTCCCTGCGGCTCGCGGTACACGCCAATAACGTAGCTCTGACCCGTCTTCAGATAGACGCCGGTGGAAATGCAAAGATTGTTCGGCTGGTTTTTCGCCTCGGGCGAGATGTCGAAGGTGATCTGCTTCGTATTGCGGCCGCCGAGGCCGTTATTTTCAACATCCAGTCCTAGTGTCGGCGTGCAGAAACTTCCGAAGCTGTCGCGAATGTTGAAGGCATAGTGGTTCAGAAATCCGAACGCCAATGCCATGAGAGCCAAAGCAGAAAGGCCCGGCGCAAGCTTGTACCTGAAGAAGTTCAGTAATGCCTGATAGAGAGCCGAGAGCCTGAGCGGCTGCACGATCGAGTCCGGCAGAAAGTAGCAGACCAGGAATGCGCCGAGCACCCAACGGACTACCCCGCTCAAATACGCGATCAGGAAGTAGTTCGGCTGCTCGGGAAGCACTAATTGGTCGAGAACGGGGATGCTTGCCAGCCAAGGATAGAACACAACATAGGCGACCATTGCGACGACGACGGCTCGTCTGATCGCGCGCCAACGCGACGCCGGCTTGGCAGAAGGCGGCTTGTTGCTGCTCGGCAGGGAAGCATTCCACAAATGCCGCATGCGGTCATTGATCCTCCCTGCCAATCTTGCGCTGATCCAGAGGAGGAAAAACACGAGCCCCGCCGAAATCACAAACTGCGCGGGGTCTCGCGCATAGGCATCCAGCCAGCGGCTGGCAAGCCCGGGCAAGGCATTCCCTATCAGGCGGATCGTGTCGGAAAGCAGCCGAAGCCGCGTACGCAACTCTTCGAACCCGTAGCTTTCCCGATAAAGCGGATAGAGCAACAGATCCGCGGTCGCGACCACCGTCAGGAAATAACCAAGACGCTTGCGCCAAACGAGATTCCAGACCCCTTCCTGCTGCTGATGTCGTTGCGTTGCCTTCGTCTCGCCCTCCGCGATCGCGTCGTCGTTGGGTTCGACGGTCAGCGACATCGGCGCAACGGAGGGTGGCGAGCCGGTGATATTCACATCACCTGACCGAACTATCTCGTACTTCTTCGGCAATCCGGACGGCGCATAGATATGCGCTCCAACCCGAATGCGGCCGAATACGCTCTCGTGAATTTTGGGCAAGGGGGCCGGAAGGGGCTTGTTGTCCTTGTCCAGCTCGCGCGGCATCGCGTCATAGAAATCCTGGATCTTTCGCGGACTGTAGCGGTAGTAGCCGCCAAGCCCGCTTCGCGAGTCGTATAGTCTTCCGTCCTTGTCCTTGGCGGAATCGGTGGAGATCAACGCGTCCGGATCGGCCTTTGGCGTCTTCTTGAATGTCAGGCCCGCGGCTTCCGCTTCCGCCAGCATCCAGGAAAGCGAGACGTTGGCGAGCGAGTCGTCGGGATAACCGCCGCCTACGTTGGAGTGAACGCCGGCGAACCACACTTGCAGCAATTTTTCCGATTTCGAGTCGCGTTTCGTCCCTGCGGACTGCGTATTGTCGCTGTTCTCGTTCCACAGAACCGGGAAAAAGGTCTGGCGCTCGTCGTCGATGGCGAGAGCGTGCCTTGCCCTGTTGATCTTGGAATTGAAATCCTTGTTCGGCAGTTCGAGCGGCCAGATCCACTTATCGACGCCGCGGGTCATTTCGTCGATAGGCAGACCGTAGGCGGCAACCGTATCCCAAAGGCCGAGAAACTCGATCGACTCGACCGGACGCTGTTGTCCCGGCCTGTAGGATATCTTGTCCACCAGCCAAAGCGGGAAGCGGATAAAGAACCCGAGGTTTACCCATGAATGCTTGCTGTAGTGATAGGCGCGATATGCAGCGCGGGCTTTCTTGTCGAGATCGGCTTCGTCGGAAAATTTTATCAGTCCCTGGCTCAGAACGAGGCCCATGACGACCCGGATCGTGAAGGCGCCGCGGCTAAAGCCGAAGCCGTAGATCTGGTCGCCGTCCTTGTAGTTCCGGGACAAGAACTTGTAGAGGTTGATCACGTTCCGCTTGAGGCCGTAGCCGAAGGCGCCGCCAAGAATCGCCAAAGGCTTGAACGACGACGTCCCGACGCCATCGTCGTAAATCGCTATCTGGCCGGAGCTTTTGAGGTCGAGGAGCTGGAACAGCCGCCAGACATTGGTGCGCCACACCTTCCCGGCGGAGTTTCCGGTACCGTCGGACAGCAGGATGATCCTGGTCATTTGAATCTCCGAACGACAAATAATCGACGATCAGCGCGCTTGAAAAACATAAAATTTGCGGCAATGCGCCGCCGGATCGATCAAGGCCGCGGCGAACGACAGCGATATTCTGACCTCATCTTTGACGATTGCGTGTGAAATATATCACTATCATGGATTGTATGCTAAAAACGACACCGACTATCCCGACAATGATGCGCGCGATGGCGGCGGAGCGCCAATTGCTCGTTCGAGCCGGGTGGCCGGCCGAAAACCCGGCCGAACTGGCGGGAACCGCGTCTAACTGATATCGAACGGTAGTCGATTCAGCAGGGGATGGGTTTTCCGGATGCGAACGCGCCGTGACGCCGCGCTTCGAAGCTTGCGGTTTATGCTGGCTGCCAGCGTCGTCTTTCCCGTGCTGCTGTTTTGCTATGCGTCGTGGGTGAATTACCACGCCGCGGTCGAACAGGCCGACGAGCGGATCAGGCAGGCTCTGGACCTGAGCGCCGAACAGGCGCTGCGGGTTTTCCGCTCGATCAGCGTGACCTTCGATAGCGTCGAGCAAATCACGCGCGGCCGCGCCGAACAAAGCCTCCGCGCCAGCGAGGCCGAGTTGAGCGAGCGGCTCAAGCAATTCGTCGATGCGCTGCCGGAAATCAGCTCGATCTGGATCCTGAATGCACAGGGCGACGCCATCATATCCTCGCTGTTATTTCCGATGCCGGCAGCCGCGAATGCGCCGGATCGGGCGTATCTGAAGGAACAGCTGGGGCACGACCAGCACATCCACATCGGCGACGTGCTGCGCATCCAGCTGAGGAACCGGCTGATCTTTCCCGCCAGCAAATGGCGCACCGACAGCTCCGGCACATTCTCGGGCTTCACCGAGATTTCGGTCTCGCCCCAGGCGTTCGAGCGGTTCTACGCGCCGCTGGCGGCGCGAACCAGCGCAAGCTATACGTTGATCCGGGAAGACGGCGCGGTGCTTGCCCGTTATCCAGTGCCGACAACGCCAAATATCAAGCTCGATGCCTCCTCCGGCTTTGCGCAGCTCATCTCGCGCAGCCCGCAAGGCGGAACGTATACGGCGATCTCCGGTATCGACAACCTTGAACGGCGAATTTCGGCACGCAAGCTCGAGGGGTTTCCAGTCTACGTCACCTCAAGCCTCGAGACCCGGGACATCGTGCAGGGCTGGCTCTGGCACATGGCCGGACACCTGGTCTTCGGAATTCCCGCGACCGCTTTCTTCATAGCGCTGATCGTGCTCGCTATGAAAACGACGAGTGAGCTCCATGCGGAAGGCGAACGGCGGCAGGCGGCCGAAGCAAGCCTGCGTCAGTCGCAGAAAATGGAAGCGCTCGGACAGTTGACCGGCGGCGTCGCGCACGATTTCAACAATCTCCTGACCATCATCCTCGGCAATCTGCAGCTGGCGTTGCGGCACATCACGGACGACAGGCCGAAAAAATTATTGACGAACAGCTATCGGGCCGCCGAACGGGCGACCGAACTGACCAAACGGCTGCTGGCGTTTTCGCGCAACCAGCCGCTCGACCCACGCCCGCTCGACGCCAACCGGCTGGTGGCAGGCATGTCCGACCTGCTCGGCCGCACCCTCGGCGAGACCATCCTGATCGAAACCGTACGTGGCGGCGGGCTGTGGCAGACCGAGGTCGACAAGGCGGAACTGGAATCGGCGCTCCTCAACCTCGCGATCAATGCGCGTGACGCGATGCCCGCAGGCGGCAAGCTGACGATCGAGACCGCCAACGCGTTTCTCGATGAGGCCTATTGCGAGACCGTGGACGGCGTGAAGTCCGGCCAATACGTGCTGATTTCGATGACCGACACCGGCGCCGGCATGTCGCAGGAGGTTATCGGCAAGGCGTTCGATCCGTTCTTCACCACAAAGGCGGCCGGCGCGGGAACCGGTCTCGGCCTCAGCCAGGTCCATGGTTTTGTGCGGCAAAGCGGCGGCCACATTCGCATCTACAGCGAGGTCGGCGAAGGGACCACGGTCAAGATCTATTTGCCTCGCAGTTTTGCCAGCGCCAGCGAGGCGCAGAACGAAACCAAAATTCCGGAAAGTCGGAAGGGTCAGCTCGAAACGGTGCTGGTAGTGGAAGACGATCCGGACGTCCGGTCGTTTGTCACGGATACCTTGCGCGGTCTCAATTACAAGGTTTTGGAAGCGGCAGGTGGCGAAACCGCACTGGCACTCGTTCATCAACCCGGTCCGATCGACCTGCTGCTGACGGATGTCGTGATGCCCGGAATGAATGGCCGCACGCTCAGCGAGGCCGCGCAGCAGCATCGCCCGCACCTGAAGATACTCTACATGACCGGCTATTCACGCAACGCGATCGTGCATCAGGGCCGGCTCGACCCCGGCGTGGCGCTAATTCAGAAACCGTTCTCGGAAAGCGCGCTCGCAGCCAGGGTGCACGGGATGCTGTCGGAAGAGTAGTCGCGGCATGCATTGCCGCGACCACCGATGCAGTCACCACGTCGAGACCAACGCGGACGGCTGGGCCGATGATGTCCGGCTCTCCGACATCGAGCCCGGCTTCGTCTGCAGCGTGTGCGGCAAGCGCGGCGCAAAAATGAGCAGCGGCTTGGATCGTGGTGCAATGATCTAGATCATTGTATGGTTCGTTTTTCTGACGATTCTCAGGCAGCCAGTGGGATCTTTGGGGGGGTCATGGGACAGTCTGTACAACTATTTTTTCTCGTCATTTTCTTAATTGGCGCCGCCATCGTCTTTTTAGCGAGCGAATTTGGATGGCGACTGGGCATACGGACCGACGGGCATGGTGCGAGCGTCAACATTTCCGCGCTGGAGCAATCGCTTTTGGGACTGCTCACTTTAATTATTGGGTTCACTTTTTTGATGGCGCTCACGCGCTTCGAAGCGCGGCGCGAAGCAGTTCTCAATGAAGCGAACGCGATTGGCACGACAGCTTTGCGCGCACGCCTCCTGCCAGCACCTCATCGGGAGGAATCACTGAAGCTGCTTCGAGAATATGCCCAGATACGGATCATACCGGCGGGCAAGTCTTTTTCGGAGCTACCGGCTATTATCGATCGCTCGAACCATATCCAAGAAGCGCTATGGCAGCAGGTGAAAGCTCTTTCGGCCAAGGATAATAATATGGTGCCGACCGGGTTATTTATCCTGGCGCTCAACGAGCTGATCGATAACCAAGGAAAGCGTCTTGCAGCATTGCAAAACTTTATTCCGCAGGTTGTGTTGGTAATGCTTTCCGGGATAGCTGCTGTTGCGTGCGGCTTTGCGGGCTATGCAAGCGGGCTCGACCCGCTCCGGTCCCGACTGCCTGTCTTCATTACCGCTTTTCTCGTTTGTAGCGTGATATTTGTAATACTTGATCTCGACCGTCCGAATGTTGGCTTCATTATCATAAGTCAGCAACCACTAATCGATACGTTAGCAAGCCTTTCAGCCCTTAGCGACTAAAGTTGTTGGTCTACGCTGTCGGCCTGCGCGCGTCCGGCGTCCGCGATATCTTGATCCATTGCCGCGATTCATACCGTGATGCCGCCGCCCCGATACCGGTCGCCTGTCCGCGCCGGGACGATAAAAAGCCGCCATCGGGATGAGCGGTGACGGCTTCTTTTCTCGCTCTTGACCCGCGAAACAAGCCCTTACCGCCGCACCCCAACGCGATTGACGCCGCCATTTGCATTGCCACCGGCGTTATGACGGACCGCAGCGCGTGCCACAGGACGAGGCCTGAGCACGACGCCTGCCCGGGCAACGCAACCGGTCGGATATTCAACGTACTGGCAGTACACGACCGCCTTGGCTGGCGCTGGATTGAGAGTGAGACCTGCAAGCCCCAACAGGGCGCTAGCAGCAATCCCGGCAACTGTCGCTGACTTGATCGAAAGACGCTTCCTCGGATGCATGGCGGACCTCCCTCTTCGCACTTGCGTCACTGAAAGGTGACAGGAGCCGCCTCCGGTGCGGCTGAACATAGCGTGAGCGCCAAAGGATCGCTGACGTTGACCTAGATCAACGGTCTGCCTAGCTTGGCCCCAAAGCGGACACCCCATCGTTGATGGCTCGGACCGGCTCGCGGTTGACGGCTGCCATTCCGAGCGGCCGTTTCAGTTGCTCGTGCTCGACTCGCGCGACACGGCCTCTGTCACGCGCAAGACGGCAGCCTATGCCACCCTCTCCCAGAGGGGGGAGGGAAACAGACCGCCCGCTCTATCGCTGCGCCGATTGACAGGGAAATCCATCCCCTTCCAAATGCCCGCTAGGGAGCAAGCAGGACAGATCGCGTGACAAACGTCCAGCAAGACAACTACGAATGCGACGCACTGGTGGTCGGCTCGGGGGCGGCCGGCATGTCGGCGGCGGTCACCGCGGGCCATCGCGGTCTCAACGTCCTGATCGTGGAGAAGGAGCCGCGCTTTGGCGGTACCACTGCGCGCTCCGGCGGCTGGCTCTGGATTCCCGGCACCTCGCTCGCGCGCAATTGGGGCGTCATCGAGAGCCCCGATCAGGCGCGGAGCTATTTGCGCCATGAAGCCGGCAACAGTTTCGACGCCGCCCGGGTCGACGCGTTCCTGGCGGCAGGTCCCGAGGCGGTGGACTTTTTCACCAGCAATACCGCGGTCAAGTTCGACATGCCGCTGACCTTTCCGGATTATCACGCGGAAGCGCCGGGCGGCGCGCAGGGTGGCCGCTCGATGGTGACGCGGCCGTTCGACGGTCGCCAACTGGGTAAGCACATCAAGACTCTCGGCGGTCCCCTGCCCGAACTCACTGTGTTCGGCATGATGCTGGGCTCCGGCAAGGAGATCATCCATTTCATGCGCGCGACGAAGTCGCTTGCCTCCGCGCTCTATGTCGCCAAGCGGCTGTCGAAGCATGCCGTGGATGTGATGCGCCACGGGCGCGGCATGAACCTCACCAACGGCAACGCTCTGGCCGGACGTCTGGCCAAATCGGCGTTCGATCTGAAAATCCCGTTGTGGCTGTCCTCGCCGGTGCGCGAGTTGATCGTCGAGGACGGCGCCGTGCGCGGCGCGCTGGTCGAACGCGACGGACGACTGGTTCGGGTCCATGCCAAACGCGGCGTGGTGCTCGCCTGCGGCGGCTTTCCGCACGACGTCAACAGGCGCAAGAAAATGTTTCCGCACGCGCCGACCGGCAACGAACATTTTTCGCCCGGCCCGACCGGCAACACCGGCGACGGATTGCGGCTCGCCGAGTCCGCAGGCGGTCGGGTCGAGGATTCGCTGCCGAATGCCGCGGCCTGGGTGCCGGTCTCGATCACGACACGCAAGGACGGCAGCAACGGGGTGATGCCGCATTTCATCGACCGCGCCAAACCCGGCGTGATCGCGGTGATGCCTGACGGCACGCGCTTTGCCAATGAAGGCAATTCCTACCACGATTTCGTGCAGGAGATGATGAAGGCTGCCAGGCCCGGCGAAGAGATCGCGGCCTTTCTGCTGTGCGATCACCGCGCGCTTCGCAAATACGGCCTTGGATGCGTGCCGCCATTTCCGATGCCGCTCGCCCATCACCTGCGCACCGGCTATCTCAAGCGCGGCGCGACGCTGACTGAGCTCGCAGTCCAAGCCGGGATCGATCCGAAGGGGCTCGAGGCAACAATCGCAGCATTCAACAAGACTGCCGCCGACGGGCAGGATCCCGCATTCGGCAAGGGATCGCGCGCCTATAACCGTTATCAAGGCGATGCCTTGCACGGCCCAAACCCCTGCATCGCGCCGATCAAGGACGGCCCGTTCTACGCGATCAAAATGGTGATCGGCGATCTCGGCACCTATGCCGGCATCAAGACCGACGCGCATGCGCGCGCGCTGGATGCCGACGGCCAGCCGATCGCAGGCCTCTATGCCGCCGGCAACGACATGGCGAGCATCATGGGCGGCAACTATCCCGGCGCCGGCATCACGCTCGGCCCGGCGCTGACGTTCGGCTACATCGCGGGAAAGCACATCGCGGGTGCGACATCCCCAGACGTGCCCTAACGAAGCGCGCAAGTCATTCAAGCGGCGGCCCGGCCATCTGCGCGATCGTGAGGATGACAAACTCCGCCGGCTTGAGCGGCGCGAAGCCGACCACGATATTGACGACCCCGCCGTCGATATCGGCCTGCGTGGTCGTCTCGCGGTCGCATTTGACGAACCAGGCCCGATCGACGGTCGCGCCCTGGAACGCGCCCTGCCCGAACAGAGTGGTCATGAAGACGGCGACACTGCGTCGTATCTTAGCCCATAGCGGTTCGTCATTCGGTTCGAACACTGCCCATTGCGTACCGCTATAGATGGACTGCTCGAGAAAAAGCGCGAAGCGCCGCACCGGTACATATTTCCACTCCGAGCCGCGGCTGTCGTCGCCATCGAGCGTACGCGCGCCCCACACGACATGGCCAACGGCGGGAAAGCTGCGCAGGCAATTGATCGCGCGGGGATTGAGCAGGCCGTTCTCGGCATCGTTGACGTCGACGGCGAAGCCGGTGGCGTCGGCCAGCAGGGCCTCGATCCCCGCGGGCGCCTTCCAAACTCCGCGCGAGGCATCGACGCGCGCAAAAATGCCGGCGACGAAGCCGCACGGCGGGAACGCACGCGGCGTATTCTGCTGCAACGGATCGGGCG
>Ga0207678_10003940_pt1 | contig 13353 bp, 12 predicted proteins | sample KBSC63metaG_FD_184319 | JGI IMG/M metagenome (GOLD analysis project Ga0207678, IMG submission 184319) | Corn rhizosphere microbial communities from Kellogg Biological Station, Michigan, USA - KBS C6-3 metaG (SPAdes) (version 2) | ecosystem: Host-associated > Plants > Roots > Rhizosphere > Soil ... | reverse complement strand
ACCGCCGAACCTCGGCCAGCGCCATTTCCCGCTTTACGAGGCTTCTCTCCTGTCCATGCGGACGTTGGAGTCGTCATTTATTTTTCTTCTTGTTTTGGCTGGTCTTTTTTCCTGCCGAAATTTCGTCGTTGCTTCTTGTCGGCTTGTTCCGGCGCCGCAGCAGTCGTCGCGTCAGCCTTTGGTTCTGCTGCCGATTTCACCTGAAAAACAGGTTGCGCCGTCACATCGTGATGCAGCTTGATGGCGACCTCGTGCTCGCCGGTGTCTTTGATTGGACGCTCCAGAACAATTTTATGTCGATCGATTTCTGCGCCGACTTCGTTTTTCAGCCGGTTCACGATGTCCTGTGCCGTCACTGATCCAAAAGCTTTGCCCGTCTCGCCGGTCTCCAATGTAAAAACAAACCGCGCCTTGCCGATACGACGGGCGAGTTCCTGAGCCTCGTTCAACTCGCGTCCTTCCCGTTCGGCGCGCTTCTGCTTAAGCGCATTAAGCTGGCGCAACGCCGCCGGTGTGACTTCGTGCGCCATTTTGCGCGGCAGAAGATAATTACGCGCATAACCGCGACGCACCTTGACCAAGTCCGCCTCGGCGCCGAGTCCGGGAACATTTTCGGTCAGGATGAGTTCAGTCAAAGGCATATCGATGTGTGTATAAAAGTTCCGGGGCCGACGACTATAAAACCGCCGTGCGTACTGTCAATGCACGATCGAAAATTTGCCTGCAAATTTTATTTTCCCAACTGTCTCTTTCATGTTGATCGAAGCGCTGCAACGAAATGCGGAGCATGAGGCCAGGCTTTCAAACATCTCTGATTATTTCCGAATGGCGGATCGGCCGAAAGACCAATCCGAGATTCTTCGCTCCGCTCAGAATGACAGACTCACTTTAGTTCACCGTCACGTCCTGGTCGTTTTGTTGCAGCTCTTGTCCGTTCTTGGTGATCTTAACGGCTTCGGGATCGAGGACGCGAATCGCTACATGCTTGCCACGAAATTCAACCGGACCATCAGAAGGCGAGACCCATCGTTCGAACGCAGCCTTTCCTTCGTCGCCGACCGTTACCCTTACGTAAGTTCGTTTGAGCGGCTGGATGGCGACTCGATTTTGTTCGGCTGATTCCGGCGCTGGCGAGGTGGTTCCCTCGTGAGCCTGCGCAAGTTCTTCTTTAGTAACCGGCTTTGCTTTACGCACTTCCGGCTCGCCTCCCGCCGTGGAATTAGCAGCCAATGCCTTGCGCGTCTCAGCCGGCCCCTGCGTCGCGGCAGGCGATGCAACCGGCGCACTCGTAGCAGCGGCTCCAACGTTTTGCGCTACGGCCGGGCTCGGCCCGCTCGAGGCGACCGCGGGTGTCACAGTCGGCGATGCTTGCGCGCTCGAGGCCCCTTTCGCAGGCACGAGCCGTTGCACATTGAGAAAAAATTTCATTGCAAGGAAGCCGAGGACCAAAACGACGATTCCAACAATGAGCGGCATTGGCGAAACGCGGTTGCTCCCACCACTGGCAGCAACGGGACGGCGCCGAGCCACCGGCGCGGACACCGGTTTCGCGCGCTCGTTCTCCTGGAGATACGAATAGCCGTCCACCGTCACGCTCTCGGAATCCTCGAACGCGTCGAGGTAAGGAGTGACGTCAACATCCAGGAACTTTCCGTAGATAAGCAAAAAACCCTTCGCGTAGGCCAGGCTCGGGAATTGCGAAAAATCGTCTGCCTCAATTTCCGCCAGCCGCTGCGGGCGAATTTTGGTCATGCGCGCGGCTTCGTCGAGAGTGAGATTTCTCGCCAACCGTGCTTCCTGAAATTTTTTACCAAGGCCCTCTATTGTCATGAGCGAAAAAGTCGGCTAAACGGCGGCATCGAGATCGACCAAAATCTCGCGCGGTTTGGCGCCTTCGCCGGGACCCAAAATACCGCGCTGCTCCAGAATATCAACGATTCGCGCCGCGCGCGTGTAACCCAGTCGTAACCTGCGTTGGAGCAACGAAGTAGACGCGCGTTTTTCCTGTCGAATAATCTCGATGCATTTTTCGACCAGTTCTTCATCTTCCGCAGTCACTTCCTCCTCCGGCGCACTGGTAGATTGGAGCTTCTCATGCATGGCCGTATCGAATGCGGGGGGACTTTGTTTCGAAACGAATTCTACGACGCCATGAATCTCATTATCCGTAACCAGCACGCCTTGTGCACGTATGAGTCGTGAAGCGCTCGGCGGCAGATAAAGCATGTCGCCCTGGCCAAGTAGGCGCTCGGCGCCGTTCTCATCAAGAATGACCCGGCTGTCGATTTTGCTCGCCACCTGGAAGGCTATGCGGCTGGGAACATTCGCTTTGATGACTCCAGTGATTACGTCCGCACGCGGTGTTTGCGTTGCGACGATCACGTGCATCCCGGCGGCACGCGCCATCTGCGTGATGCGGGCTATGGCGTTCTCTACATCCGCGGGCGCGGTTTGCATGAGATCAGCAAGCTCATCGATGATCACGACGACATAAGGAATTTTGTCGGGAACTTCCTCTTCGCCATCGCGCGGCACTTTGATCGCTGTAGCGTCCGCGGTCTCGGCAGATTTGCGCGCGCGATCCGATGAGACACCGGAGTCTACTGCCTCAGCATCGAGTTCTTTCTGTGTTTTCTTCTTCGGCCGCGCATTAAACCCGACGATGTTGCGTACGCCAGCGCGGGCAAACATTTTGTAGCGGCGTTCCATTTCATCGATGACCCACCGCAACGCCAATAAAACTTTTTTCGGATCCGTCACGATCGGGAACGCAAGGTGCGGCAGCGATTGGTACGACTGCATTTCCACCATTTTTGGATCAATGATAACCAGGCGCATCTCTTCCGGCGTAAAGCGAAAGAGCATGCTGGCAATCAGCGCATTGATACAGACGCTCTTTCCGCTACCCGTCGTCCCAGCGACAAGCAGGTGAGGCATCTGCGCCAGGTCGGCAATGATTGTCTTACCGTAAACGTCCTTGCCGAGTGCCAGTGGAATTTTGGCATGCTCCTTCGCCGACTCCCAATCAGTCGATTGAAAAAGCTCGCGCAATTTCACCGTGACTTTGCGCGTGTTGGCCAACTCGATTCCGACAGTGTCTTTGCCAGGAATAGGTGCCAGGATGTTGATTCGTTCGGCACTCGTCGCTCGTGCAAGGTCGCGCTCGAGACTCACAATCTTGTCCACGCGCACACCCTTGGCCGGATAAACTTCGTACCGCGTAATCGTCGGACCCTTCGTGATGTCACCAGGTCCTACTACGATTCCAAATTGGCCTAACGTCTCAATGAGAATTTGCTGAACCTCTTGGAGTTCAGAAGGATCGGTGGCTGTACGCGCTTCAAGACTGTGTTCCTCGAGCAGATCAACTCCGGGCAAGACGTAATCTTCCCAACTGGAAGTGGCACTTGTCGGGCTCGGGGGCGCCTTTGCCTTTTCTTCAGTTGCGCGCAGCTCGGCGAGAGAAGGTCTGCGGCGACTTGCCACCGGCTCATTCGACGGCACTGTCGTGTCGACGACTTTCGGCGCGGGTCGACTCGACAGTTCATCCGGCGAAATCGTCGTCGCTGCGGGTTCAGGCATGGGAAGCCCCTTCTTTTTGAGTTGTTTCTGTAGCGCTTCAAGCGCGCTCCGCCCCTTCTGGGTCTTCAGTTGTTCCTTGAGATCCGACTTTCGAATCCTTCGACGCACCCGCCATTCGGCCATCTTCGCTACGCTTCGTCGCGAAAGGTTGACCATTTCGCGAACAAAATGAATCGGGCGCAAACCCGTAACCAAAATCAACGTGGTCAAATAAATTGCGACCACGAGAAGAACCGAACCGACTGGCCCAACAGCGGCAGGAAGCAGACCCCGATGTTCATCCGACAAACGATAACCGATGAGACCGCCCGGCCCTTGAATATCCACCGGGACTTTCCTCCCGAGCAAATAGCTGATCCCCCATGCCTGGTCGAGGCACGCGCCCGAGATGAGGAACAAAACGATCCACGGAATTCGGAGCACGACAGGTAACCGAGGATAAAATAATTTCGCTGCACCGAACCCAAGCAGAACCGCCGCCAGCAATAGCGACGCGAAAACGCCGATTAGCTGATAACAAATGCCAGCAACGATCGCTCCCACCGGTCCGATGAAATTTTGGGCCGGATGATTCGCCGGAGAAACGTGACTAAACCAGAGCCAGGAGGGGATATCCTTGGGCGTATACGAAATCAGCGCGAAAAAAAGAAGCGTGCCGGCAAAAAGTAGAACGAGAGCGAATACTTCGTTCCATGCGCTGAGTCTTTCTGTGCGGCCCACCGCGTGTGATAGTAATGCTGCAACGGCGCGTTTCAATCATAACTCTTCGCTGCCGTTTCCCCTTCCTCTACCGCTTACTCTTTCTCGGGCTGTTATCGTGATCAGATGATTCGATGCCCCGAACGATAGCGTCGAACCGCGGCGTATTCATCCTTGCGCATGGGACAAGAGGCTGATAACTGTGGCACCGCACTATGGCTTCCTTAGTTCGCCAAGGCATCCTCGCAATCTTCTTTGCGGCGGCTTTGTTTTCCATCTCTTGCGAGAAACATCCGATCGGTCAGATGCCAGATGTGCAACGTGAACAGCCAGATCCCTCAAAAGAATGGTCGGACGCATCAAAGGAGCGTTCTCACGAGCCTTCATCCCGTTCTGAACCGGACAAGGCTTCGCACGAAGGTCGTTAAGCAAAGGGAGTTATATGGCCAGCCACAAGTACATGACCTCGCCGCCGAATCTGACGGGGATGCCGCCAGGTGTTCCGTACATCATCGGCAACGAAGCAGCGGAACGTTTCTCCTATTACGGCATGAAATCGGTCCTCACCGTTTTCATGGCGCATTACATCCTGAACCAGTCGGGTTTGCTGGCGCCGATGCAGGAGAACGAGGCGTACATGTACACGCATTATTTCGTGTTCGGCGTCTATTTCCTTCCAATTCTCGGCGCTATTTTGGCCGACGGTTGGATCGGCAAATATTGGACGATTCTGTCCCTTTCTATCGTTTACTGCCTGGGCAACCTCACGCTCGCGTGCATGGCCACGTCGTGGGGAATCGCTATCGGTCAACGCGCGATGCTAGCGATCGGATTGTTCCTGATTTGCTTGGGCGCTGGCGGCATCAAGCCATGTGTGTCGGCCAATGTCGGCGATCAATTTGGCGAATCGAACAGGCATCTGCTCTCCAAAATGTTTGGCTGGTTCTATTTCTCCATCAACGCCGGCTCCTTCATTTCTTCGATTCTTTGTCCGTGGCTCCTTGCTAATCCGAAGTGGGGACCGGGTTGGGCGTTTGGGATTCCCGGCATAGCGATGGTTATCGCTACTTTGTTCTTCTGGGGCGGTCGCAAGAAAATGGTCCACGTGCCCCCTGCCGGCCTCAGTTATTTGAAAGAAACATTCAGCAAGGAAGGTCTCCTTACGCTTGGTCGGATCGCGATGGTTTACGTTTTCATTTTGGTTTTCTGGGCGCTTTGGGGAATGAGCAACGGCGCTGAATGGACGTTGCAAGCCGAGAAAATGGACCTGCATTGGATGGGCATGAACTTGATCGCAGCCCAGGTACAAACAGCAAACCCAATTCTCATTTTGATTTTCATTCCGATCGTGAACTACGTGATCTATCCAGCGATCGACAAGGTTTTTCGACTCACGCCGCTCCGCAAAATTGGAATCGGCCTTTATATCACGGCGTTGTCGTTCGTCGTGATTATTTGGATCCAGGGGCAGATCGACGCGGGACTGAAGCCGAGTATTAATTGGCAATTGCTCGCCTACGTCATCCTCACGCTTGGTGAAGCGATGGTTTCGATCACCGGACTGGAATTTTCGTACACCCAGGCGCCGAATTCGATGAAGAGCTCGGTAATGGCATTGTGGCTTTTGACTGTCGCTTCAGGCGAACTTTTCGTCGGCCTCGTCAATAAATGGATCCTGCACGCAGGTGGCGCTCAGAAGGTCAGTGCGTATCAGTACTTTACTTTTTTCACCTGGTTGATGTTTGGAGCCGCGGTTGTTTTCACCATCGTGGCTTGTTTTTACAAGGGGCGCACTTACCTGCAATCACAGCTCACGCCAGATGAAATCGCCACGGAGCCGATTCTTCACGGCGGCACACCGAGCTGAACTCGAATGAAAATCGGAATTGCGGCCGCGGCGGCTCTCTCGTTGTCGATTTCAAACACATTCGCGACTTCACAAGACGACGCGTTCCAAAAAATTGCGCACGATTACGTCGAACAATATTTACAGGCCAATCCAGAGCAGGCGACTGAGCTCGGTGACCACCGTTTTGATGGCAAATTGACCGACTACTCGGTCGAAGCGCGAGCCAAAGACCTCGCCACCCAAAAAGAATTTCGCGACAAGCTCAGCGCCATTGATGGACCGCAACTGACTGGCGCGAACAGCATCGATTTTCGAATTCTCAAAGAGAACGTCGATTACGAAATCTTCCGGGCTGAAGAACTGAAAGAGCCGGAATGGAACCCGCTCCTATACATGCAGAGTCTGGCTAACAGCCTCTATCTTTTGGTCGCGCGCGATTTCGCGCCGGCGGAAAAACGGGTTCCAAGTTTGCGGCAGCGCATGGAAAAAATTCCGGGCGTCATCGCGCAAGCGAAAGCCAATCTGCAGCATCCACCGAGAATTCATACCGAAACGGCGATTGAGCAAACGCAGGGCGCAATCAACCTCGTGCGGACAGAGCTCGCCCCTTTACTCGATCAGGCGCCGCAATTGAAGAAAGAGCTAGCTCCGCTACAGGAAAAGACCGCTGCAGCGCTCGAAGATTACAAGAAATGGCTCCAGAACGATCTGCTTTCGCGCTCCGACGGTGATTTCCGCCTCGGCGCGGCGAAATATAGGAAGAAACTACACTTTGCCCTGGCGTCGGATTTGCCCATGGAAGAAATCCTGAAACGGGCGAAGGCCGATCTGGCGCAGACGCAAACCGCGATCTACGAAACGGCGTTGCCGCTCTACAAAAAATATTTTCCGAACACCGATCCACAAACTATCGCAGATAAACGCAAGGTGACGGCTGCGGTATTGGACAAGCTTGCCGAGCAGCATCCCAGCGACGCTACTGTGGTTGAATACGCGAAGAAAGTTGTCACAGAAGCGACAGATTTCGTGAAGCAACACGATGTGGCCAGCGTTCCAAACATGCCGCTGGACGTGATCGCGATGCCGGAATTCAAACGTGGCGTCGCCATCGCATATTGCGATGCGCCGGGGCCGCTCGAGAAAAACGGCCAAACATTCTTCGCCGTCGCGCCTACACCGAAGGATTGGTCGAAAGAGCGAAAGGAGTCGTTCTTTCATGAATACAACAATTACATGATTCGCGATTTGACCGTGCATGAGGCGATGCCGGGGCATTTTTTGCAACTCGCGCGCTCAAATGAATTCCGTGCGCCAACGCTGGTACGCGCAATTTTCCAGAGCGGCCCATTCATCGAGGGCTGGGCGGTTTACTGCGAACAGGTGATGGCGGAACAGGGATACGGCGGACCGGAGGTTAAGATGCAGCAATTGAAGATGCGGCTCCGCGCGATCTGCAACGCCATTCTCGACCAAAGCATTCACGCTGGAAATATGAGTGAGAAAGAAGCGATGGATTTGATGACCAAGGAAGGCTACCAGCAGGAAGGCGAAGCGGTGGCGAAATGGAAACGCGCCCGGCTTACCTCCGCGCAGTTATCTACCTACTTCGTCGGTGCCACGGAGCATCTCGATTTGCGCGCTGCCGCGCAGAAAAAACTCGGCAACGAGTTCAATCTGAAAAAATACAACGACCAGGTAGTCTCCTACGGCAGTCCACCCGTGAAATATGTGCGGGAATTGATGGCCCTGTAATTGGAACGCGTTGTCCTCAACGCGTTGGCGAACTGCTACGCAGCCGATCTACCTTTAACTTCTGCTTCTAACACGCCGTTTTGTGCGGTCTTTGCGTTTGCGCGGCACGGTCGCCGTTGGCTTCTTCGCGGCTGCCAGCCGCACGAGCTCATCGAGATTAAATCTACGGCGACGCTTGGTTCCTGCTTCTCGAAATTCGATCTCGTACCAGCCATTCATCCGATCTACCTGATAGCGTTTTTGCCCAATGCGAATCGGTTCGCGCGCTATCACGCGGTGGATGACCTTTTCGTATTTGGACCGTGACCACCGCCGCATTCGGCGACGACCCCAATCAATGCCGTGCCCAACGTCATCATAAGCGTCGGGGCGTTTTTCGAAGTCGAGAAGTGAGCGCGCATCTCCGGCAAACACCGCAGCAATGTGCTCCAGTGTGCTCGGATCACTGATCCGTCGAATTTGCCGGCGAAACGGCTGTAACGTTTCAGCCGCGATTGCACGCAAACTCAATCTTCGGCCGTCTCGCAATTTCCAAACGGACTCGTTGATGTCACACGTAAATGGATTTCGCCCTAACGAATCATGCGTTACCCGCCAACCGCGTCGCGACGAGTGTTTTCGCAGATGAAATCGCGTCAGACGAGGAAGCCCATGCCGCCGCAATTGTCTCAGGCCAAAATCTTCCCATTCGAGCACGGCTTCCATGGCACCTGCGATGAACGCGCACGTCGCCAGCATCAATGCGGGGTCCGGCGTGAAATCAACGGTGATTTCTATCCGGTTTCCTCGTGGGCGCACACCGACTGCACTGCTCTGCCGGTTGGCTGCCAACAACACCACCGGCACCGGGAGAATGTGCGCCAGCAGATATGCCAGGTTTGTGGCGTTGCGAAGCTTCGATTTCCGCTTGGTCGGAAACGAAAAATTGTAATGCGCGCTAAAGCCCTGAAGCGTGCATTGGCACCTGTGCCGCTTCGCCCAGTGATCCAGTTCCCGCCGCAAATAGCGAATCTGTTCCCACAACAAACGGGTCGCGCGATAACAACAGCCGCGCTCGAGTTCAACAATAGGTGTGGCGACTTCGATCACGCCGGTGTCGAAATAAATTGCGCCGCCCGCGGGCAATTGAAATGATTTGCCAGTGCGCGGAATCATGCGGCGTCGCACCAGCCGGCTGGGGTCACCAAAGACCTTTTCCGGACGCCGTCTGTGTCCGTTAACGAAAAGATTAAATTCGGCCTCCAATCCGATCACCGCTCGCGGCGGCGTTACGCCAGGCCGACGAAAGCGAAGACGATACGCGTCGCGTTCTGTTAGGCGGTCCTTCATTTGCTTAAGCCGAGACTAACTCGCTTCGCTGCATTCGCGCGGAGTCAAACTCACAAATCCTAAATCGATATGAAGATGATCGCTGGTCTGTCCTTTTTCATGTCCAAATGGCCGAACAGAAACAGCCGGACTAAGTGATGCCGCGACCGAGCCATACTTTCCAATAGACTTTGCATCGGAAAGAAAAGTGTCGCCAACCCGGTAGATATTTGCCGCCGTGCCCCATGCATGAATGCTTTTTGCGCCGCCAATTTGATGCGTCGGCGAGCGGTACCCGCCGTTGGCGCTAATGAATACTGGCGTATCGACTTCTCGCCGAAAGTCCTCCAGGAATCTGGCGAGCAAAAGAATCGCGCAGGGCACGTAATGCGGAAACTGGTTCAAGAGCACTCTCGCCTCGCGACAGTCGACGAGCATCAATTCCGAGAGCGTGAAGTGTGGAGCCAGCCGAATTTCATGTGCTTCCTCCCAACTGCCAATTTCAAAGAAGAACCGCGGCAAACGATGAACAGTCCCGTTGTTGCCAGCTTCGCTTTCGCCCGGTCGCAATAGTGCGCGATATTCTTCAGGCAGATGCAAACCGTCAACCGGTTGCAGAAAGTCAGTTCTCATTTGTTTTCGATTCTGTTCCCAGTAGCGATCTATAAATTGCCTGTGAAATAGCTGCGACTGTTTCGCGACGCCCTTCTCTTTCCGGGTCGAATTCAGTCAAAATGGCGGTGACATATGGTTCGCGCTCCGGCAAATAGACGATTCCGATGTCATGACAGGCAGTCGAAATCTCGCCCGTTTTATGCGCGACTGTCGCATGCGCTGGAAGACCGGCTGGAATCATCGAGTTGAAACGTTGCTCCAACAGAATGCGAATCACCTCTCTTTTGCTGTCAGCCGTGAGAAAATCGCCGCGGAGCGCTGATAGCAAACTTAACAAGCCATCTGCGGTCGCTTCATTGTTTATCCCTCTCTCGTGGGCACCATGATCTTCCACGCCTCGCCGCAGCTCAACCCCATCAACCTTTGCTTCCCGCAAAACCGTCCGCGCATATTCGACTCCCACAAAATCGAGCAGCAAATTTGCCGCGAGATTGCTGCTTCCACAGATCATTGCATGCGCCAGAGCGGATATCTTCATAGTCCGTCCAATGGACGCGTAGAGTTCCGGCGTCGCGTCACGGTCCTGGGTAACGCGAAAGAGCGATCCGTCTGCTGCGCTGAAGAAACGGTTTCGCACATGCAAAGAATCATCGAGCTGAAACCGGCCTTCATCGGCCGCTCGAAATACTGCCAGAAGAATCGCCACTTTGATCGTACTCGCGGCATGAAACCACCGGTCGCCGCGCAACGAAAATCGGAATCCGGTTTCGAGGTCGTGCAGTGCGACTCCGATAGCTCGAGCTCTGTTTTTGAGAGCCAGTGCCTCTAGTTCCTCATTTAATCCGTTGGATGTATCCACGCTCGACATCGAAGTGCTCTTTACATGGCCATTGGCAAGTCGCAAATTCGCCCAATGCCAAATCTGGCTACCTGGATCCGACAAAAGGACGCCAAGAGCTTCCGTACAATTTTTGCCAAACATCCTAACCTCAAAGTTTGGAACGCGCGTACTCGAAACGTTCCGCTGGACAGGATGGATGGCCTCTTATTGTCAGGTGGCTCCGATATTTCTCCGGAATTTCTGCGTCAGGATGTTCCCGATCCTTCGGTGTTGGATAAACAGATCGACCCGGAGCGCGACCGCTGGGAGTTTCATGCTGTCCAGAATGCGCTCTCTCGCGGGTTGCCGATTCTGGCAATTTGCAAAGGCCTTCAGGTCTTCAACGTTGCGCTCGGGGGCACACTTAAACTCGATATCCAGGGACACAATCTGCCCGACCAAAAACATCGAGATGTTCAGCCGTTGCGCAGTGCGCGTGGCGCATCGCATCGTTTTCCCAAAGTAAACAGCGCGCATCACCAGGCGATCGATCAATTGGGCGACGACTTGGAAGTAGAGGCTTGGGCCGCGCATGACGGGATTATTGAGCAGGTGCGATTGCGCAAATACCCGTTCGGACTCGCCGTTCAATATCATCCAGAGCGGAGTCGACTTTACGATTCGTTGTTCGACGATTTCTTCGCGCGATTGGAATCGGTTAAGCGGTGAATCGCGTCATTCCGAGCGAAGTCGAGGAACCCCGTGGCGCAAGCGTAAGACTATTCAGCGGGATCCTTCAACTTCGCTTCGCTCTGCTCAGGATGACGATGTTTGTAAGGCTTTAACTTGCCCAAGAGCCAATGCTAGCAAGGCCGCGACTATTGCACATCCACCCAACAACATGAATGCGGGACCATGCGTTCCGAAACGATCCTTCATCGCGCCGATGATTGTAGGCCCAACAAAACCGCCCACATTCGCGATTGTCACCACCAGGGCGATGCCCGCTGCTGCTGGCGCTCCGCTGAGAAACCGCGACGGTATCGACCAAAATGGACCATAAGCCGCGCAGTGTCCGATCGGAACCAGCGCTAAAAAAAGCAACGCCAAAATTGGATCCCGTACCAGCGCGCAGCCAAAAAAACCAGCGCCAGAGATCAACAAGGCCATTGCCACGTGCAGAGGCCGCTCGTCAGTCTGATCAGAATGCGCACTGTTCAACATCATAGCAATGATTGTTACCACGCTGACTGCACCTAGTATCACACCGACACCAAGATCGCTGCTTCCCGTGAGAGACTTAACCACGAGTGGCGCCCAAAACGAGTAACCGTAAAAACCAATCGCAGCGAAGAGAAAGATAATCCCAAGGTGCCAAATCGTCGGATTCGTCAGTGCTGCAAAGATGCCGACCGGAAGGTTTCCGTCGCGATGACTTCGCTCGGCCGCAAGTCTGCTCACCAACCAATCTTTTTCCGCCGGACTGAGCCAGTGCGCTGCTTCAGGCCGATCGGTTAGGTAAACGAGCACGATAACGCCGAGCAATATCGCCGGAACTCCTTCGACCAAAAAAAGCCACTGCCATCCAGCAAGTCCGAATAATCCATTGAGCGTCAAAAGCGCGCCAGACAACGGACCGCCAATAACGCCGCTCACCGGGACCGCTGTCATGAATGCTGCGATTGCGCGGGCGCGTTGCCCCTCCGGATACCAATGACTCAGGTAATAAACTACACCGGGGAAAAAACCCGCCTCCGCGGCGCCGAGCAGAAATCGCAGCGCATAAAATGCAGGCGCAGTTCGAACAAACATCATCGCTGTTGAGATGACGCCCCAACTGATCATGATGCGCGAGATCCAACGCCGCGCACCGACGCGGTGTAGAACGAGATTACTGGGGACTTCGAATAAACAGTACCCGAGGAAGAACACGCCCGAACCGAACCCAAATGCAGCCGAACTGAATCCGAGATCGGCATTCATCTGCAGTGCCGCGAACCCGACGTTCACCCGATCCAGCCATGCCACGATGTAAAGAATGAACAGAAACGGGATCAATCGCAGCGTGATCTTCCGCAAGGTCGCGGTCGCGACGTCCGGCGTCTTCATACGGTGCGTTGAAAAGTTGAAACGTTAAAACGGCGCGGCCGACTCCCCTTTGTAACTTCTCAACTTTGTAACCTTTTAACTTGCCCCGTCCCGCACAACCACTTCCAACTTGATCTCCTGAAACGCCAACCGGTCATGGATGTGACCGAGCAATTCCAGCGCGCGTGAGTCGGGCATGTGTACGCAGCGCAATTCGATTCGCGTTGGTTTTCCGGCGAGTTCCGGATGCGCCTCCGCCATTTCGCCATCGAGCAAAAATGAAACGTAAGCGTTGAACCGCTCCTGCAACGCAAGCAGTTGATTATCCGAGCCATTCCACTCGGTAGGCTCGTTCATTACGAGAACGACCTCACCCGTTTTCGGATCTTGTGCGATCACATCGATGACACCGACACGATTTTTGATGTCTGAGGCTTGAGGTTTGATGTCCATTCGGCTGACTCGGTGCCTGCTCGCGAATCCTTTCGGAGTTGGACGTTCGACGTTTGGCGTTCGATGTTCAAACGCGAATGATCAACGATTTATCGGCCGAAGAGGTTCGCGCTTTGCTTAACCTGGAGCCGCACGCCACCTGCGGTTTCGTGCGCATCACATTTATCAGCAATCAACGGATTGCGCC
>Ga0207678_10003939_pt1 | contig 13359 bp, 11 predicted proteins | sample KBSC63metaG_FD_184319 | JGI IMG/M metagenome (GOLD analysis project Ga0207678, IMG submission 184319) | Corn rhizosphere microbial communities from Kellogg Biological Station, Michigan, USA - KBS C6-3 metaG (SPAdes) (version 2) | ecosystem: Host-associated > Plants > Roots > Rhizosphere > Soil ... | reverse complement strand
CCCGGTTATGTCTGGACGTCGCTGGTCGAGGCGCAAATCCCGGACACCATGAAGACGCGCGGCCTAACCCGCGAGCAGGTCATGAACGACGTGCTGCTGGCCGCCCAGCCGACCAAGAAGTTCGTGACGCCGGAACAGGTCGCGGCGCTGGCGCTGTTCCTGTGCCGCGAGGAGGCATCCTCGATCACCGGAACCAACGTCAGCATGGACGGTGGCTGGACGGCCGCTTAAGCTCGCCGAAGATGCGCTTCGCTCCCTTCCTGCTTGGCTCTATTCTCTGCACGAGTTGCAGCGTGGTCGAGCAGCCGACGGGGCTGATCCCGCGCTGGACCAGCGCTTATCGCCAGGTCATCCATGACGACGACCGCGTCCGGCTGCGCGACTGGCGGACGAGTTTCACCGAGGCCCTGGCCAGCGCCAAGGCGACCGGTCACACCGCGGAAATCGCGCAGGAAGGTGCGCTGCTAAACCCCGACGCGGCGATGACTGGTCCCGCGTTGCCCAATGGGATGTATCGCTGCCGGGTGATCAAGCTCGGCGCGCGGCAGCCCGAGAATCTGACGTTCGTCAGCTATCCGGGTTTTACCTGCCGCGTGCGCGCGGAACGCGAGCTGCAGCGCCTGACCAAGCTGACCGGATCACAGCGCTACGTCGGCCTGATCTTCCCCGGTGACGCCTTGCGCAATGTCTTCCTCGGTACGCTGGTGCTCGGCGACGAGACCCGCGCGATGCAATATGGTCAGGACGAGCAGCGCGACGTCGCCGCTTATGTCGAGCGAATCGGACCGCAACGGTGGCGAATGCTGATGCCCGAGCCGCGCTTTGAATCGCGTATCGACGTGATGGAACTCGTTCCCGCAGGAGCAACGAATTGAAGTCCATGCTATGGCTGGCCGCGGCCATGACCGTTGTCCCCGTTCCCGCTGGCGCCGCCGCGCTGTCCAATGCGATCCGCGCCGACATGCCGATGCTGATGACGCTGTATCGGGACCTCCACGCGAACCCCGAGCTATCGATGCAGGAGGAGCGAACGCCCGCCAAGCTGGCGCCCGAAATGCGCAAGCTTGGCTTTGCAGTCACCGAGCATGTCGGGAAGACCGGTGTCGTCGCGGTGATGAAGAACGGGCCTGGACCGGTGTTGATGTTGCGCGCCGACATGGATGCGCTTCCGGTCAAGGAGCAGACTGGCCTGCCCTTTGCGTCCAAGGCAACCGGCAAGTTGCCCGACGGAACAGAGACGCCCGTCATGCACGCCTGCGGGCACGATACGCATGTGACCACCTGGCTCGGCACGGCCCGGCGCCTCGCCTCGATGAAGAATCAATGGTCGGGCACGCTGGTGATGGTGCTGCAGCCCGGTGAAGAGCGGGTGCTCGGCGCCAAGGCGATGCTGGACGACGGGCTGTTCACGCGTTTCCCGAAGCCCGACTTCATGGTCGCCTTTCATGACGCCGCAGCACTGCCGGCCGGGCAGATCGGCATCACGCCGCGCTATGCGCTGGCCAATTCGTCGAGCGTCAACATCACCATTCACGGCGTTGGCGGGCACGGCGCCTATCCGCATACGACCAAGGATCCGATCGTGCTTGGCGCGCGCATCGTGAACGCGCTGCAGACGCTCGTCAGCCGCGAGAATAATCCGTTCGAGCCGGCGGTGGTCACCGTCGGCAGCTTCCATGCCGGCACGAAGAACAACATCATCTCCGACGAAGCCAAGCTGCAGCTGACGGTCCGCTCATACCCGGCGGAAGTGCAGGAGAAGCTGATCGCCGGCATCCGCCGCATCGTGCGCGGCGAAGCGATCGCGGCCGGCATAACCGAGGACAAGATGCCCGAAGTGACGGTGCCGGAGTCCGCGCCCTCGACCTTCAATACCGACGAGCTCGGACAGCGGATGCGGGGTGTGTTCGCGCAGCATTTCGGCGCCGATCGCGTCGTGGAATCCAAGCCGATCATGGCGAGTGAGGATTTCAGCCGTTACTGGCTTGCCGACAAGAGCAAGCAATCGCTGCTGTTCTGGGTCGGCGGCACCCCGCGCGCCAAATGGGACGCCGCTGGCGGCGATGAAACCAAGCTGCCCTCGCTCCATTCGCCATTCTGGGCGCCGGATGCCGAAGCGGTGATCTCGACCGCGACCGAAGCGATGTCCGTGGCGGCGCTCGATATTCTGAAGAAGAGCTAAGCGGATGCCTCGTTGAGCAGGCCCAGCTGCTCAGCGGACAGCTTGAGGTTGAGCGAGCGCATTTGCTCTGCCAATTGCTCGACGCTCGTCGCGCTGGCGAGCGTCGCCGTGATCCCCGGTTGGGCATTGGTCCAGGCCAGGGCCACCGCCGCCAGTGGCGCGCCGGTTTCATCGCTCACCTGATCGAGCGCTTTGAGCACGCGCGCCCCTTTACCCTCGAGATAACCAGCAACGCGATCGCCACGCGTGCTCTTCGTAAGGTCGTCGGCACTGCGATACTTGCCGGTCAGGAAGCCGTTGGCGAGACCGTAGAACGGAACGATGCCGAGCCCGTTCGCAAGCGCGGCATTGCGCAATGGGCCTTCGAGTTTCTCGCGCTCGACGAGATTATACCAGGTCTGCAGCGCGCAGGGCGCGGTCAGCCCATGTTCGGCAGCAACCTTCATTGCCTCATCAAGCCGGTCGACAGGATATTGCGACAATCCGACGGCCCGAACCTTTCCAGCCTTCACCAATGCATCCATCGCACCCAGGCTGTCGGCGAGGGGAATCTCCGGATTGTCCTTATGATGATAATAGAGATCGATCCGATCGATCCCGAGTCGGCGCAGCGACGCCTCACACGCCCGCGCAATGACGTCGGGTTCAAGCGTCGCGACATATTCGTCGTCGACGATCTTGGCGCCGAGGAAGCCGACTTTGGTTGCGATCACGATTTTGTCGCGCTTCGCCGGATCGACCTTCAGCCAGCGGCCGATTACCGTTTCGCTTTCGCCGCCCCGATGACCCGGCGCCCAAGCCGAATAAACGTCGGCAGTGTCGATCATATTGCCGCCCGCATCGACGAAGGCATCGAGGATGCGGAAGCTGGCGGCTTCGTCGGCGGTCCAACCGAAGACATTCCCGCCGAGCGCCAGTGGCGCAATCGCGATCTCGCTCGATCCCAGGGGGCGCATTTGGATACTCATTGCGCATTCCTAACCGATCCGTTCACCACTTCTTTGTAAAATTTAGCGACACCCGGCGGATGTCGGGCGAATTGACAGCGGATCGCGCATGGACGCGCTGATCACCTTCTGGAGCCACGCCCTTGGCGCGGCCTGCTTCGCCGCGCTCACCTTGTGGCGATTGGGCGAAGTGGCGCGACGGCCGGAACAGCGGCTGGTCGCCGGCGCCTTTGCAATGACGGCCTGCTGGGCGTGGCTGGCCGGGGTTATTCCCGGCGATCAAGTAACGGCATTGGCCGAAAGCGCCCGCAACCTCTTGTGGGTCAGTGTCCTGTACAGCCTGTCGTCGGCCGAGAAGGACCGTCAACAAGCGCTGAAGCTGGTATACGCCGCGGTGGCCGGGGTGATCGGCTTGCAGATGATCGGCGGCCTGTTCCAGCTGTTCAGTCCCAGTGCCGCGATCGCGCAAACGGACGTCGTGCTGCGGATCACGACCGCGGCGGGGGCGCTCGTGCTGGTGCACAATGTCTACGGTCAGGCGGCCCCGGCCAGCCGCTTGCACATCCGGTCGGCGATGCTCGGTCTAGCCCTGATCTGGACGTACGACCTCAACCTCTACACCCTTGCTTATATCGCGCAGTCGAGCGCCGGACTGCTCCAGTGGCGCGGGATCGCAATTGCCCTGGCCGCGCCGCTGTTTGCCGCGTCGATGCGCAACGAAGGCCAGTGGGGTGTGCGCCTGTCGCGCGCGGCGACCTTCCAGTCGCTCTCGCTCCTCGCGATCTGTGCCTATTTCGCCTTGATGGCGATCCTCGCCACGGCGCTTCGCGGGACCCGCGCGGACTGGACTTCGGTGGTGATGGTCCTTCTGCTCGCGGTCATGACCGTTGGCGCCATGGTTCTCCTACCCAGCGCGCGAGCCCGCGCCTGGTTCAAGGTCAAGCTCGCCAAGCATTTGTTCGAGCACCGCTACGACTATCGCGTCGAATGGCTGCGCTTCACCGAGACGCTGGGCCGCGACGGCGCCGACGCGCCGCCGCTGACCGAGCGGATCGTCACGGCGTTCGCCGACATCGTCGATGCTCCCGGCGGCCTCCTGCTTGTGCGGGAGGGTGCCGGACTGGCCGTTGCAGATGCCAGCAACTGGCCTGGCGCGACGCCGGGGCTGGACGCCTTCGATGCGACGCCGGGCTTCTGGGACGCTCTGGAAACCAGTGGACGCGTGCTGGAATTGAAGGGTTTCGCGGGCTTGCCACCGGCGCGCGACGCATCTGCGGCAATTCCGCGATGGCTGCTTGAAGAGCCCGCCGCCTGGGTGGGCATCCCGTTGCTTCACCATCGCCGGCCGATCGGCCTCGTCGTGCTCGCCGCGCCCGAGTTCCGCCGGCAACTGGATTGGGAAGATTTCGACCTGCTCAAGACCGCGGGAATCCAGGCCGCGAGTTCGCTGGCGGAGGCGCTGGGCCAGGAAGCGCTCAACCATGCCCAGCGCTTCGAGGAATTCAATCGCCGCTTCGCCTTCATCCTGCACGACATCAAGAACTTGGTCAGCCAGTTGTCCTTGCTTGCGCGCAATGCCGAGCGGCATGCCGACAATCCCGAATTTCGTGCTGACATGGTCGCGACGCTGCGTTCGTCGGTGGGGAAAATGAACGAGTTGCTGACCCGCCTTGCGCCGCATTCGGCAACGCGCGTGCAGCGCGTGGAACCGCAATCGCTCCGTCCGATCCTGACCGCCGCCATTGCCGCCAAGCGCCGCGATCGCGAGGTTCAGTTGCTGGGCGAGGCCAATGTCGAGGCGTTGATCGATGCCGTCGCGCTGGAACAGGCCGTTGCGCATCTCATCCAGAACGCCCTCGACGCAAGCAGCGGCGAAGCGGTGACGGTGCGGGTCGACCGGCAGTCGTCCGGCGTCGCCATCGCCATCGCCGACAAGGGCGTCGGCATGGATGGGGACTTCGTACGCAATCGCCTGTTTGAGCCGTTCGCTTCGACCAAGCCGGGGGGCTTCGGAATCGGCGCCTTCGAAGCACGCTCGCTGATCACCGCGATGGGGGGGCGTCTCTCCGTCGACAGCCGGCCCGGTCGCGGCACCATCTTCACTATCTTGCTTCCCGTCCCCACCGAGACGGCCCAACCGATCAGGAAACGCGCATGACCGACGAACCCAAAGTCCTGCTGATCGTCGAGGACGACGAAGGCCTGCAGCGCCAGCTGAAATGGGCGTACGACGGATATCAGGTGGTCTGCGCCGGCGATCGCGCCAGTGCGATCGAGGCACTGCGCGCTTACGAACCGGCGGTGGTCACGCTCGATCTCGGTCTGCCGCCCGATCCCGACGGCACCGATGAGGGCTTCGCGACGCTGGCCGAAATCCTGCAGCTCAAGCCCGACACCAAGGTCGTCGTCGCCACCGGTCACGGTGCCCGCGAAAGCGCGACGCGGGCGGTCGCGATGGGCGCGTACGACTTCTACAAGAAGCCAGTCGACATCGACGAGCTCGGCTTCATCGTCGCGCGCGCCTTCCACTTGCACGAGATCGAGGCCGACAATCGCCGTCTCGAAACCGGCGCCGCGACGGTGCTCGGTTCCATCATCACCGGCGCGCCGGAAATGCAGAAGGTGGGAAAGACGATCGAGCGGGTCGCCTCGGCCGACGTGTCGGTAATGCTGCTCGGCGCGAGCGGCACCGGCAAGGAACTGCTGGCGCGCGCGGTGCACGAAAGGAGCGGCCGAAAGGGCGAATTCGTCGCCATCAACTGTGCGGCCATCCCGGAAAATCTGCTGGAAGCCGAGCTGTTCGGCTACGAGCGCGGCGCGTTCACCGGCGCGGTCAAATCGAACATCGGCAAGATCGAAGTCGCCCAGGGCGGAACCCTCTTCCTCGATGAGGTTGGCGACATTCCGCTGCCGCTGCAGGTCAAGCTGCTGCGCTTCCTGCAGGAACGGGTGATCGAACGCATCGGTGGGCGCCAGCCGATCGCGGTCGACACCCGCATCGTCTGCGCCACCCACCAGAATCTCGAAGCGATGATCGCCGACGGCCGTTTCCGCGAAGACCTTTATTATCGCCTCGCCGAAATCGTGGTGAAGATTCCCTCGCTCGCCGAGCGCTCCGGCGACGCGGTGCTGCTCGCGCGGCACTTCATCAACCGGTTCGGCCGGGAATTGAACGTCGGCGCCCTGTCGCTCAGCCCAGAAGCCGCTGAGGCGGTCGAGAGCTACGGTTGGCCGGGCAACGTTCGCGAGCTGGAGAATCGCATCAAGCGCGCCGTGATCATGGCGGACGGCAAGAGCATTACCGCTGGCGACCTCGACCTGCAGGCGGGAGTCGTACCCGGCGACGATGTGCTGCCGATCAACCTGCGCGCGGCACGCGAAATCGCCGACCGCAAGGCGATCCGCCAGGCGTTGGCGCGCACGGAGAACAATATCTCGGGCGCCGCGAAGCTGCTCGGCATCAGCCGGCCCACACTGTACGACCTGCTCAAGCAATATCGTCTGCAAGCGTAAGCGCCCGCTCGACCGGCGGAGTTTGCGCTGTCCGGCCTCGGCAGTAAGTGTCCTCTATCAAAAAAGGGGACCTGCCGATGGACCGCCGTTTGTTTCTCGCCAGCAGCGCAACGCTCGCGCTGCTCCCGCTGACCGATTCACCTGCTTTTGCCGCCGCCTCTTCAGCCGGCGCGAATGATGCCAAGCTCAATGCCCTGTTCGACCAGATCTTCCAGCGGCAGGTGCGTGAGTCGCCGAGCTTTGCGACCTACCTTGGTCTCGACACCGGCGCGAACGCCCGGCTGCGCTCCACCTTCGACATGCGGCCACCCAATGTGCAGCGGGTGGCCAATGCAAAGCGCGATCGCGCGGCATTGGCTGCGGTGCGTGCGATCCCGCCGGCCACGCTTTCGCCGGCGGCCGCCCTTAACCGCGAGATTGTCATCTACGATCTCGAAACCAGCCTGCTGTCCTACGACAAATTCAAGATCGATTCTGTTCAGCAGCCCTATCTGATCTCGCAGCAAAGCGGCGCCTACTTTTCGATTCCCGATTTCCTCAACAGCGCGCATCCGATCGAAACGCGCAGCGATGCGGAGGCCTATCTCTCCCGCCTCGGCCAGTTCGGGAAGCTGCTCGACTATGACACGCAGGACCAGATCGAGCAGGCCCGTCGCGGCTTCCTCGCACCCGGCTGGTCGCTCGACCTCGCGCTTGGCCAGATGGAAGCGCTGCGCAAGCCGGCCGCCGGCGATAGCGGCATGGTGCAGTCGATCGTTCGCCGTACCAAGGCCAAGAATATTGCCGGCGATTGGGGCGCGCGGGCGACCAGGATCGTCGAAAGCCAGGTTTATCCAGCGCTCGACCGGCAAATGGCGGCAATCCGGAAGCTGAAGCCGACGACCAAGCCGGGCGACGGCGCCACCCGCCTGCCCCGCGGAGGCGAAATCTACGCCGCGGCGCTGGCACAGGCGACGACCAGCAGCATGACGCCCGACGAGGTTCACCAGCTCGGCCTGGCCCAGGTCGCGGAGTACACCGCGCAACTCGACGGGGTGCTCAAGCAGGCGGGATACACCGCCGGCACCGTTGGCGAACGTCTGGCGGCGCTCAACAACTCGCCCGCCCAACTTTATCCCAACACCGATCCGGGACGCGAAGAGCTCATCGCCAGCCTCAATGCCAATGTGAAGGAGATGATGGGACTGTTGCCGCAGGCATTCGCAACGCTGCCCGGACAGCCGCTCGAAATCCGCCGCGTTCCACCGGAGATCCAGGATGGCGCGTCCAATGGTTATTACCGCCCCGCCACGCTCGACGGTTCACGGCCGGCGATCTACTTCATCAACCTCAAGTCGACCGGCGACTGGCCCAAATATTCGCTACCCTCCCTCACCTATCACGAGGGGGTCCCGGGCCACCACCTGCAGATCAGCCTGGCGCAGGAGTCGAAGGGCATTCCGATGCTGCGCAAGCTCAGCTTCTACTCGTCCTACATCGAAGGCTGGGCGCTCTATTCAGAGCAACTGGCGGACGAGCTTGGCGGGTACAAGGGGATCGAGAAGGGCGGCTATCTGCAGTCCTTCCTCTTCCGCTCGGCGCGCCTCGTCGTCGACACCGGCCTCAACAGCAAGGGCTGGAGCCGCGAGCAGGCGGTTGACTACATGACCAGGACCACCGGTTTCCCCCGCGCCCGCGTGCAGCGCGAGGTCGAGCGCTATTGCATCTCGATCGGCCAGGCCTGCAGCTACAAGGTCGGCCACCTCGCCTGGCTCCGCGCCCGCGAGAAGGCGAAAGCCATCCTCGGCGCCAAGTTCGACATCAAGCAGTTCCACGAAGTGCTCAAGGACGGTTCGATGCCGCTTACCATCCTCGAACGCCGCGTCGAGGAACGGGCTCGTGCGCTGACCTAAGATGAAAACCCCTTTGCTGATTGCCGGCATTCTCGCGCTGCTGATGGGCCTGCTGTGGATCGGCCAGGGGCTAGGCTATATCCACTGGCCCGCGTCCAGCTTCATGCTCGATCAGCGGCCATGGGCCACGCGCGGCGTAATCCTGGCGGGGGTCGGCGTGCTGCTCATCGTCCTGTCGCGGCGGCGCTAATCGCGCCGCCAGGCAGCCCACCCAAGCAAGGCCCATCCGGCGATCATGAGGATACCGCCGAGCGGCGTCACCGCGCCGAGCCAGCGGGGCAGGCCGAGCGCCATCAGATACAGCGTGGCCGAGAAAATCGCTGCCCCCGCGCCCAGGCACCACGCCACCATTGTGGCGTGCGGCGGCCGGAGGGCGGCGATCCCGAGCAGCGCTAGCGCATGCCACATTTGATACTGGACGGCGGTTTCCCACCATCCCGCTGCTTGCGGAGCCAACATCCCGCGCAACGCATGCGCGCCAAATGCGCCGAGCAGCACCGCCGAGCCGCCTAGCGCCGCGGCGGCGATCAGGATCGGACGAGTCACGGTCGCGCCTCCTGCAATTGCTCAGCCATCTCCGCCACCTCGAGCCAGCGCAGCTCGGCGGCTTCGATCTCGGCGCGGTTGCGCGCGATCTGTTCGGTGAGCTGGGCGAAGCGGCCGGGGTCGCGAGCGTAGAGATCGGGATCGGTGAGCGTCGCCTCATCGGCCGCTACTGCCGCCTGCAATCGCTCAATCTCGCCGGGCAGCCGATCGAGGTCGCGCTGGTCCTTGTAGGTCAGCTTCTTTCCCCCTCTTCCGCCTGCGGGAGAGGGTTGGGGTGAGGGCCCTTCTTCTTTCCTCGCGGAGGAAGACCCTCCCCCGTCCCCTCCCGCACGCGGGAGGGGAGATTTACGCGCCGCCTCATACCGCTGCCGCACCCAGTCCTCATAACCGCCGGCCACGATGTCGACCTTGCCCGAACCGCCGAGACCGAGCGTGATGGTCACCGTGCGATCGAGAAAATCGCGATCGTGGCTGACGATCAGGACCGTGCCGTCATAATCGGCGATCACCTCCTGCAGCAGGTCGAGCGTTTCCAGGTCGAGGTCGTTGGTCGGTTCGTCCAACACCAGCAGGTTCGCCTCGCGCGCGAACTCCCGCGCCAGCAGCAACCGTGACCGCTCCCCGCCCGACAGGGAGCCGATCGGCGCATCGGTCAGCGACGGATCGAACAGGAATTCCTTGAGATAGCCCTTGATATGCTTCTTGGCGCCGCGGACCTCGATCCAGTCGCCTCCATTGGCGAGCACATCCTTCACTCGCCTGGCCGGGTCCATCAGCTTGCGCTGCTGATCGATGACGATCCCGCTCAAGGTTTTCGCCTGCGTGACCGTGCCGGTGTCGGGCTTCATCTCGCCGGTCAGCAGCTTGAGCAAGGTGGTCTTGCCGGCGCCATTCGGCCCGACGACGCCGATCCGGTCGCCGCGCTGGATCCGCAGCGTGAAGTCACGAATGATCGGGCGCTCGCCAAAACTCTTGGCCACCCCCTCGGCGTCGATCACGGTCTTCGAGCGGACATCGTCCTTGGCCAGCGCGAGCTTCGCCGATCCCGCCGGACCGAGCATTGCCGCGCGCTGCGCCCGCATCTCGTGCAGCTTGGTGAGCCGTCCCTGATTGCGGCGCCGCCGCGCCGTTACCCCGCGCTGCAGCCAGTGCAGCTCCAGCTTGAGCTTGGCATCGAGCTTCTCCGCCACGCGCGCCTCTTCCTCGTACACGCGCTCGGTCCACGCTTCGAAGCCGCCGAAGCCAATCTCCGCCCGGCGCAAGCCGCCCCGGTCAAGCCAGATGCAGGTTCGCGTCAGGCGCGTCAGAAACGTTCGGTCGTGGCTGATGACGATGAACGCGCCCCTGAAACGCTTGAGCCACTCTTCCAGCCATTCGATGGCGCCAAGGTCGAGGTGGTTGGTTGGCTCATCGAGCAGCAGCACGTCGGGGTCTTGCGCCAGCGCCCGGGCGATCGCCGCGCGCCGCCTCTCTCCCCCGCTGGCGGTCGCGGTCGGCCGCGACAGATCGATCCCCAGCTGATCGGCGATCGCCGCCGCTTCATGCGCCTCGGGCGCGTCAGTCCCGGCGAGCACCCACTCCTCCAAGGTTGCGTGTCCATCCATCCGCGGGTCTTGCTCAAGCAGCACCACCTGCGTGCCGGGGACGATGATGCGCTTGCCTTCATCGGTTTCGATGATGCCCGCCAGGCATTTGAGCAAGGTCGTCTTGCCCGCGCCGTTGCGGCCGATCAGTGCCAGCCGGTCGCGCTCGCCGATGTAAAGGTCGAGGCCGCGAAACAGCCAGCCTTCGCCCTGGATCAGTCCGAGCTCTTCGTACGACAGGATCGGTGCGGCCATGGCGGGCGCTTAAGCGAGCGCCCCAGCCGCCTCAAGCGATGAACGCCGCACAACCGCAGCATTCATAGCCTATTCAATGCTTCCTGTTAGAAACGCTGGCGAACCAAAAGAGTCGGTCATGAAACTGTTGCGTATCTTCTTTCTTGCTGCCGCCGTTGCCGGTGGCCTCGGCAGCGCCGCGGCGCTGGCCGATCCCCCGCGCGATGCGGACCGCGCCTTCCGCTCGCGGGAGCAGGGCCGCTCGATGCCTTTGCCCCAGCTTGAGCGCCGGGTGATGCCGATGATGGGCAGCGGTGCCGATTATCTCGGTCCGGAGATGAACGGCGACACCTACCGCTTCAAGTTCATGCAGAACGGACGCGTCATCTGGGTCGATGTCGACGGCCAGGGCCGCGTCGTGCGCCGCTCACGCGACCGATAGCAGGCGATTGACTTTCCCTCTGGAGTTCCCAGTTGTTTCGTTAAAGCAACTTCTCGTCGCAACGCGGGTTGACGGCGCGAATATGAACAGCTCCGGGGACCTTCCATGCGCATTCTGATCGTCGAAGACGAACCCAATCTGGGCCGGCAATTGCGCTCGACGCTGGAAGGCGCGGGCTATGCGGTCGATCTCGCCACCGATGGCGAGGACGGCCATTATCTCGGTTCGACCGAAAATTACGACGCGGTAATCCTCGATCTCGGGCTGCCCGAGGTCGATGGACTGACCGTGCTCGACCGCTGGCGCAAGGAAGCGCGCAAGATGCCGGTGCTCGTGCTCACCGCCCGCGACAGCTGGTCGGACAAGGTCGCCGGGCTCGACGCGGGCGCCGACGACTATCTTGCCAAGCCGTTTCAGACCGAAGAGCTGATCGCCCGCCTGCGCGCATTGATCCGCCGCTCCTCGGGCAATGCGTCGAGCGAGCTGATCGCCGGCGACATCCGGCTCGATACCCGCTCGGGCAAGGTCACCAAGGCCGGCGAGCCGGTCAAGCTGACCGCGCAGGAATATAAGCTGCTGTCCTACCTGATGCATCACAAGGGCAAGGTGGTCAGCCGCACCGAGCTGATCGAGCATATCTACGACCAGGACTTCGACCGCGATTCCAACACCATTGAAGTGTTCGTCACGCGTATTCGCAAAAAGCTCGGCGCCGACGTCATCACCACGATCCGCGGGCTCGGCTACAGCCTGGAAGAGCCCGCCAGTTGAATGAACAAGCCGCCCCGGTGACGGCGGCGGCCGCAAGCCAGCCCGCCCCCAAGCGGCGGGTAACGGGTTCGCTCAACCGCCGCATGATCGGAATCGCGGCGGTGTGGATTGCCGCGCTGCTGCTGATGGGGGGTTTCGCGCTCGACCGGGTCCTCACCCGATCCATCGTCGACAGCTTCGACAACCAGCTCGTTTTTGTTCTCAATTCGATGATCGCTTCGTCGGAGATCGGTCCATCGGACACGGGCGGGCAGGGCGAAGTCCGTTTCAACCGCGCGCCCGCCGATCAGCGGTTTGTCGAACCCTATTCCGGACTCTATTTCCAGATCAGCGGCAGCGGCGCGGAGACGTTCGCATCGCGATCCCTGTGGGATCGGCGCTTGCGGGTCGTTGACAGCCATGCCGACGTGAAACCCCACCTTTACGACAGTGACGAATTTTCGACCCACGACCATGCCGAGCCGATCCGCATTGCCGAGCGCGACGCCATCCTGCCCGGCTCGACCATCCGTTGGCGGTTCCAGGTTGCCCAATCGCGCGAGACGATCGACGACCAGATTCGCCGGCTTCGGTCGACTTTGATCTGGAGCTTTTCCGCGCTCGGCGTCGGCCTCCTCGTGCTCGCCGCCTTGCAGACCTTCTACGGCCTGTGGCCGCTGCGCCGCGTCCGCGCGGAAGTCGCCGCCATCCGCTCCGGCGACAAGACCCGCATCAGCGACGAATTTCCGACCGAAATTCGCCCGCTGACCGAAGAGATCAACCAGTTGCTCGCGCACAGCGAGGCGCAGGCGGAAGAGGCACGGCGGCATGCCGGCAACCTCGCCCATGCGCTCAAGACGCCGCTGACCGTGATCACCAACGCCGCCACCGCCGACGACCCCCAGCTTGTCCAGACGGTGTGCCGCGAAGCCTCGGTGATGCGCCGCCAGGTCGACCACCATCTCGCCCGCGCCCGCGCCATCGGCCGCCGCGCCGCTGCTCAATCGCGCGCTCGCGTGTGGGAGAGCCTGGAGGCCGTCCAGCGCGCGGTGGACCGCCTGCATGAGGGCGTCACGGTCGACATCGCCGGCAGCCATCAGGCGCAAGTCCGCGTCGAGCGCCAGGATCTCGACGAAATGCTCGGCAACCTCGTCGAGAACGCCGCCAAATATGGCGGGGGGCGGGTGTTCGTGACCGTCGAGCCCAAGCAGCAGATGGTGGACATCCTGGTCGAAGACGACGGGCCAGGCATTCCCGAGGAACGGCGGGG
>Ga0207678_10003936_pt1 | contig 13364 bp, 11 predicted proteins | sample KBSC63metaG_FD_184319 | JGI IMG/M metagenome (GOLD analysis project Ga0207678, IMG submission 184319) | Corn rhizosphere microbial communities from Kellogg Biological Station, Michigan, USA - KBS C6-3 metaG (SPAdes) (version 2) | ecosystem: Host-associated > Plants > Roots > Rhizosphere > Soil ... | reverse complement strand
ATGCGATGGCAGCTTCGGACGCGATCCTGGTGCCGCTGCAATGCGAGTTCTTCGCGCTCGAAGGTCTGTCGCAATTGCTGCAGACGGTGGAGCAGGTGCGCTCCACCCTCAATCCCAATCTGTCGATCCACGGCATCGTGCTGACCATGTTCGACTCGCGCAATAATTTGTCGAACCAGGTCGTCGCCGATGTGCGGCAGTTCATGGGAGCCAAGGTCTACGACACCATGATCCCGCGTAACGTGCGCATCTCCGAGGCGCCGTCCTACGGCAAGCCGGTGCTGGTTTACGATCTCAAATGCGTCGGCAGCGAAGCGTATCTGAAGCTCGCGACGGAAGTGATCCAGCGCGAGCGTGAACTGAGGGCGCACTGAAACCCATCACGGCTCGTGACAAAGCTGACGGGTTTCGCTGTGCTCAACCCATCCTACGAAACTCAAATTCTGATCTCGGAGTGATGCCAAGTGAATCCAAGGGAGTTGGCGATGGCCGACGAAGCGCGTTCGCGACTGGGCCGCGGTCTTGCAAGTCTGATCGGAGATGTCGGCGGTGAGGCTGCCCATGTCGAACGGCCGCGCAATCAGCGCAAGGTGCCGATCGAATTCTTGAAGCCCAATCCGCGTAACCCGCGCCGGGCTTTTTCCGACACCGAACTCGGCGAACTCGCTGCCTCCGTTAAACAGCATGGCGTGATTCAGCCGATCGTGGTGCGTCCGGTGAAGGGCGTTGCCGATCGTTACGAGATCATCGCCGGCGAACGCCGCTGGCGCGCTTCGCAGCTTGCCGGCCTGCACGAGGTGCCGATCGTTCCGGTCGATGTCAGCGATTCCGACGCGCTCGAGATCGCGATCATCGAAAACGTGCAGCGCGAAGACCTAAACGCGATGGAAGAGGCGCAGGGCTATCACGCGCTCGCGGACGAATTCAAACGCAGCCAGGAAGACATCGCAAAGATCGTCGGCAAGAGCCGCAGCCACGTCGCCAACATGATGCGGCTGACGAAACTGCCGGCGGAAGTGCAGGCCCTTATCGCCAGCGGCGATCTGTCGGCGGGTCATGCCCGCGCCCTGATCGGCGTGCCCGACCCGCTTGCCGCCGCGAAGCGGATTGTCGCCGAAGGGCTCAACGTGCGTCAGACGGAAGCGCTGGCGCATGTCGAAGGCGTGCCGGAGCGCAAGCCGCAGAAGGTGCGCGGCGCCAAGGAGAAGGACCCGGATACGGTCGCACTGGAAAAGCGGGTCAGCGATGCCTTGGGTCTCAACGTGACGGTCAGTCATCGCGATCCCGGCGGCTCCGTGCAGATCAGCTACCGCAACCTCGAACAGCTCGACGAAGTGATGCGGCGGCTGGCGAGGGGTGGCTAATGTTTCTTACCTCGCCCCGCTTGCGGGGAGAGGTCGGATCGCTCTTGCGATCCGGGCGAGGGGGCACCGGTCGTTCAGCGATCACAGTGCTCGCGGATAGAAATGCCCCCACCCCAACCCTCTCAGCGCGAGCTCACTCGTCGGGACCCCGCAAGAACGGGGCGAGGGAGTGGAGAGAGCACCCGCGACTCAGCCTCGCCGTTTCGCATTAGCCGCAATGGACAGCAGCGTCCGTTGCGCTATGGCTGACGCCAGCGAGGCCTGTTTGCGCATGTCGAGCGCGGCGGTGCCGAGCTGATCGATGATCCCGGCCAATCGTTGTGCGCTGAAATTCCGCAGCGCGATTTCGACGGCGCCCTTGCGGGAGAAATGCAGGCGCGGATATCCGCTTTCCAGCAAGGCCGCGACCGGCGTGCCCTCGGCCACCGCAAGCGCCGATTTATGCAGCCAGGCCGCCTGGCGCTGCGCGGCTGAAATGATGACGCCGGGATAGGTGCCGGCGACCATCGCCTTGGCAAATTCGCTTTCGACGGTCGCGGCATTTCCGGCAAAGGCGCTATCTACGATCGGGTCGAGCTTTAGTTCCGAGGCGTCGGACACGACGGTCATGACATCGTCGAGCGCGATCTCGCCCTTGCCGTGGGCGTACAACGCGAGCTTGCGCAACTCGTTGCGCGAGGCCTGGCGGTCGCCGCCGAGCAGCGACATCAAGACCGCGCGGGCATCCTGCGCGATTCGCAAATTCGAAACCCGCAATTCCTCGTCGATTAGTCTTGCCAGATCGCGTTCGCCGTCGGGATAGCAGGCGATGGCGACCGCGGTCTTGGCGCGTTCGCAGGCCTTGCGCAGCGGCGATTCCGGCCGCAACTCGCCGGCTTCGATGACGATGCGGCAATCCTTGATCGGTGAATCCGCAAGCGTGTCGATACCGCCAGCGAAACTGCGCGAACCGGCACGCACCCGGATAGCGCGGCGGCCGCCGAACAGCGGCACCGTCATGGCCTCATCGACCAGCCGCGACGGTTCGGCCGACAGTTCGTCGCCGTCCAGCCGCACCAGTGAAAAGGGATCGTTGGGATCGTCGACCGCGGAGGCCATCAACGCATCGGCACGCTCGCGCACGAGGCCGGCATCGGGACCGTAAAGCAGGATGATGGGGCGGCCGGGATCGGGCCGGGCGAGAAAAGCGTCGATTTCTTTTCCGCGGAGCGCGACCAAGAGGGTTCAGGTGCCGGCGGTGAAGAACGACGCCAGCCGGGTCTGGATATTTTCGGCGATCTCCTGGGCGGCGCGATCCTCGGCATCGCGGAAGGCGCGGGCGCGGGCGAAGCGTTGCAGCTGGCCCGGAATGTCATAGGACACGCGGGAGAAGGTCGAGCCGGTCATGACCGATTTGTTGGTGGCGATCTCGACCAGATTGTACTGCGCGTCGATGCCGTAATTTTCGCTCGTCGGCAGCGCGGTGGTCTGGTCGATCATCAACGACGAACGGGTGGTGGTGAATCGCAGCACCAGCCGATGGGTCGGCGGCATGCCGGTAGCGGTACCGTAAAGCTTGAATGCCAGCGCGTTGCGTATCTCCACCTGGATACGCGCTTCGCGGGAAGCATTGTTCTTGTCGACCGGCGGGACTTCCACGCCCATCAGCTTCTCGCGCAAGCCGGGCGTGCCGTCGGCGTGTTCGGCATACATCGGCTGGAAGCAGCCGGCCGTCAGCGCGGCCAGCGCGGCCACGGCCAACAGCCGAGCGGCAATCCGGGTCCTAGCCAACAACATTCACGATCCTCATGGGAACTACGATCACCTTGCGGACGGCCTTGCCGCCGAGCGCGACTTTTACCGCATCAAGCGCCAAAACGGCAGCCTCAATTTCCTGATTTTGGGCGCCCCGTGGCACGGTAACATCACCCCGTTTCTTGCCGTTGACCTGGACCACCAGCGTCACCGTATCTTCAACCAGCAAATCGCGTTCGATTTGGGGCCAACTGGCCTCCGAAATCAGCCCCTGCTGGCCCAAAACCGTCCAGCACTCTTCGGCCAGATGCGGCATCATGGGCGCGAACAATTGAACAAGAATGACCGAGGCTTCCCGAACGGCCCAAGAAACATCTGGAGAAACATCTGGAGAAACATCTGGAGAAACATCTGGAGAAACATCTGGAGCAACATGTGGAGACGGGTTCCCCTCGCGCCCCAGCACATCGGCCAGAGCGTTGGTGAACTCGCGGATATGGGCCAGGCAGACATTGAAATGCAGCCGTTCGATGCCAGCTGACACCTTGTCCAGTGCGCCATGGGCCGCCTTGCGCAGCGCTAGGGCGTCGGCTCCAAAGGATGCCGGCCGGGCGGCCGGGGCCGCCTTCGCGATCTCGGCGGATTCATTCACCAGCCGCCACAGCCGCTGCACGAAGCGCGAGGCGCCCTGCACGCGCTCGTCGCTCCAGATCACGTCGCGATCGGGCGGCGAGTCCGACAGCATGAACCACCGCGCGACGTCCGCACCATAGGTCGCGATGATGTCGTCGGGATCGACGGTATTGCGTTTCGACTTCGACATCTTCTCGATCGCGCCGATGGTGACGTCTTCGCCCGATGTCAGCAGAACCGCGCGCTTGCCATTGGCGCCGGTCTCGATCTTCACTTCCGCGGGTGTGACGTAGCTTCCGTCGGCCTTTTGGTAGGTCTCGTGCACCACCATGCCCTGGGTGAACATGCCGGCGAACGGTTCGTCCATGTCGATATGGCCGGTGGCCTTCATCGCACGGGTGAAGAAGCGGCTGTACAGCAAATGCAGGATCGCGTGCTCGATCCCGCCGATATATTGGTCGATCGGCAACATCCGGTTTGCGACCGGCAGTGTGGTCGGCGCCTTGTCGTTCCAGGGATCGGTGAAGCGCGCAAAATACCACGACGAATCCACAAAGGTGTCCATCGTGTCGGTTTCGCGCTGCGCCTTGCCTCCGCATTTCGGGCAGTTGACGTGCTTCCAGGTTGGATGGTGGTCGAGCGCGTTGCCGGGCTTGTCGAAGGTCGCGTCGTCCGGCAGCGTCACCGGCAGGTCCGCATCGGGCACCGGCACGACATCGCATTTCGGGCAGTGGATGACGGGGATCGGACAGCCCCAATAGCGTTGCCGTGAAATGCCCCAGTCGCGCAGGCGGAAATTCACCTGCCGCTCGCCGACCGGCATGTTGCCGCGCAGCTCGGCTTCCAGCCGCTTTGCGACCTCTTCCTTGGCCTGTTCGATGGTCATACCGTCGAGGAAGCGCGAATTGATCATGCGGCCTTCACCGTCATAGGCGGTGTCGGTGATGACGAAGGTCTTCGGGTCCTGCCCCTCGGGGCACACGACGGGTATATTGCCGAGGCCATATTTGTTGACGAAATCGAGGTCGCGCTGGTCGTGTGCGGGACAGCCGAAGATCGCGCCGGTGCCGTATTCCATCAGCACGAAATTGGCGACATAGACTGGCAGCTTCCAGTTCGGGTCGAACGGATGGACCGCGCGGATGCCGGTGTCGAAACCTTGCTTCTCGGCGGTGTCGATGATTTCCTGCGCGGTGCCGATGCGTTTTACTTCGGCGATGAACTCGGCAAGCTTCGGATTTTTCGCTGCTGCTGCCTGGGCCAACGGATGGTCGGCCGCGATCGCCATGAATTTGGCGCCGAACAGCGTGTCATGCCGTGTCGTGAAAATCCGCAGTTCAGTCTCCCCGGCCGGCGTTGTGGCCGGATCGAGCGCGAACCGCACTAGCATGCCTTCGGAGCGGCCGATCCAGTTGCGCTGCATCAGCCGCACCTTGTCGGGCCAGCGGTCCAGCCCGTCCAAAGCGTCCAGCAATTCCTGCGAGTATTTCGTGATCTTGAAGACCCACTGGTTCATTTCGCGCTGTTCGACGACAGCGCCGGAACGCCAGCCGCGGCCGTCGATCACCTGCTCGTTGGCGAGCACGGTCATGTCGACCGGATCCCAGTTGATCTTGCGCTTCTCGCGTTCGGCCAAGCCTGCGCGCAGAAAATCCAGGAACAACTTCTGCTGATGCTTGTAGTAGCTGGGATCGCAGGTCGCGAATTCACGTGACCAGTCGAGCGACAGTCCGATCGACTGCAACTGCTTTTTCATCGCGGCGATGTTGTCGTAGGTCCACGCCTTGGGCGCGACCTTGCGCTCGATCGCGGCGTTTTCCGCCGGCAGGCCGAACGCATCCCAGCCCATCGGGTGCAGGACGTTGAATCCTTTCGCACGCTTGAAGCGCGCCAGCACGTCGCCCAACGTATAGTTGCGTACATGACCGATATGGATGCGCCCGGACGGATAGGGGAACATCTCGAGCACGTAGTATTTCGGCCTCGGATCGTCGTTTTTGGAGGCGAAGATCGCCTTTTCGTCCCACTGGCGTTGCCAGCGCGGTTCGGATTCGCGGGCGTTGTAGCGTTCGGAGGTCATGGAATCGCTGGGCTTTTTTTGGAGTTCTAAGTCCCGGTCAAAAGACGGCGGACTAGGCCACAAAAGCGGCTGCGGGGTCAACGGGTTGGCGGCACGGCAAACCTTCCCGAAAGGCCGGCCTTGGACCCCGGTTTTTGCAGGAAAACCGCGGCTTTTCAAACGAAGCACCCCAGCATTCAATTACCATTGAGGGCCATTAACGTTTCCGTGGGAGGTTGCCCGTAGAAAACAAAGAAAAAGAACTCACCTCCCCGGCACCGGAGATCATCCCAATCGTGACCGAGACCGCGCTCGACGAGGTCGATTTCGAGTACGCGACGTCTGTCGCGGAAAAGGCCTTTCGTTCGATGGCGCAGCACTGCGTGCCACCGACGCCGAACAACTTTCATGTCTGGTTCAAATATTCGCTCGATACGTCGGTCGAACTCAAGCGTGCGATCGATATCCTGATCGGTAACAAGCGGAAGTTCGACGTCCAGACAAACCACGACCTGTTCGCGACCTATGCCGGATCGCAAGGTGTGGCCGACTCCACCGTCAGCGAGGTCTCGAATCACCTTCATTCGGTGATGGCGTCGGCCAAGCAATTCCTCACCACGGCCATTGCCGACAACCGTTCGCAAATGCAGGCGATCAGCGAAGTCGCGGACCAGAACGAGGCTGGCGTCGATCCGAAATTGCTGGTCGAGAGCCTGGTGAAGGAACTAGCCGAAGCCACCACGCGGGCGACCAGGCTGGAAGCGAACTTCGTCGAAAAAACCCGCGAGCTCGATACGATCCGCGATTCGCTGAACAAATCCGAGGAACGAGCCAAGACCGATTTGCTCACGGGATTGCCGAACCGCCGGGCCCTCGAAGAGTTTTTCCGTACCGCCCAGATCGCGGCGATGGAAAGTGACGAGCCGCTCAGCGTGCTTTTGATCGACATCGACCATTTCAAGAACTTCAACGACAATTTTGGCCACGGCGTCGGCGATCAGGTGCTTCGTCTGGTAGCGAAGGTGTTGCGGGAACGGGTACGCGAAATCGATCTGCCGGCCCGATATGGCGGCGAGGAGATGATCGCCGTGCTTCCCGGCGCGGATCTCGACGCGTGCAGCGTGGTTGCCGAGCGTGTTCGCCGAACCATCGAGGAATGCCAGATTACCCGCCGCTCGACCGGCGAAGCGCTTCCGGGCATCACGGTGTCGGTCGGCGTCGGGCAGTTTCAGCTGGGCGAGTCGATGGCGGAGCTGGTCGATCGTTGTGACCGCGCGCTCTATCTGGCCAAGCGATCCGGCCGCAACCGGGTCATCACCGAAGTTGAACTCGATCGCGAGCGGGCCGCGAGTTAACGCGGTCTCGAGCGAAGTGGATTTCGGATCATGCTTTAGCTCGCCAGCGCGATCCCGGCTTCGTCCACCAGCTTCACAAAGCCATGCTCGACCACGGTGTTGCGGCCGCGGTGTTTGGCGGCGTAAAGGGCGGCGTCCGCGGCCTCGATCAGGTCGCCGGGCCGCTGTGTGTCGCTCGGCAGCGTAGCTGCAACACCGACGCTCACGGTGACCGTTCGATGGCTGCTGGTCGCATGCGGCACCCCGAGGTCCACAACTGCGGCGCGCACCATTTCGCCGATCTCCAGCGCCCTGATCGCGCCGGTGTTCGGCAGCAACAGGCAGAATTCCTCGCCACCATAGCGGCCGGCAAAACCCATCGTATCGGCGGCGATGCCGGCCAGCGTTTCGCCGATCCGGCTCAAGCAGGCATCGCCTTCCGGGTGGCCATAGGTGTCGTTGTAGAGCTTGAAATGATCGACATCGATCATCAACAGCGACAGCTCGCTGTTATATTGCTGCGCCCTCATCCATTCGAAATCGAGCCGGCTCTGGAAGCCGCGCCGGTTGGCGAGGCCGGACAACATGTCGATCGAAGCCATCACGGTAAGCCGGTCATTGGTAGCAACCAGTTCGCGCTCGCGCTGGCTGAGTTGGGCGGCCATCGCGTTGAAGGCGCGAGCGAGCGGGACGAACTCCGAAGGCAGGCGGCTGCGCGCGACACGGGCCGACGCGTCACCTTCGCCGAACCTTCTCGCCATGCCGGTCATGACTTCGATCGGGTTGATGATCAGCTTTTCCGCGCCGATCAGCGCGCCAAGCAGCACGAACAGGCAGACGAAGCCGAGTTGAAGATAAGCGGTTCGAATATCGCGGTCGATCGCCGCCGTGACCTTGGCTTCGTCGATGCTGACGATCAGGCGCGATTGCGTTCCGGGAATGCGGGCAAAGCTCACGGTGCGTTTCGAGCCGTCCGAGCCGGTGAATGAAATCGATCCTGTCGGAGTTTCGGAACCGAGGGCCTTATCGGCGATGGACGCAAGCAGCGGCACACTGTCCAGCGACCGGCCAATCATGCTGGACTGATCGGCGGGTGCGGCCATCACGGTGCCGGAACTATCGACCAGCAACGCCGAAATGCCCGGCCGTCCGCCGAGATTGCTCATGATCTTCGACATCCAGTCGATATTGATGCCGGCGACCACCACGGCATCTTCCTCCAGATTGATCGCGGATACAGGATAGGCCGCCATCATGATCGGCCGGTTGTTCGATTTCGCCGACAGATAGTCGCTGAATACAAAATCGCCGCTCGCCTGCGCCTTCCTGAAATATTCGCGATCGCCGAGCTGCAGACCGACCAGTATGTTCATGGTCGCGCATTGCACCAGTCCGTCCTTGCTGACGAACATGATGGCGCGGATCCAGGGCAAATTGGTCGGCAGGCTGGCGCGCAGGATCTCGCAACTTCGTGCGACGCCGCCCGAGGCGCGGATATAAGCCGCCGATTTCAGCATCGTCTCAACCGAGGAAATCACCTCGCGCTGGGTATCGGCGCTATGCTTGGTGAGGTTGGCAAATTCCTCGGTCGCCTGCGCGATCTGCTTGGTGCGGGCACTCTCGAGAGAACGGGCGCGCTCCAGCATCAGGGGCGCGACCAGGATTACCGCCAGCAGCGCAAGCCGCGCGCGGATTCCCAGAAGCTTCTTGAGTTTCACTCTGTTGCGGCTGAAAATGACGCCAGACATCCTTGATCCCCTACCCCGTGGGCCAAGGTAGCGGGAAGGGTTCAAAAAGCCTTTCTCGAATTTGGTAAAATTCGAGATAAGGCCGTAAATCTACGAATGGCCGACATCATGGTGCGAGAGACAAACATTTTGCTAACTCAGCCTTTACCAAGCGGCCTCGCTACGGTGGAGCAGGACATTGCGCGCGCGTGCAAGGAAGCGCGCCGCGACCGCGCGTCGGTGTCGCTGATCGCGGTGTCGAAAACATTCGACGCGACCGCCATTTCGCCTGTAATCGACGCTGGACAGCGCGTGTTCGGCGAAAATCGCGTGCAGGAAGCCAAGGCGAAGTGGCCGGAGTTGATGTCGGCCTATCAGGGTATCGTCTTGCATCTGATCGGGCCGCTACAATCCAACAAGGCCAAGGAGGCCGTGGCGCTGTTCGACGCCATTCATTCCGTCGATCGCCCGAGCATTTGCGAAGCGTTAGCCAAGGAAATCAATTCGCAAAAAAAGCGGCCGGAACTGTTCGTTCAACTCAATACCGGCGAGGAACCGCAGAAGGCTGGCGTCGCGCCCGGCGACGCAGACGCCTTCATCGCCAATTGCCGCGAGAAGTATGGCCTGACTATCTCCGGGTTGATGTGCATCCCGCCCGTCAATGAGGCGCCGGCCCCTCATTTCGCGTTGACCGCCAAGATCGCCGCGCGCAACGGGCTGAAAAATCTGTCGATGGGCATGAGCGCCGATTTTGCGGTCGCGATCCAGCTGGGCGCCACGCATGTGCGCGTGGGATCGGCGATTTTCGGGCATCGGTGAAGGCTTGGGTTCGGTCCCTATTTTCGTCATTACGAGGAGCGTAAGCGACGACGTGTCCGCCGTAGCTCAGCGAGCGAAGGCGGAAGCAATCCATTCTTTCTTGCTGTGGCGAGATGGATTGCTTCGCGGAGCCTGTCGTCGGGCGCGTGTTCGCACGACCCGGTGGCTCGCAATGACGAAGGATAGACTAGTCGAACCCAACCGACACTTTGCCGAGCGAGCCGAAATCCGCAGCGAGAAAATCCCCCGATTGTATCGGCAGCGGCGGATGGCAGGTCCCTGTCGTGACAACGCGTCCTGCTTTCAGGGTGATGCCGAGCTGGCGTAATTCATTGGCGAGCCACAGCAGCGCGAGGCGGGGATCGCCAAGCACATTCTTTCCGTGACCGATGAATTGCTGACCGCGCAATGTGATGATCGGCCTTTCCTCGACGAGATCGAGGGCGCGCCAGTCCGAAGCCGCCGGCGGGCCGAGCACGAACAAATGCGCGCAGGCGTTGTCGGCAATGATCTGCGCGGCGCCGGCGCTGACGAAATCCGCCAATCGCGAATCCGGAATCTCGATCGCGGGATGAAGTGTGTCGACCGCATCGAGGACTTGCTGCAGCGTGTAGGGGGCCGATCGCGCCGGCAAGTCCTTACGCATCCGAAAGGCGAATTCGGGTTCGGCAACGCGCATTTCGTTGCCCGCCATGGAAGCGGTGCCGCCATCGGGAATGACAGTCTCGGCCAAAATGCGTCCGGCCATCGGGCCATCGACATTGATGTGCTTTTGCCCGGCTTCACTGGTGGCTGCGATCTTCCAGCCGAACAGACTTGCCGAGGAGTAACCCTCGATCCGGGCCTGGATCGCGTAACCTTCGACACGGTCGTGCGGCCGTAGCACAGCTTCGAGACCGGCGCATTTGGTGCCGGCGCGCCAATGGTCGTGCAGGGTTTTTGACGCAGCCGCAATCTGGTCCTTGTCGAGCATCGCCTTGTTCCCCAAAAAATACGTCTAGCCGATAATGATTTTGGTCTCCGGCCCCAGCCGTCGCAATAATCGTAGCATCGCCGATTTCGTCATCGAAATGCACCCCTCGGTCGGGGAATAATTGATGCGCGCCAGATGCAGGAACACCGCACTGCCGCGTCCTGCGATGCGCGGAGCGCTGTTGTGATCGATCTCGACGATGAAGTCATAGAGGTGATCGTCGCGCGTCAGCCGGTCGCCGGACTGGCCGCGGACCAGCCGAATCGGCTGGTTGTAATGGCGGTCCTGCGGATTCTCGCACCAGGCATCTTCGGGACGAATCGGGCGGATGGGAAGGAGGGTTCGCGGCCGCGGATGGCGGTCGGCCCGCCACCATAATTGCAAGGGCCGGAACGTCCCTTTGGGGGTTCCGCCGTCGCCCTCGCGTTTATTGGCCAGGATTCCGCCGCGGCCAAGTGCCACCGGCAGGGTCCAGCCGTCGGCGGTCAGCCAGCCCCTGCGAGGATCGCCGGCGGCCCGTTGAACCCTGATCGTCGAAACCGGTCGATCACGCGCAAATTTCTTATAAGTGATTGAAAAATTGGGATTTCCCATCAGAATCGCTTAAATCTCCCGTTGCCTCCCCGGCTGCAATTGTTCTATTTGGCGCCATTACAGGACATTCATCCAAAACTCCCCTGAATTTGGGATACACTGCGGTTCGCCTTGTGAAACTGTAACAATCTCCTACCTGAATACGAATCAGTACCTGATGACTCTCCCAGGTTCGCCCCCGAGCCGGATTTATCAGTCACCAAGACCCCGGCTTGAGACGCTTCCGCTTGTGTCTGCCGCCTGCCTCAAGAGGATCGTACCTATGGCCAATGCCCGCAAGATCCTGATCGTGGATGACGATACCGATCTGCGCGATACGCTGGTCGAGCAATTATCGCTGCATGAGGAGTTCGAAGCTTCTGCGGTCGATACCGGTGCCAAAGGCGCCAGCGCCGCCAAAGCGAATTCCCCGGATCTCGTGCTGATGGATGTGGGTCTGCCGGATACCGACGGGCGCGAAGTCGTGCGCAGCTTACGCAAAGGCGGCTTCAAGGCGCCGATCATCATGTTGACCGGCCACGACACAGATTCCGACACGATTCTCGGGCTCGAATCCGGCGCCAACGACTATGTAGCAAAACCGTTCCGTTTTGCGGTGCTGCTGGCCCGGATCAGGGCGCAGCTGCGCCAGCACGAGGCCAGCGAGGACGCGGTGTTCTCGGTCGGTCCCTATAGCTTCCGCCCCGGCTCCAAGATGCTGACCGGCGCCAATGCCCGGAAAGTGCGGCTGACGGAGAAGGAAACCGCGATCCTGCGCTTCCTGTATCGGGCCGGCCAATTGCCGGTGTCGCGCGAGACGCTGCTGCAGGAGGTCTGGGGCTACAATTCGGGCGTCACCACGCACACGCTGGAAACCCACATTTACCGGCTGCGGCAGAAGATCGAAAAAGACGCGGCCAACCCGGAAATCCTGGTGACGGAAGCCGGTGGCTACAAGCTGGTGCCGTGATACGGTTCGGGCCTACGATTCGTATTATCTGCGCATCCCGGTCCCCGGTCCCGTATGTCGATCGAAGATGATGTAGCCCTGCTCGAGCGCGTCCCGACACTGCGCCTGTTGGGGAATGCGGCGTTGCGCATGCTGGCGATTGGCTCCGAACAGCGCGATTTCGCCCGCGGCGATTTTCTGTTCAACACCGGTGACGAAGCGGACGCCGGCTATATCGTTCAGCAAGGCGCGTTCCGGGTCGAGGATAGTGGCGCTGAAATCATCGCTGGGCCCGGCTCCCTGATCGGAGAGCTCGCGCTGATCGTCGCGATGCGGCGGCCGTCCAGCGCGGTTGCGGTCGAACATTCCACGGTGATCAGGATCGCGCGCAGCCTGTTTCAGCGCGTGCTGGAAAGCGACCCTGCGGCTGCGCGGCGTCTCCGCGACGAACTAGCGACCCGCACCAGCCAGCTCGCCAGCGACATCCTGATGGCGGGCGCGAAGTTGAATACGTGAACTCCGTCGTTCCGGACAACGCGGGATGACCGAAGGCTCACACTTCCAGCGTCACCGTTACCGGCACGTGATCTGACGGCCGTTCCCAGCCGCGGGCATCGCGTGTGATCCTGAAATCGCTGACGGCATCCTTGAGTGCGCGCGAGACCCAGATGTGATCGAGCCTCCGGCCGCGGTCGCCTACGGTCCAGTCCGCTGCGCGGTAGCTCCACCACGTATAGACTTTTTCCGAGAGCGGAATGCGCTCGCGCGCGACGTCGAACCACTCGCCATGGGTTTGCGCCGCCAACAGCTTCTCCGTCTCGATCGGCGTATGCGATACGACCTTCAGAAGCTGCTTGTGCGACCACACGTCGTTCTCATGCGGTGCGACGTTGAGATCGCCGACCAGAATATGACGGTCGTCGCCGCGCGGATGCAGCGGCTCGCACGATTTCATCTCGTCGAGAAATTTCAGCTTGTGATCGAATTTCGGATTGAGCGCGGGATCGGGAATATCGCCGCCGGCCGGAACGTAGAAATTGTGCAGCACCAGCGGCTTTGCGAGCTGGGCTTTTTCGCCGAACGCCACCGAGATGTGACGCGAATCGATCTTGTCGCAGAAGGTGCGGATATCCGTGGTCTCGAACGGAATCTTTGAGACCACGGCGACGCCATGATAGCCCTTCTGCCCGTTGAGCGCG
>Ga0207678_10003934_pt1 | contig 13365 bp, 9 predicted proteins | sample KBSC63metaG_FD_184319 | JGI IMG/M metagenome (GOLD analysis project Ga0207678, IMG submission 184319) | Corn rhizosphere microbial communities from Kellogg Biological Station, Michigan, USA - KBS C6-3 metaG (SPAdes) (version 2) | ecosystem: Host-associated > Plants > Roots > Rhizosphere > Soil ... | reverse complement strand
AATCCGGAACTTGTGTCGTCGGAACGTCGGTTGTTCACGGTGGACGTTCCTATTTGGCAGACGCGGCCTGGACAAAGCGCATCGCCGGATGTTTGCCCGACGCGGAACTCGGTGCGATCGCCGGTTGTCAGAGCGTCGTCGCAAATCCAGCAGCAAAGAAGCTCTTGTTCGATGAGACGGGCGCCATCGCGGCCGATATGGAAAGCCACGTCGCGGCGCGCATCGCAGCTGATCGGCAGGTACCGTTCGCAGTCTTACGCGTTATCGCCGATCCTGCCCATCAGCGGCTGCCGCCTGCCGCCATCCACGGCCTGAAGCCGGACGGTTCGCCCGACATCATTGCCGTCATCAAATCATTGCGCTCCGAGCCCAGCCAGCTGCCGGATTTGATCCGCGCGGCTATAGCAGCTCGCCGTGCGATGATCGAACTATTCCGCTGCCACAGGCTTCTTGGCCCGGGCCTCGGCTTCACTGATCTCGGCTAGCTTGTGCTCGACGTGCCGCGAGAACACGAACTCTGCTGGCCGCTGGCGATCGAGCGGAATGTCAGGTGCCATCGGGCCATCCGTCTTGACGCCCTTCAGCGTCACCGCCGCAATCTTCCAGGGGCGCTTGACTGCATCCATGACAGCGGTGGCTTCAAAGCCGGAATGAACCATGCAATCGGCACACTTCTCATAATTGCCGGTGCCGTACTTATCCCAATCCGTATCCTCCATCAGCTCTTTGAAGGTCTTGGCGTAACCTTCTCCGAGCAGATAGCAGGGCCGCTGCCAACCGAACACTGTGCGCGTCGGGTTGCCCCACGGCGTGCAGTGATAGGTCTGATTGCCGGCGAGGAAATCAAGGAATAGGGCGGACTGGAAGAACGGCCAGGCGCGGCCACCTCGCCCGCGTTTCAGAATATCGCGGAAGAGTTGCTTCGTCTTTGTGCGATTGAGGAAGTGCTGCTGATCGGGTGCCCGCTCGTAGGCGTATCCCGGCGAAATCGTAATGCCACCGATGCCGAGCGCCTTGACGTCGTCGAGAAATTTCGCGACGCGCTCAGGCTCGGCATCGCTGAATAAGGTGCAATTGATATTGACGCGGAAGCCTTTCGCCTTGGCGGTTGCAATGGCCTCGAGGGCCCGGTCGTAGACGCCTTTTTGATTGACCGACTTGTCGTGCATGTCCTTGTCGCCATCGAGATGGATCGACCAGTTGAAGCGGCTGTGCGGTTTGTAAAGATCGATCTTTTTTTCCAGCAGCAGCGCGTTCGTGCAGACGGTAACGAATTTTCCTTTGGCCAGCGCCCCGGTGACGATCTCAGGGAGTTCCTTGTGAAGCAGCGGTTCGCCGCCCGCAAGCACCACCACGGGCGCGCCGCATTCGTCCATTGAATGCAAAGCGTCGGCGACCGAAATGCGCTGATTGAGAATCTTGTCGGGATAATCGATCTTGCCGCAGCCCGCGCACGCGAGGTTGCAGCGAAAGAGCGGCTCGAGCATCAACACGAGCGGATAGCGCTTACGGCCCCTAAGGTGTTGTCCCACCACATAGGCCCCGATCGACAGCGCTTGATTTAATGGAATTCCCACCCGGTAGGTTCCCCCAATTACGACGCTCGAACCGGCCTGATCTGCATCACGAAACTTCGAGCAATTCAGGCGGCAGACGGAACGTTATCTTTTCCTCGATGCCTTGCAGGGCCTCGATTTCGATCGGCTCGAGTTTAGCTAACGCAGCAATTACGTCGTCCACAAGGACATCCGGTGCCGAAGCCCCTGCTGTTATGCCGATCGTGTGTTTCCCGGCAAGCCATTCCGAGTCGATATCGCGCCCGTCTGCGACGAGATAGCTCGGAATGCCGCATTCGGCTCCGATCTCGCGCAACCGGTTCGAATTGGAACTGTTGGCGGCACCCACCACCAGAAGCAGTTCGACGTGCTGGCACAGTTTCCTGACGGCTGTTTGCCGGTTCTGCGTCGCGTAGCAGATGTCGCGGGTTTCGGGCCCGATGACATCGCTGAACCGGCCTTTGATGGCTTCGATCGTCGCTCGCGTATCGTCGACGCTGAGCGTCGTCTGCGTGACGTAAGCGATCGGCGTATCATCCGCCAGATCCAGCCGCTCGACGTCGTCGCGATCTTCGACGAGATGAACGGGTCCGGAGATCCGTCCGAGCGTGCCTTCGACTTCCACATGACCCGCGTGCCCGATCAGAATGACCGTGCGGCCCAGGTCGGAATAGCGCTGTCCCTGGTTGTGGACTTTGGTGACGAGGGGACACGTGGCATCGAGAACGTTGAGCCTGCGCGATGCGGCATCGGCTTCGACAGCGCGCGATACGCCATGAGCGCTGAAGATCGTCGTCGCCCCGGCTGGAACGTCGGCAAGCTCCTCGACGAAGCGGGCGCCCTTGGCTTTCAGATTTTCGACGACATAGCGATTGTGCACGATCTCATGGCGCACGTAGACGGGCGCCTCGTGCTTGGCGAGTGCCCGTTCGACGATGTCGATTGCGCGGACGACACCAGCGCAAAAACCGCGCGGCTGCGCCAAAATCAGCTTCATGCAGAAACCCCCGTTCTGCCGGCACGCGGCCGCAGGATCGAGTGATCCAACTTCGATGTGTCCGGACCGCTCGCGTCGATGCGCGCCGTTCCTGGACCTGCTTCTTTTTCGCTCTCGACTTTACGCGCTAAATTTTTGGATATGCATCGTCGCCAGCGTCGCGATCTGCATGGGTCCTTCGTAACGTGTCAGAAAAGCAACACATTTCACTTGGACTTGCTATCCCGACGGATTGAAGAGCCGGTTACGAAAGTCCGCAAACGACCGCCGCATTCCTATCTCGCGGCTAACATGAGTCTGGCGCAGGATGCTCATTAACAATCTCGATCTTCGACATCGAAAACGCCGCGTTCCGGTGACGAGATGATCGAACGCGTGGTTGCGAAGATCGTCAGCGCTGCATTGAGATTCCCGTGGCTAACGATCGTTTTGGGGCTTTTGCTGACCGCAGGCGCGGTCGCCTACGTCGGCGCCAATTTTGCCATTACGACCGATACAAGCCAGCTTATCTCTCCGGATCTCGACTGGCGGCAACGCGAGCGGCAGTTCGATGCCGCTTTTCCACAGCATACCGACACCATCAATGTCGTCATCGATGGCATAACTCCGGAAATTGCCGAGAAAGCCGCTCGGGATCTTTCGACGGCGCTGTCGAAAGCCAAGCCGAAACTTTTTGAAATCGTGCGGCGGCGCGACGGCGGCGCGTTCTTCGAGAACAACGGCCTCCTCTACCTGTCGCTCGACGAGGTTCGGCAAACGACGGAAAGCCTGATCAGGGCACAGCCCGTGCTCGGCACGTTGTCCGCCGACCCGACGCTCAACGGATTGGCCAAGGCGCTGAGCTTCATTCCATTGGGTATCAATGAAGGACGGAGCACCTGGAAGGATTTCGAAAAGCCGCTGACCGTGCTTGCCGACGCCATCGGCGATCTTACGGCCGGAAAATCGACGGCGTTCTCGTGGGGCGAGTTGTTGACCGGCGAAAAGCCTCATCCGGCCGATCTGCGTCGCTTCATCGAGGTGAAGCCCGTTCTCGATTACGGTGATTTGCAGCCGGGTGCCGAAGCGTCCGAATTGATCCGCAGCACCGCGCGGACGTTGGAACTTACGCCCGATAATGGCGTGCGCGTGCGCCTCACCGGTTCCGTACCGATGGCTGATGAGGAATTCGGCACCGTCGCCGAAGGAGCATTGCTCAACGCCTGTTTGACGATCGGCGCCGTGCTGCTCATCTTGTGGCTGGCGTTGCGTTCGGGGCGCATCATCTTCGCGGTTCTCGTCGGGCTTTTCGCCGGACTCGCTATGACGGCAGCCGTGGGTCTGGCGCTGGTCGGAGCGCTCAACCTCATCTCGATCGCCTTCGCGGTTTTGTTCGTCGGCATTGGCGTCGATTTCGGCATTCAGTTTTCGGTGCGATATCGACAGGAACGGCACGACAAAGACGCTTTACGCGACGCGCTGATAGCCGCTGGCCGCAATGCGGGGAAGCCCTTGGCCCTGGCCGCCGCTGCTACGGCCGCGGGCTTTTATGCGTTTCTGCCGACCGCCTACAAAGGCGTGTCGGAACTCGGCCTCATCGCCGGAACCGGCATGATCATCGCCTTTCTAATGAGCATCACGTTTCTGCCGGCGCTTCTGGTGCTGCTGAAACCGCCCGGCGAACCGCGCGACGTCGGCTATCGCATGCTGGCTCCGGTTGACCGGTTCATGGCGCGCCATCGCCGCCTTATTCTGGCGATTACGGCCATTGGCGTCGCCTCCGGGTTGCCCCTTCTCAGCCGCCTCGAATTCGATTTCAACCCGATCAATCTGCGCAGCGCCAAAGTCGAATCGGTTTCGACATTCAACGATCTGATGAAAGACCCGCTCACGGCCCCCAACACGATCGCGATTTTGCAGCCATCTCTCGCCGATGCCGACGCTTTGGCGGCGAAGATTGACCTTCTTCCAGAGGTGTCGCGCACGGTGACGCTCACGAGCTTCGTGCCTGAGCAGCAGCAAGAAAAATTGGCGTTGATCCGGGATGCAGCCGAGCTGATCGGACCGACCATCGAGCCTCCGGACGCGGACCCGAAGGCGTCGGACGAAGACACCCAAACATCGCTGAACGACGCCGCAACGGCATTCGAGGCGGCCAAGTCGAAGGGTGGCGGCTCGCCTCTTGCCGACCGCATGGCCTACGTGCTGCGAAAACTCGCGGAGGCTACGCCCGAAGTCAGGTCGACGGTCGAGCGCGCTCTTTTGGATGGCCTGAAACTGCGCATCGAGCAGATCCGTGCGGCGCTGAAGGCCGAGCCGGTGACGATCAAGACTTTGCCGCCTGAAGTCGTGTCCGATTGGATTGCGCACGATGGCAGAGCCAGAATAGAGGTCGGGCCGAAGGGCGATGGCAACGACAACGGCAATCTGAGACGCTTTGCGTCGGCGGTGCTCGCTGTCGCTCCCGAGGCAACCGGTGTTCCGATTCTCATTCAGGAATCGGCCCGAACGGTCGTCCGTTCTTTCATCCAGGCCGGCGCACTGGCGCTGATATCGATCACGATCATTCTGTTCGTGGCGCTGCGCCGAGTCAGCGACGTGCTGCTGACGCTCGTGCCGCTGCTACTCGCGGGCGTCGTAACACTCGAAATCTGCGTGCTGATCGGGCTGCCGTTGAATTTCGCTAATATCATTGCGCTGCCGGTCCTGCTCGGCGTCGGCGTGGCTTTCAAAATCTATTACGTGCTTGCCTGGCGGCAGGGAGAAACGAGCCTGCTCGCGTCGCCGCTGACACGCGCCGTCATTTTCAGCGCCATGACGACCGCGACGGCCTTCGGCAGTCTATGGCTCTCGAGCCATCCCGGAACGTCGAGCATGGGCGAATTACTGGCGCTGTCGCTCGTTACGACGCTCGCCGCGGCCGTGCTGTTTCAGCCGATTTTGATGGGCCCGCCGCGGCAAGCATCTAGCCAGGATAAGCCGCCGGCATGAACCGGCGTGCTTACGCTTCTTCGCGGTTGCGCAGGAATTGGAAGAATTCCACGCCCTCGCGCAAACGGCGCTTCATCATTTCCGGTGAGGTAATCATCTCGCCGACAATGGACGCGATCTTCGACGGCCGGAAATAGAATTTCTTGTAAAAGTCTTCGACCGAATTGAAGATTTCCGTATGGCCGAGATGCGGATAGTTCAGCGGCGCGATCTGCGTGCCGTCGTCGGTTAGAAGATCGGTATCTTCGGCGAACCAGCCGTTTTCCTTCGCCTGTTTGTAAAGGAAGGTACCCGGATAGGGCGCCGCAAGAGATACCTGGATCGTATGCGGGTTTACTTCCTTGGCGAACTCCAGCGTCTCCTTGATCGTCTCATGTGTCTCGCCCGGCAGGCCCAGGATGAAGGTGCCGTGAATAACGATGCCGAGCTCGCGGCAGTCCTTGGAAAACCGCTTGGCGACGTCGACCAGCAGGCCCTTCTTGATGTTGTGAAGAATTTTCTGATTGCCGGATTCGTATCCGACGAGCAGCAGACGCAGGCCGTTGTCTTTCAGAACTTCGAGCGTCTTGCGCGGCACGTTGGCTTTGGCGTTGCACGACCAGACGACGCCGAGTTTGCCCAGCTCCTTCGCCAGCGCTTCGACACGCGGCAGGTTGTCGGTCAGCGTGTCGTCGTCGAAGAAGATCTCCTTCACCTGCGGCAAGGCTTCCTTCACGTACTTCACTTCCTCGATCACATGCTCGATCGAACGGACGCGATAGTTGTGACCGCCAACCGTCTGCGGCCAGAGGCAGAAGGTGCAGCGCGATTTGCAGCCCCTGCCCGTATAGAAAGAAACGTACGGGTGTTTCAGATAGCCGCCGAAATATTTGGTGATGTCGAGATCGCGCTTGTAGACCGGCGTCACGAACGGCAGATCGTCCATATTGTGCAAGATTTCGCGATCGACATTATGGACGACGACGCCTTCGGAGTTGCGATAGGAGATGCCTTTCACGTTCGCCCAGTCGCGTCCGTCGGCGACCTCTTTGATGGTGAAATCAAACTCGTTGCGCGCGACGAAGTCGATGGCCGTTGTCGAGATGAACGCTTTCTCCGGTTCCACGGCAACCTTGGCGCCGATGAAACCGATTTTCGCGCTCGGATTAATTTCCTTGATCATCTCGGCCGTCTTCACGTCCGACTTGAAAGACGGCGAAGACGTGTGCAGCACGATCAGGTCTTTGCCGCGGATATCGCCTTCGATGTCCTTGAACGAGAGATTATGCGGCGGCGCGTCGATCAGTTTTGAGCCTTCGACGAGTGCCGCGGGCTGCGCCAACCACGTCGGATACCAGAACGAGCGCACTTCGCGCTTCATCTGGTAGCGCGCGCCGGCGCCGCCGTCGTAGCCGTCAAAGGATGGAGCCTGCAAAAAGAGCGTGCGCATAGGGCGCCTTTCAAACCGGTGTGACAGATCCATCGGAGCCAACGCGGTAGCGACGCCCCCGCCAATCAACCGCCCCGGGCACAAAGCTAGCAACGAACACGGCGAAACTTAGCAAGTCTCGCAAGGGACTGAGCCAAACAGAACTTTGGCCCCCGCCCGGGAGGCGTTCAACTTGTATCGGAACGAAGACGCGACAGGCAAGGGTCGTTGCCAGGATGATCAGCCCTATGGCGCTGAAGCCACTCAATAGCAGCGCGGCGATTGCGAAAGGCAACGGATGCGTGACGATTGAACCCGCGTAACCCTTGGGATCGACAAGGCGAATCGTGCGTGCCCAACGGAGTTCATGGGCAAGGACTTGCGGTAACGTGCGCTCCGAAAACGTGTGGTCGACGGTGAATGCGGGTATGGCGATTTTTAGCCCAAGCCGCCTGACGGCCTCACCGATCGCGTAATCGTCGGCAAGGGTATCGGCAACCGATTCGAAACCGCCGATTCGCTTTAAGGTCTCCCTGCGTAGCGCGATCGTCGATCCGAAACAGGGCCGCGCGAGTCCGAATCGAAGTCCCACCAAGACGCTCGGCAGGAAGTGGTGGTCGACGGCGGCGGCTGCGAGTCGCGACCAAATTCCGCCGACGGCATGCCCACGATAGAGGCACGTCACCAGGCCAACTTCGGGTTGCTGCAAGGTAGCGACGACGTCTCGGACGTAATTGCGATCAACGCGCATGTCGCTGTCGCTGAGAACGATGACGTCGTGCTGTGCGAGCGGAAACATACTGAGAATATTTGAGATTTTGGGGTTTCCGCAGCTCCGGCTCAGCGCCACGGCGAGCTTGATCGCGTGATTCGGAAATTGGGCGCGGAGATTTTCGACAACTTTGATCGCCGGATCGGCGGCGTCCTGTACGCCGCATACGAGTTCGACGTTCGCCGCATAGTCCTGTGCGCAAAATGACGCAAGGTTTTGCTCCAGCGCAGTTTCGGCGCCATAAAGCGGCTTCAGTAGCGTGACGTCTTCGGCTTTCTGCGGCAGGGGCAGCGGTTGGCCGGCGAATTTGCTCGTCAACACACCCGCCAACACCGCGTAAACGCTACCGATAATGGCGACAAGGGTGCAAACAAGCCACAGACAAGTCGTCATTCTGGGATTACTTTCCGTCTTCGAGAGGTGAGCGTTCGCCGTCAGGCCGTGCGCGAAGCTAGCCTTCGGCTAGGAACGGCGATAGATCTGAAAAGCTGACTTGTGGGGGTCAGCAACGGGGGAAGTTCGGCACGTGAAGGTTCGCGCTATCGTCAATCTGGCCGGCTGTATTTTGGTCGGCGTGGGCCTGTCGGCCTGCGCCGGTACGGCACCCTCATTGCCGCCAGCTCAATATCTCGCTTCGCCCGAAAAAACTGAAGAGCCGCGGGCGATCGCTGATCCGAACGAGCAGTACAATCGCTCGGTTTTCGAGAGCAATCAGAAATTCAACCACGCCGTCCTTTATCCGGTCGCCAAGGCCTACAACGGCATACCGGAAGACGTGCGCGACCGGGTTGCCGCGTTTGCGGCAAATCTCTCCGAGCCGATGGTCTTCGCCAACAACATTTTACAACTGCGACTGAAGGCGGCCGCCACAACTCTCGGCCGCTTCGCCGTTAACACAACGATTGGCCTCGGCGGTCTCTTCGACGTCGCGACAGCGCAAGGAATGAACGCTCAATCCGGCGACTTCGGCCAAACGCTTTACGTCTGGGGATATCGCGACACTAGCTACACCGTTTTGCCGATCATTGGCCCCACGAACGTCAGAGACGCGATCGGCGGCGTTGTCGAGTTTGCAGCCGAACTCCCCGCTGGGCTGTCTGGCGCTTTGGTCCCGGTGCAATATGCGTCGATGGCCAACGCCGTAGGCACGGCCGGAACCGTGACAAGTCCGCTGACCAAGCTGAGCAAAGCCGAAGACATGCAAACTCTCGAAGAGAGTTCGATTGACTTCTACACGATGCTCAAGAGCGTGACCGATCAGAAACGCCAAGCCGAGCTTCAGGAAGCGCTGAATACGAGCGCATTGACGGGCGAGCCGGTGCCCCCCGATCCGAATGCCATAGAGCCCGTGACGGTACTGGTTTCCTCGCCGACCATGCTGCCGCAACGCCAGCCCGCTAAGGCGATTGTCGAAGCCACGGCGCCGGTCGTGTCGAGTTACACACAGCGTGGCGGCACGGTCGTGGTCATCGGTCCGCCCTCTCCCGCGCCTGCGAGCCCGGCAGAGTAAGGCCGCTCAGCGCCCCGCGAGCAGCCTGTCGCCCTGCTTGCGCAACGAGGCGATCAGCGCATCCGGTCCGCCCGCTCTCATGATTGATGTGAACTCCGCCCGACGACTGGCGAGCTCGCTGATGGTGCCATCGAGATAAACGTCGACGACTTTCCAGTCCGGTCCCGTTTTCCGCATCAGATAATTGATCGCGACCGGCTTGCCGTTGCTTTGCACGATCTGCGTGTGGACCATCTTGTCGGCCGGCGCACGCTCGGCAATTCCGACAATCTGGAACGACTCGCCGGAAAAGCCATCGAAACGCTTGGCGTAAGTCGCGAACATCATGCGCCCGAATGCATCGGTTACGGCTGCTTGTTGTTCAGGTTGCAGTGTTTCCCAGCTCTGTCCGACGGCCATCCGCGACATCGAGGCGATATCGTAGGTCTTCGCGAGCACAGGTGCCAGCGCGTTGAAACGCCCCTGCACACCGAGCTGCTGCGCTTGCTTCATTGTATCGAGAAGCTTTGCATTCAAGGCGTCGATCGTTTTCTCCGGCGTTCCGGCGGCTAGCGCTGCGGCGCCCGAAAACGCGCAGATGCACGCTGCAATCAGCGCACGTGCGACGACGCCCATAGCAAATGATTTCTTGATCGGAGCCATAGGCCGCCTCCCTGCTTCGCTTTTTGGAAAACATAAACCGGCGAACCGTTGACGGTTCGGTGGACCTTAGTGTGAGGACACGATGGCATTATTTAGCCAATGTTTACGCGGCTGTATGGCATGTAGTGAGGCTGCACTGCAACACTTCCCCGCAGAGTCCTCGGAGATGTGCTTGTTTCGTTTTTCGGCCTCGCCTGTAGGTCCATAACTACAGGAGGAGACTGAATTCAGGGGGAGTCCAATCTATGGATGCAGTCGTGTCTCGGTCATCCAAGACGCCGCTGCTGGATCGAATCGAAAATCCAGACGATCTCCGGCGGCTGCCTGAAGCTGAACTTCCACGCCTTGCGGCAGAACTGCGAACCGAAACAATCGACGCCGTATCCGTGACGGGCGGCCATCTCGGCGCCGGTCTCGGTGTCGTCGAATTGACGGTCGCTCTGCACTATCTCTTCGATACGCCAAAGGATCGGTTGATTTGGGACGTCAGCCACCAGACCTACCCGCACAAAATCCTCACCGGACGTCGCGATCGTATTCGGACGCTTCGCCAGGCTAACGGCCTTTCCGGTTTTACCAAGCGCACTGAGAGCGACTACGATCCTTTCGGCGCAGCCCACTCTTCAACGTCGATTTCCGCCGGCCTCGGCATGGCCGTGGCGCGCAATCTCAGCGGCGGCAGCAACAACGTCGTCTGCGTCATCGGTGATGGCGCCATGAGCGCCGGCATGGCCTACGAAGCGATGAACAACGCCGGCGCGCGCGACGAACGGCTGATCGTCATTTTGAACGACAACGACATGTCGATTGCGCCGCCGACGGGCGCCATGTCGTCGTATCTCGCCCGCATCACATCGAGCGGCTCATATTTCTACGTTCGCGATATCGCAAAGCAGCTTGCAAAGCGTTTGCCAAAGAGCTGGGAACGCCGCGCGGCGCGCGTTGAAGAGTATACGCGGCACCTTTGGCAAGGTGGAGCTTGGTTCGAAGAACTCGGCTTCTACTATGTCGGCCCGATCGACGGACATGACCTCGGTCAGTTGCTGCCGGTACTGAAGAATGTCCGCGATGCCAAGCGCGGCCCGATTCTCGTCCACGTCGTGACGCAGAAGGGCAAGGGCTATGCGCCCGCCGAAGCCTCGCCGGACAAATATCACGGCGTTGCCAAGTTCAACGTCGTAACGGGCGTGCAGGCGAAACCTCAGACGACACTGCCGTCATACACGCGCGTCTTCGCCGACAGCCTCGCTGCCGAAGCCAGGAAAGATCCGAAGATCGTCGCAATCACGGCCGCCATGCCCGACGGAACGGGTCTCGATATTTTTGGTCGTGAATTTCCCGATCGAACATTCGACGTCGGCATCGCCGAACAGCATGCCGTGACGTTTGCCGCGGGGCTCGCGACCGAAGGCATGAAGCCGTTCGCCGCGATCTATTCGACGTTTCTGCAACGCGGCTACGACCAGGTCGTGCACGATGTCGCGATCCAGAACCTGCCGGTCAGATTCGCCATCGACCGTGCCGGCTTCGTTGGTGCCGATGGTCCGACACACGCGGGATCGTTCGATCTGGCTTACCTCGGCTGCTTACCGAATTTCGTCATCATGGCGGCATCGGACGAAGCCGAGCTGGTGCACATGGTCGCCACGGCGGCCGCTATCGACGATCGTCCGAGCGCCGTCCGCTATCCGCGCGGAGAAGGAACAGGCGTTGCGCTTCCCAAGGTTGGCGTGCCTCTGCCGATCGGCAAAGGCCGCGTTTTGCGTCAAGGCACGACGGTCGCGTTGCTGTCACTCGGAACGCGTCTGGCAGAGACGTTGAAAGCCGCCGACCAGCTTGCGGCGCTGGGCTTTTCCGCGACCGTGGCGGACGCGCGCTTCATGAAGCCGCTTGATACGGATTTGATCCGTCAGCTTGCCCAAAATCACGAGGTACTCGTTACCATCGAAGAAGGGTCGGTCGGCGGCTTTGGCAGTCACGTGCTGCACTATTTGGCCGAAAACGGTCTACTCGATCACGGTCTCAAGGTGCGTGCCAAAGTCATGCCTGACATTTTCGTCGATCAGGACAAACCCGAAACGATGTACCAGCACGCCGGCCTCACGGCACCTGGAATTGTCGAGACGGTTTGCGACGCGCTGCAGCTAAATAAACTGGGCGATGCGCGCGGCCGTGGTCGCGTGCGCGGCTAGACGCTTTGCGCGCGCCGCCTCTTTCTCATCGGCGCGAGGCGCGCCATAAGCGTCGCGTTTCAAGTGCCTGCCAGACAAGTAGGCAGGGCACGCCGGTCAGAACTTCCCTGGCCCGCTTCAACAGTGACAACCCGAGGGCGATGTCGGGGCCGAGGCCAAAGAGCGCTCCGAGCGCGACGTAGCCGCCTTCTTGCACGCCGGCGGCCCAAGGTACGAAAACCGCCATCCGAAGGGACAACAGAAGGCTCTCGATCACGAGGACATCGCTGAAGTCGAGCGGATGCCCCATGAACGACAGCGCCAGCCACGCCTCGCCCGATCCGACGATCCAGGCGACGAAGTGCAGACCCGCCGACGAGATAGGCCGGCTCGGAGCGTGATAGATGTCATTGATACCGGCATGGATGCTGCGCGATTGATCAGGCTCGCTCCAGGGCGCCGTCAGCCCGAGCCGGTCGGCTAGGGTCTCGAGGAAACGAAAAAGCCCGCCTCTTTGTGCTGCTATGAAGCCTGCCATCGCGACAGCCGAGACCGCAAGCGCGCCGAGCGACCACCATGCGATGCTTTCGCCCGGTTGCTGCCAGCTTAGAATGGCGAGACCCACGAGCGCGAAGAGAATCAAGCTGACGATCTCCATCGTCAAATCGACGACGGTCGTCGCGCCGGCCGCGCCTGGGCTGAGGCCATAGATCGAAAGTTCGCGGGCAGCGACGACTTCACCGGCAGCCGGTACAACCGCAAGAATGTTCGCGACGCTGTCCCGCAACAGGCGCGCCCAGTGGCACAACAAGGTCGCGTTTCGATGCGGCTCGATGATGAGGCAGCGCCAGGCCAGCGCGCACAAGATAAGTGAAGCGAAATATACGCCCGTCATCGCCGCAAGACCGCGCCAGCCGGCGGTCAAAAAGGCTTCGCCGACTTGCGCCGAGCCGAAATACAGAATGAGCGCCGTGGCGAGCGCGATGCCGGCCAAGGCGAAAAGCGTCATGCCGGTCTTCATGCGCCCCGAAAGCGGCCTGCCGTTCTTTTCGGCTTCATCGCTCGGATGGGATCCTTGCGAAGATGTCGAAAGCGGCACCGGGCCTGAATTCTTCGTCTCTTCTAGTGCCATCAGTCTGCGATAGCCTTTGATGTTGAAAACCGTCTGTCCACATATCACGCTATTTCCTAACTGGCCGCCTACCCGAAAGCCTTGCGGAAAGAAACAGGTGATACCCCGAGGGCCTGCGCTTTCGCCTTGATGTCTCTATTTGTCAGCGCCACAAACTCTTCGACCGGCAGGTAATGCAGCGGCAGATTATCGATGCCGGCCCATCGC
>Ga0207678_10003932_pt1 | contig 13366 bp, 11 predicted proteins | sample KBSC63metaG_FD_184319 | JGI IMG/M metagenome (GOLD analysis project Ga0207678, IMG submission 184319) | Corn rhizosphere microbial communities from Kellogg Biological Station, Michigan, USA - KBS C6-3 metaG (SPAdes) (version 2) | ecosystem: Host-associated > Plants > Roots > Rhizosphere > Soil ... | reverse complement strand
CGAGGACGGCAACCACGGCGGCAAGGGCTCCGCGGCCCACGAGGCGACGATCATCGGCGACACGGTGGGCGACCCCTTCAAGGACACCGCTGGCCCCTCGCTGCACGTGCGGATCAAGCTGCTGGCGACCATTACGCTGGTGCTTGCTCCACTATTTGTTTGAAATCGTTCGAGAACTTGACACCGGAGCCGCCTGGATGAGAGGCGGCTTCGGTCTGTTGGGATGGAATAATGCTGGTGCCAGACAGTACAATCACTGCTTGGCAGAGGCAATTACGATGGCTCGAAATATGGTGTCGAACTCGGTTGAAAAAAAGCTGGCGGAAGGTGAACTGACACCAGAAAAGCTGGTGGAGTTTTACCGCCTGATGTATCTGTCGCGACGGACCGATGACCGTGAAATCGTGCTGAAGCGGCAGCAGAAGATCTTCTTTCAGGTCTCGTGCGCCGGCCACGAGGCGCTGCTGGTCGCGGCTGGAATGGCCATGCGTCCCGGGTATGACTGGTTCTATCCCTACTACCGTGACCGGGCGATATGCCTCGCCCTCGGAAATACGGTGGAGGAACAGTTGCTCCAATCCGTAGGAGCGGCTGACGACCCGGCGAGCGGCGGCAGACAAATGCCTTCCCACTGGTCCAGCCGGAAGCTGAATATCGTGACTTCTTCTTCATCGACGGCTACCCAGTGTCTCCAGGCAATTGGTTGCGCTGAGGCCGGACGTTATTTCTCACGGCATCCCGAAGCCGCGGCCAAACATCAGGGAGATTACCGCGAATTTAAAGACGTTAAGTTCCACGGAGATGAAGTCGTCTATGTCTCCATTGGCGAGGGCGCAACCAGCCAGGGAGAGTTCTGGGAATCTCTCAACACGGCCAGTAATGGCAAGCTGCCGGTGGTCTACGTCATCGAAGACAACCAGTATGCGATCTCGACTCCTGTTGAGACGAATACTCCGGGCGGAAATATTTCCCGGCTGGTGGCCAATTTCCCAAACTTCCACTTTGCCGAAGTGGACGGAACCGATCCAATCGCCAGCTACAAAGCAATGGCGGAAGCAGTAGCCTATTGCCGCGCGGGTTATGGTCCGGCGTTTGTTCACGGTCATGTAATCCGGCCCTACTCGCACTCCCTGAGCGACGACGAACGCCTGTACCGCCCGGCGAGCGAACTCGAGGCAGATGCTCTGCGCGACCCGATTTCGCGAATGCAGATGTGGCTGCTGCGGGAAGGAATTCTGGACGAGGCTGCCATTAACCGGCTGGAGCGGCAGGTAGACGAAGAGGTGCAGCGAGCTGCCGACAAGGCCATTGCAGCAAAACTCCCGTCCCTCGATTCCATTCCACGATACATGTATTCGGAAGACCTCAGCCCGATGGATGAAAGGTTTGCGACCGAGCCCCGGCCCACAGTGGATGCTGCGGAGCGGACGATGGCGGACCTGATCAACTGCTGCCTGAAAGATGAGATGCGACGCGACCAGCGGATCGTCGTATTTGGCGAGGACGTTGCCGACGCGAGCCGGGAGGAACCTCTGCGGGCTGGCAAAATCAAAGGCAAGGGCGGTGTTTTCAAGCTGACCGCCGGGTTACAGACCGAGTTTGGCAGTGACCGGGTGTGGAACTCCCCCTTGGCGGAGGCGAACATTGTTGGCCGTGCCATCGGAATGGCGGAACGCGGATTGAAACCGGTTGTCGAAATTCAGTTTTTCGACTACATCTGGCCTGCTGTGCACCAGATGCGGAACGAATTGGCGCTCATTCGATGGAGATCGAACGACGGGTTCAGTTGCCCGCTGGTGATTCGGGTTCCCATTGGCGGATACCTGACAGGCGGCTCGATCTACCACTCGCAGTCCGGCGAGAGCATCTTTACGCACACGCCGGGAGTCCGGGTTGTCATGCCATCGAATGCGTTGGATGCGCTAGGGCTGCTGCGGACAGCGATACGCTGTGACGATCCGGTGCTTTTTCTGGAGCACAAGCGCCTATACCGCGAGACATACGGCCGGGCCGCCTACCCCGGACCGGATTACTGCATCCCGTTTGGCAAAGCAAAGATCGTCCGTCCGGGCAGGGAACTGACCGTGATTACTTACGGTGCGGTGGTGCCGAGGGCATTGCAGGCTGCGGAAAAGCTGCACCGCGATACGGGTATCGATGTAGAACTGATCGACCTTCGCAGCCTCGCTCCCTATGACTGGGAGACGATTGCGGAGAGTGTGTGTAAGACAAACCGTGTCATCGTTGCGCATGAAGACATGCTGAGCTGGGGGTATGGAGCTGAAATAGCCGCACGCATTGGTGAGGAACTCTTTCATGATCTGGATGCTCCCGTGCGACGCGTCGCTTCCATGGATACATTTGTGGCTTACCAGCCAATCCTGGAAGACGCCATTCTTCCGCAATTGGAGGATTTATACAGGGCAATGCAGGAGCTTGCTGCATTTTGATATCACTTCATAAAAATCCTGATGCTGTAAGTCGGGAGGGAATTTTGATTTTTGAAGATTTCCTTTGCAGAATCGAAGAGGATTGAGCGGCTGACACTCTTCTGTTTTCAGGATACGAAAATTCTGAAATATCCAAATGCTGGAAGAATAAAGACAACTTTTTCGAGGGGTGCGCGTCTTATTCAATGTAGTCAGCAATCGCCGGACTTTCAGTTCCCTCGGTTCCGGCTTCCCTTATCCGCAAGGCAACTACCCACCATAATGTAAGGCCCCCAAAGTATCGGGGGCCTTCACGCCTTTTATGTATTGCCGCTCCCTTTTGCAGCCTCAGGAGATACCGAATTTCCGGTCGAGAGCGAATGCTCCCGCGCCGTAAAAGCACAGCATAATGGCGATTGCGGCAAGGTCCATGACGTAGTTGTAGATGCCGAAGCCCTGATGAATTCCCACAGCAAACAGGGCGACGAGCATGTTAATGGCAATCAAAGCCGAGGCGAAGCGCGTTAGCAGTCCCAGAAGCACCAGAATGCCGCCAACAAACTCGGTGAATGCGGAAACATATCCTAGCCAATAGGGAAATCCGAGCGTTACGACGTAATGGACGAAATGGTGCAGCGCGTTATGAGTGGAGATCTTTTCATATCCGTGCACTACAAGCGAGAAGCCCAAGGCAATGCGCAACAGCAATGCGCCATAAGGCTGGAGGCTATTCAGAGTTTTTGTCATAGAGGTCTCTTTGAGAGTAGCGCGACTATACACGAACAGGAAGGCGATTCCGCGAGCAAGTCACGGAAAAGGCACTCACTGCGGAGTAGAAGCAGATGAGAGATGTTGATCCAGAAACTTTGTGACGTTTTGCTGATAGAGAGTTTCGGTAGGAGAGGCGAATTCAACCATCGCTTTAGGCTCCGCAGCAGTGCGATAGGCATCGAGAGACTTGTCCGGAGACGTAGCATTCGAAAGCAGGAGCTTCGGCGTTCGCAGTGACTTCAGCGGGCCGACGAGAGGAAAATCCTCGTTAAAGAGCAGTCCAAGCGGCAGGAGCCCGGACCGGGGGTCGCGCTTCGCGATCTCCAGGAGATCGGTATGCGGAGAATCGAGGATGAGAGCGGGAATTTCATGATGAATGCCGGCAAGGTGAGCTGCAATAGAAGCTCCGACGCCTACGCCATACGGAATGATCTGCCTGCCCGGAATGGCTCTTGACCCGGTGAGATATTGCCAGGCCGAGTCGGCGTCGTGGAGCATCTTTTCTTGATTTGGATGGGTTTTCGCGCTCTGGCCATAGCCGCGATAGTCAAATGCAAAGACATTGATGCCAAGATGATGGAGCGCCGACAAAGTAGGGAGCGAGTCCGCGAGCGAACCGTCGCCACTCGGAAGAAAGAGCACGGTTGCGGTGGCATAACGACCATTTGGAGGAGCGGGAATCCACCATCCGGTGAGTTGGGGGATAGCGGTTTCGTCGGGACCGAAGTGGATCACTTGGAATGGCGCGCCATCGATTAATTGTGGAGCGGTCGTGGTGCGCGCCGGATGAAGAACGATCTGCCACTGACCTTGGTAGAAAAGCAGACAAAGCGCCAGATAACCGCAGACAAGAGCGACCAAAACCGCGCCGGCGATGGCCTTCACCAGCCAGGCAGGATCGACAGTTTCAGGTGGAGCAGGTGATTGCGGGCGGCGTTTCGGCGGCTTCGGAGCAATACGGGACATGAAGGCTTCTGTATGAACTTTAGCATCTGAAGTGGCGCGCCACGCGAACATGAAGATGCAGATTTAAGATAGAAACAGTGGAGGAATATCGAAGTGGCGCAATGGGTCAGGCTATGTGCATTGAGTGAGGCTCCGGCAGTGGGCGAGGTGATGGAGGCCGAAGCCGGGGGAATTGAGATTTGCCTGGCCAATGTAAGCGGAAACTTATCGGCAATCGATAACATTTGCCCGCACCGGCAGGGGCCACTGGGACAGGGATGGCTGGAAGGCGAAGCTGTGGTTTGCCCCTGGCATTCCTGGACCTTCAACCTGAAGACAGGGGATTCGGAATATCCGGTGCATGAATGCGTAGACGTGTTTCCGCTGCGAGTCGAAGGAGACGATGTTCTGATAGATATCGAGGGACGAGAGCAGGACATCGTTGAGAATACGGATGTCTCCGCGACTGAATGAAACTTTGACAGCCATCTGGGGTTATAGAGAATGAGCTTCGGGCCACTTGGAATTTGAAAGCAGCCCGGAACCGGAAGGAAAAATTCGTGAAGATTCGCAACACTATTCTGGCTGTTATCGCACTGGTTGTATTGGCAGGATCTGTCGCACCTGCAAATGCTGCAGTACATCGTCATCACCACCGTCATCGTCACCACCATCACAAACGCTAAATTCCTCAAAGAGAACAGAAGGCCCGGATGCCCCCTTCGGGCCTTTTCTGCGCATACGAAGGCGGCCTCCTAAGATGCCGGTTTTCAAGGGATCCAGCTTTTACCCGCCGAAGCTGTTAGAATCTATAAAATCCACTCTCCGGAGAGGCAATGCAGGCAATACTCGCGCTTGAAGACGGGCGCATCTTTCGTGGCAAGAGTTTTGGCGCAGGGGCGGAATGCTCCGGCGAAGTGGTCTTCAATACATCGCTGACCGGCTATCAGGAGATCTTTACCGATCCCTCCTATGCGGGCCAGATTGTCGTTTTGACAAATCCGCACATTGGAAATTATGGGACCACGCCACACGATGCCGAGGCCGCGCGCCCCTACATCGAGGGTCTGGTCACGCGGGAGTTCTCGCCCATGAGCTCGAACTGGCGTTCGACCCAGGTCGCGGACGAATACCTTGAGCGCTACGGCGTTCCCGTCATTGCAGAGATTGATACGCGAGCCGTGGTGCGGCATCTGCGCGCCCATGGCGTAATGCGCGGCGTCATTGCCAGCGGTGAAAACCTCGACGCCGATGCGCTGGTAGCCAAGGCTCGGTCCATTAAGAAGATGGAAGGCACCGATCTCGCCAGCATTGTGACCACGAAAGCAACCTACAAATGGGATGCAACCGAGCCGAAGAATCAGACGGGGGATTTGCTGCTAACGCCCGCAGTTGAGGGTGAGCACAAGCCATTGCATGTCGTTGCCTACGACTTCGGCATCAAGGAAAACATTCTGCGCATGCTGACGCGTGAAAATTGCAATGTGACCGTGGTCCCGGCAAAGACCTCTGCGGAAGAAGTGTTGGCGATGAACCCGGATGGAGTCTTCTTCTCGAACGGGCCGGGCGATCCCGAACCTCTGGAATACGCGCAGGAGAACATTCGCAAGCTGAAGGGCAAAAAGCCTCTCTTCGGTATCTGCCTGGGCCACCAGCTCTTTGGGCTGGCGCTCGGCGGTAAGACTTACAAGCTGAAGTTTGGTCATCATGGTGGAAACCACCCGATCATGAATCACCAGACCGGCAAGGTCGAGATTACTGCCCAGAACCATAACTTCAACGTCGATCCCGACTCTCTACCGGCAGACGTCGAACGGACGCATACCAACCTGAACGACCATACGCTGGCCGGTTTGAAGCATAAGACCGATCCCATGTTCAGCGTGCAGTATCACCCTGAGGCAAGTCCAGGCCCGCACGACTCCCATTATCTCTTCAAGGATTTCCGGAAGATGATGGAAGAGTGGAAGAAATAAAGCTAATGGCGCGGCTTTGGTCGCGCATTTTTTCGGCACAAGAAATTAGTTGAGAAAGAGATTGAGATGCCACGCAGGAATGACATTGCAAAAATTCTGGTGATCGGCTCGGGGCCGATTGTGATTGGGCAATCGGCGGAGTTCGATTATTCCGGTACGCAGGCATGTAAGGCGCTGAAGGCCGAAGGCTATGAGGTGGTGTTGGTGAACTCTAACCCGGCCTCCATCATGACCGATCCTGAAGTCGCAGACCGGACCTATATCGAGCCGCTGAACGCCGCTTATCTCGAAGAGATACTTCGTGTAGAAGCAGAGATGATGACGGCCGGCTCCGGCAAATTTGCTGTGCTGCCTACAGTTGGAGGCCAAACAGCGCTGAATCTTGCCGTTGCTCTTGCTGATTCGGGCGTGCTGGAGAAGCTGGGCATCGAACTGATCGGCGCGAAGCTTGAGGCGATCAAAAAGGCTGAAGACCGTCTGTTGTTCAAGGACGCGATGACCAAGATCGGGCTGGACATGCCACGGTCTGCGCTCATCAACAATATCCGCGACGGGCTGGAGTTTGCCACGAAGATCGGCTTCCCCGTAGTAATTCGTCCTTCGTTCACGCTGGGCGGTTCGGGCGGCGGCATCGCTTATAACCGCGAAGAACTGATGGAAATTCTGGCCCGCGGACTCGACCTTTCGCCAGTGCATGAGTGTCTTCTGGAAGAGAGCGTGCTCGGCTGGAAGGAGTACGAACTGGAAGTTGTCCGCGACCTGAAGGACAACGTCATCATCATCTGCTCGATTGAGAACTTCGATCCCATGGGTGTGCACACGGGCGATTCGATTACCGTCGCGCCCGCACAGACGCTGACCGACCGCGAATACCAGGTGATGCGCGATGCCGCGATTCGCGTAATGCGCGAGATCGGCGTGGAGACCGGCGGAAGCAATGTGCAGTTCGCGGTCAATCCCGTCACCGGCCGCATGACAGTGATCGAGATGAATCCGCGCGTTTCGCGCTCCTCCGCGCTGGCATCGAAAGCCACTGGATTCCCGATTGCCAAGATTGCAGCCCGGCTGGCTGTCGGCTACACGCTCGACGAGATTCAGAACGACATCACCAAGGCAACTCCGGCTTGCTTTGAACCGACCATCGACTATGTCGTCGTAAAGATTCCGAAGTGGCAGTTTGAGAAGTTCCCCGGCGCGGACGAAGGCCTTGGGCCGCAGATGAAGTCTGTCGGCGAGGTCATGGCGATCGGACGCACTTTCAAGGAAGCCTTGATGAAAGCGGTGCGTTCGCTGGAGACCGGAAAGAAGGCCACAGCGGACAATATCGAACCCCGCAGATTGACGCAGCGGCTGGTGACACCGCATCCCGATCGGCTGGCTTATATTCGCTATGCATTTGAGCGTGGGATGAGCGTGCGCGAGGTTGCGCGCATGACCTCAATGGACCCCTGGTTCCTGTACCAGATGAAGCAGATTACAGACGAGATCAAAGCGATCGGCAATATGCCGATGGATCAGGTCACTGCCGAGCAGCTTCGCGCAGCCAAGCGAATGGGTATCTCGGATGAACGACTAGCTGCTGTCTGGGGTCTCAAGGGCGCTGAGGGCACTGCAGCGGTTCGCGCTCTGCGGAAGAAGTTGAATGTCTTACCGGTGTACAAGATGGTGGATACCTGCGCTGGTGAGTTTGAAAGCTACACGCCGTATCTCTATAGCTGCTACGACGAAGAGGACGAGGCGGCCCCGACTGCGCGGAAGAAGATCCTGATTCTGGGCAGCGGACCGAACCGCATTGGCCAGGGAATTGAGTTCGACTACTGCTGCTGCCATGCTGCCTTCGCGCTGCGTGAGGACGGCTACGAGACCATCATGGTCAACTGCAATCCGGAGACAGTCTCAACCGATTACGACACAAGCGACCGCTTGTACTTCGAGCCGTTGACGCTGGAGGACGTGCTTGCAGTCTACGAGCACGAGGCATCCTCGGGCGCGGAGATGGGAATGATCGTGCAGTTCGGTGGGCAGACACCGCTGAACCTGAGCCTGCCGCTCAAGAACGCTGGAGTGCCCATTATTGGAACTTCTCCCGAATCGATCGATCTGGCGGAAGACCGCAAGCGATTTGGCAAATTGATCGAGGAGTTGCAGATTCCGCAGCCGGAAGGCGCGATGGCAACCAGCGTGGCCGAGGCAGTTGCCGGCGCAAACCGGGTCGGTTATCCGGTGCTGGTGCGGCCTTCCTATGTTCTGGGCGGACGTGCCATGGTGATCGCCTATGACGATGAGGCGGTCGTTCGATATATGACCACCGCGATTGAGTTCTCGCAGGAGCGCCCTGTTCTCATTGACCATTTCCTTGAGGATGCGGTGGAATGCGACGTCGATGCGCTCTGCGATGGCGATGATGTCGTGATTGCCGGGATTATGCAGCATATCGAGGAGGCCGGAATTCACTCAGGCGATTCTTCCTGCGTGCTGCCCTCGGTGGACCTGAGCGATGATGTGCTGCGCACAATTCGCGAGTACACGCGAAAACTGGCGTTGTCGTTGAATGTGATGGGGCTGGTGAACATCCAATTCGCAATCCAGCGCGGCAAGGTTTTTGTCATCGAGGTAAACCCGCGTGCTTCGCGAACTGTCCCTTATGTCTCGAAGGCAACTGGAGTTCCGCTGGCAAAGATCGCTTCGCGGCTGATGGTCGGACGAAAGCTGAAGGACCTGCTGCCGGAGGCTGTTGCGAGCGGTGATGATCTCGGAACCGGTTCGCATTATTTTGTGAAATCTCCGGTATTTCCGTGGGGCAAATTCCCCGGCGTAGATACCGTGCTGGGGCCGGAGATGAAGTCCACCGGCGAGGTGATGGGCGTGGCCGACAACTTTGGCGAGGCGTTTGCCAAGGCGCAGATCGCCGCCGGACAGATGCTCCCGCTGGAGGGAACGATCTTCCTGAGCGTAAACGATCACGACAAGGACGGCGTTGTCTCTTTGGCGCGGCAATTTGTCGAGATGGGCTTCCATCTTGTGGCCACTCATGGAACGGCAGCCGTGCTGGAGAAGGCGGGCTTGCAGCCGGAGCGCGTCTATAAAGTGAAGGAAGGCCGGCCGAATGTGGTTGACCTGATCAAGGGCGATCGCATCCAGCTCATCGTGAACACGCCACGCGGCCAGGACACGTTCTTTGATGAACAGGCAATTCGCCGGGCTGCCGTACTGGCGCGCATTCCTACCATCACGACGCTGGCGGCGGCGCGGGCCGCCGTCGAAGGCATATCCGCGCTACAACAGGGAACTCTGAGCGTCGTTGCGCTACAGACGCTCCATGCGAGCCGGGTTGAAGCGGCCGTCTAGTCATTAGAAATGAGCTAAGCAGGACCCAACATCTTCAAAAAGAAAAAAACCACGACCCCGGCGAAAAAGATCAGCGCCATCTTGATTCCGGGCTCGTGGTTTACCTCGGGCACCAGATCGGTGGCCGCAACATAGATCGTAACGCCAGCCGATAATGGCAAGCCGGCCCGCATCAACGCCGGTTGAAGATTGATCACCAGCACACCCAGAATGGTCGTGGCTCCCAGGAATAGGGCGGAGTTCAGCGCCACCTTTCGTCCCTGACCGCCCGCCATCATTACGCTGGCGACGGTGAACCCTTCCGGCAGTTTGTGCAGGAACACTGCAAAGAAGAGCACCCATCCAAGCCAGTCCGACACGACAAATCCAGACCCGATGGCAACGCCGTCAAAAAACGTATGGGTCGCCAATCCGAGCAACACAGAATAGCTGGTCTTTGCCGACAGAAATTCGTGATGGTGTGTCTCTTCTCCAAAATGAAAATGTGGCACCAGAGAGTGCTCCAGCAGGTGCACCCCGCAGTATCCGATCAAAATGAGTACAGGTCCCCATTGCGGATTTACTGCCATTCCCTCGGGCACCATCTCCAGCAGCGCGGCTGCGAGCATAAAGCCAGCGCCGAGCGCCACAAAATATCGCAGCGACTTCGCTGAAGGAGACCGCCGAACGAGCAGGACTCCGCCTAAATAATCTGCAAGACCCGCGATAAGCCCGAGACCAAGGCTCAACCATAGCTTCGACATCGTTCAGGCGTCATGGCGAAGATATATTCTCTCGCCATCCTTGACTGAATCTGTCGATAACCCGATGATTTCAATTTTCATATCAGCTTGATTTTACCCGTCTCGGGCCACTGCGACTCTCGCGCCAGAAAGAGCACGACGCCGAGGCCGCAGAAGAACACAAGCCCCTCAAGCCGCTCGGACAAGGTGTGCAACTGCTCGAAATCCTGGCGCGCAGGGTTCGTGATCTCCGCAGTGGTGATATCTCCGCCTGCGAGAGCGCGATCGTGCTCCATCGCAGGGAGAATACTGAACTGTGAATAGGCGGTCACCGCGAGCATTACAAGCGTCAATGCTATCTCGGCGGCAAAACCCGCACGTGCAGGAACCTCGGCCCGCAGCCAGAGAAGCGCCGTGGCGATGCAGAAGACGCCTCCGCCAACCAAACCAATCTGGTGGAGAACCCGCAAGGTTCCGCCCACCACGAGACCGGCTTCATGCGGGCTGGACAGTCGTTGAAAGGCAATGGGAGCGAGCACAAATGCAAAAAACGCCAGGCCGCCGACCCACGCGACCATGGCCAGCAGACGCAGCGCTCTGAGTATCTTCTCGATGATCATCAGACGTGGTCCCGTCCGATCAGCCGGCGAATCCGCTCAGGGATAGGAGGATGAGTCGAAAACAACTGTCCGAAGCCGCCGCCGCCGAGCAGCGGGGCGACGATAAACAGATGAGCCGTCGAAGGCGAAGCCTGCATCGGAATTCTCCGTGAGTAATTGTCCAGTTTCTGCAATGCGCGAGCCAGTGCGTATGGATTGCCCGTCTCACGCGCTCCCGTCGCGTCTGCCTCATACTCGCGGGATCGTGAAATCGCCAGTTGGATGAGCGTGGCAGCGATTGGGGCGAGAATGAGCATGAACAGCCCACTGAACCCGCCGCCGCGCTCGCGGCTGTCGCGGTCTCCGCCGTATCCTCCAAAGAGAGAGGCCCAATAACCCATGCGCGCGATCATGGTAATGGCTCCGGCGAGCGTAGCAGCGATGGAGCTGGTGAGGATGTCGCGGTTGCGGACGTGACCTAGTTCATGGGCCAGCACGCCTTCCAGTTCTTCGTCATCGAGCAGCTCCAGGATGCCGTGAGTCACCGCTACTGATGCGTGTTCGGGGTTTCGCCCCGTGGCGAATGCGTTCGGCGACTCGGTCGGCAGCACGTAGATCTTTGGCATCGGAAGCCCTTGTTTTGCCGTGAGCCGCTCCACAGCCGCGTATGCTCGGGGCAACTCTTCCCGCGTGACCGGCTGCGCTCTGTACATCGACAGGGCAAGTTTGTCCGAGTAGAAATAGGTGCCGAAGTTGAAAGCGACTGAGAGCAGGAACGCCAGCAGCATTCCGTTCCTTCCACCGATGCGTTCTCCAACGAAGAGGAGAAAGAGCGTAAGCACCACGAGCAGAAGCGTCGATTTGAACGTATTCATTGTCAGTCCCTCATACAACCGGTCCGTCAACATTAGACGCTTCGGCGATGGGTTCGCTGCGCGAAAGAACTCGCCGGAGAACAACCTCCAGCGCGGTCTTTTGTTGCGAATACTCCGCATCGGTAATACGTCCCTGCAGCTTGTCCGCTTCGAGGGCAAAGAGCTCCTCTTTGAGGGCAGCAAGAGCACCGGTTTGCCCGGTCGAAACGACAGGAGCGGTTCCGGCGTAGGCCGGTTTGGCTGGGCTGCCCTTCAGCATGATTCCGGCGCCTGCGGCCATTGCGAGACCGAGTGCGCCGAGAATCCACCACTTGTACTTGGCCCAGGGATCGTCATTTCCTGTTGGGTCGATCGGGTTCCCGAGACCGCCGCCGGGGCGAGTGTCCGCGGCCGCCGATTCAGGGCCTGCGCCAGCTTGCCCCGAGCCTCCTGAGGTGGCCGCCGCTGCATTGTCGCGCGGGAGCTGTCCGGTTCCGGAGAGGGTAAAGTCCAGGTTCTGCGATGGAGTTACGCTCCGGGCGACATAGGTCTGTGCGGTTGTCTCTTCGGTGACGGGCGAGTAGACAGTGGAAGGGCCGCCGCTAAAGGTCATGCTCTTCGGCATCATGATCGCGATGGTGTCGGTCGGCATGGTCATGCGCGGAGTGAATTTGAAGCTTCCGCTGTACGGCACGTGATACGTGATTTGAAAGCGCGTCTCGCCGGGACGAATGGGGAAGACAAAGGCGTAGTGGTTGGGATCGCCCAAAGGAACGGGCGAGGCTTTCACCGGCATGCTTCCGGGGGCAAGCGCGGCAGAGCCTTCGATGACCGCTCCGGCGGGCAGATAGAACTCAAACGGCTTTGGACCGAACTGTGTGCGCGGCGGATTGGAGTCGTTCTTGATGAAGAAGTTTTCGACAACGCTCAGGGTCTTGCCGCTCTCATCGGTTTGCAGGCGCATCACGTCGGCTTCTGCCGTCACTCCGGCGACCTTCTCGGCGGAGTTGTAGACCTCTACTTCGACCGATTGCGTTCCCGGAGGCGCGGGACGGAAGTACTCCGCTTTGTCGTGTGTGACACGGACGAGGTGCATTCCGTTATCGGGAACATTGAGCGTGAAGTTGCCGTGCGAATCGGTTTTGGTCCGTGCTGCCTCCTGCATTCCCTGCGCGAGACGGATCAGGACCACGTCGTCGCCTGCGGCGGGTTTATTCGTGGTCTTGTTGGTCACGATTCCGGTGATCGATTCGGCAAGGGCAAAACCGGTAAAGGCCACGAAGAGCGTAGCAATGCCTGCAACACGTTGGAGGTTTCGAATGGAGAAGGTCACACGTTGAGTTTACGTCAAAGTCGCTTGCGGCAACCTGACCGGTGTTGCCCAGATTGGACTGTGGGAAATCTCCTACAAGTACCCCCACCCCCGGAGGTACTTGAAAGGTAAAGTATAGATTCCAGAGACTTTGCTGAAATGGTACTCTGTAAAGTCTTCATTTCAGGATAGTTGCTGGCAAAGTCTTCTATCTAGAAGACTTAGATCGGCGTTCTAGAGGAACCCTTATTTGCCCTATTTCCATTTTATTGAAAGGGGCGAAACTCATTTGCAGGTTTGGGAAATTAATTTTCAATCGGAAAATATTGATCTGGCGAGATTTATGCATAGGAGGACAGTGGGGTGGCCTTGACAGATTTAGAGCGGTTCTCCTCCAGATATAGTTTTTG
>Ga0207678_10003930_pt1 | contig 13367 bp, 9 predicted proteins | sample KBSC63metaG_FD_184319 | JGI IMG/M metagenome (GOLD analysis project Ga0207678, IMG submission 184319) | Corn rhizosphere microbial communities from Kellogg Biological Station, Michigan, USA - KBS C6-3 metaG (SPAdes) (version 2) | ecosystem: Host-associated > Plants > Roots > Rhizosphere > Soil ... | reverse complement strand
ATCCACTACTCCGCCACCATGTACGACTACGCCGGCCCCGCCGTCACTCACGCCAGCCTCCAGACCTACAACTTCGCCGCAGCCGCCGACTGGCTGCGCGACTGGAACAAGCCCATCCTCTTCGACGAGATGATGTACGAAGGCAATCTGCCCCAGCGTTGGGGTAACCTCTCCGGTCAGGAGATGACCCGCCGCTTCTGGATGGCCGTCCTCTCCGGCTGCTACGCCACGCACGGCGAAACCTACTTCAATCACGCCGGGTCAAACGAGGAGAACGACCGGATCTGGTGGTCCAACGGAGGCAAACTCTCCGGCACCAGCCCCGCTCGCATCGCCTTCCTCCGCAAGCTCCTCGAAGACACCACCACCCACGGGCTCGAAGCCCCGGACAACCCCTACTACCTCCACGCCAACAGCCCCCTCCACACCAGACCCAACCCCGGCGCCACTCCATCCGTCGATCCCAAGGCCCCACCCGAAGCCATCCTCTACTTCCTCGACTTCCACCAGCCCATCCGCTACGACTTCCCCCTCGGCGAAGCCGCCTACACCGCCGAACTCATCGACCCCTGGGAGATGACCATCACACCCATCCCCGGAACCCACACCGGCAAGGCCACTCTCAAGCTGCCCGGCAAACCCGGTCAGGCGCTCCGCTTCAAACGAGCATGAGACGCGTTACAGCAATTTCCCTGAAGGTATAGCCCTCGCGGCTTTTTCTTCCGAAGCAGAATCTTATTTTTGTTGTCATTCCCGAAGGGAATCTGCGTTTCTCTTCGGAGCCCTGAGCCACACCTTCAGGAAAACCGCTCTAGCGTTTGACCGCCCAGGCCATCCCATCCGGCTCGCCACCGGCATCGATCTTCCCCACCACCTCCATCGTCTTCAAGTCGATCACCGCCACATAATCATCCGGCGTACAAGCCACAAACGCCCGCGCACCATCCGGCTGCATCACAATCCCGGCAGCCCCAGTGCCAATCTTCAACCGCTTCACAACCTTCCGCGAAGCCACATCCACAAACACCAGGTCCGACCCGCCCAGCGAAGAGATCAACGCCGTCTTCCCATCCAGCGTAAACTTCAACCGATTCGCTCCCCGCACATTCAGAGCCAGCGTGTCGATCACCTTCTTACTGGCAAAATCGACAATCGACACCGTCCCATCCTGCGCATTCCCCACCCACACAGTCTGCCCATCCCCCAGCACATCGAACCCCTCCGAGCCATTCCCCACCTTCACCACCGTCTCCTCCCAATCCGCTCCCCGAGGCCCCGGTGGAGGACCCTGCGGAGTCCCGCCAACCGCCCCGCCAATTCGCGCAGGAGGAGGCCCGCCCGGCCCCTGCCGCCTCGCCACCAGCTCCATCAAACTCATCGTCCCCGAAGCTACATTCGCCGTCACGATCTTCTTCTCATCGGCCGACACCCAGATCATGTGCGTCCGATCCTGCCCCGTCCCCAGCACCCAATCCACCTTCTGTGTCGCCGGATCGAACCGGCCGATCACCTTCGACCCCTCTGCCGTAAACCACGTCTTCCCGCCCACGAACGTCAACCCATGCGGCCCATGCAGCGGCTCCAGTTCGATCGCCGGCAACGCCTTCTGCCCCACCAGGTCCACCCGCGCCAGCGTATGCAGCGACCCGCCGCCATAGTTCGAAACATAAGCCGTCTGCCCATCCGCCGAAGCAATCACCTCATGCGGATCGTCCCCCACCGGCACCTTCGCCAGCACCTTCAAACTCGAAGGATCAACAATCGCCAGCGTATGCCCACGCTTCGACAAAATCAGCAGCGAGCTCCCGGAAGAACTCTGTGCCACCAGCAACCCGCTCGCAAGCAGGCCGCTCACCACCAACGCCGCGCCCCATCTCGTCTTCATGCGTAGAAAGATACTCTCTGCCCTCTAGAAAACGAAGACCCATCCGCAAAAAGCGTCACCGTCCTCAATCCGTGTTCATCCGCGAAGATCCGTGGTCGACCTCAGTGCTTCGCCTTCCCCCAAACCGAATCCAGAAACAGATACCGTGCCCGCAGATCATCCGGCTTCGCCTCCGAGTTCGCATTGAGATGCATCACCATCCAATCCCCCGCAGCGTTATACGTCGGCCACTTCGGCACGCCCGCGCCATTCGGATCGCCCGTCTTCGCAAAGTTGGTCCAGTACGTCCCCATCTCGTCCGACAGCTTCCGATCCTCCGGCCGCCAAACCGCTCCCGGCCGCGAATCCAGCGTCCCAAACACATACTCGATATCGTCCGAGTGGAACGCGCCGATCACCGCCTTATGGTTATCGTCTCCCGGCGAACCCAGGTCCAGCCGATAGCGATACACCGGAGCATTCCCTGTCTGCACATGCGCCTCCAGCCACCGCCACGTCGAATACACAATAAACCGGTCGCTCGCAAAGTCCCCCGCCGACCGCACCGCCTCTTCATCCGTACTCGACGGATACACCTTCAGGAACCCCGCCGCATCCGCGCCAAAGTCCTTCTCCGCCTGGCTCTTGAAGCTCTCCGCCGTAGGCTGCGTCTTGGCAAAGATCACCGCCGCCCGCATCTCGTCCGCATTCCACCCAGCCAGCAGCGGCACATGCGCCTGCTCGCCCGCCGCATAGATCTCCGGCACCGACTTCGGCAGAAAATATCCATCCACATCCGGCCCGAACCGCACCGGCGACTCCATCTTCGCCTTGGCCCCCTTCAAAATCTCGTCCGCCGAAAGCTTCCTCAGGTCGGCCAGCTTGCTCGTCCCAAACGCTGCCTGCGCAAACGCCACATCCTTCTGCTCCTGCACCTCGCGCGGCGGAAAGCCCAGCCCGCCGCTGAAGAACGCGCCGCCACTCTCTCCAATCGCCTTCGCAATCAAGCCCTTCGCCAGCGGAGAAGCCATCTGCGCGCTCACCGCGAACGATCCCGCCGACTCGCCAAAGATCGTAATATTCGCCGGATCGCCTCCGAACGCCGCGATATTCCGCTTCACCCACTCAATCGCCGCCGTCTCATCCATCAGCCCGTAGTTCCCCGAAGCATGATGCGCCGACTCCGCCGTCAACTCCGGATGCGCAAAGAATCCGAAGATCCCCAGCCGGTAGTTCATCGACACCACCACCACGCCCCGGTGCGCCAGGAACTGCCCATCCTGCCGCCTCTCCGACGTTCCCCCGCTCGCAAATCCACCGCCATAGATCCACACCATCACCGGCAGCCCCTTCGCCCCAGTCGGAGTCCACACATTCAGCGTCAGGCAATCCTCGCTCGCCCCCGGATCGTGAAACACCATATCCGGATACCCCGACGACTGGATGCAGTGCGAGCCAAACTCCTTCGCCTCCCGCACGCCACTCCACTTCGCCGCCGGCTGCGGAGGCTGCCACCGCAGCTCGCCCACCGGAGGAGCCGCAAACGGAATCCCCTTGAATGCCCGAACCTTCTGATCGGTCGTGAACACCCCTTCGACCTTCCCCTTATCCGTCTTCACCTGAAGCGGGTTCGCGGCATACGCCAAAGGCGCAGCCAATAAAATTCCAAGCAGTCCAGTCAACGAAACTTTCACCGAGCGCAGACCCATTGATTTTTCTCCGGTGCCAACTTACCACACTCCTCCTCGAAAACGCAGGTCTGAATCGCTTCAGCAGCCCACACCCGCCTTTGCCGTCTCTCCTAAAACTACAAGCCCCAGGCAACCCCTCCTTCGCAGTCCCGTCGCAAGAGTGGGATGTAGCAACTCAACCCGTCGACTCGGCCGTTATCTTCGCCGGGCGGCCCATCCTTCGCACTCTCGTCGCGAAGAATAGCGATTAACGTAACCGCCGGACTACCTTTCCTCTTTCTTCCGCATCGCACCCTGTAGCCACGATATGCTTATGAATCAATGCGTTCGGGCCCACGAGTGAAGATATTCGATATTCAAGGAGATGTGCATGAATCGTCACAGGAAAGTTCTGGCGACCCTGGCCTTGGTTGCATTTGCGGGAGCGATAACTCTCCCCGCACAGGAGCCCAACCCAACCACCCAGACCGGCACCCCACAGCAACCAGTCCAGATGGAAAAGCAGGACAACGGCATCTATCTCTATCGCGTCAAGGTCGTCCAGCGCGACCTCGATGCCGTCAACTACTTCCATCGCAGCGGCACCACCACCATCGGCTTCAAGGGCACCGGCCTCCTCCCCAACGCAAAAGGAGAAGCCAAAGTCACCAGCGAGCGCGGCGGCATCCACATCTCTGCCCGCTTCCAGGGCCTCACTCCGGCCAACGGCTTCGGCCCTGAGTACCTCACCTACGTCCTCTGGGCCATCACCCCCGACGGCCGCCCGAACAACCTCGGCGAAGTCCTCCCCGCCGGCACCAAAAATAACATCGAGGTCACCACAGCCCTTCAGTCCTTCGGCCTCGTCGTCACGGCGGAACCGTACTTCTCCGTCACCCAGCCCAGCGACGTCGTCGTCCTCCAGAACGTCATCCTCAGCAACAAGACCAGCGGCGTTCTCGAAAAGGTAAACGCGCACTACTCCCTGCTCCCTCGCGGCACCTACGCGCAGACCGAAGGCTCCAAGACCGTCGCAAACCCCATCACGCGCGACGAGAAAGCGCCGCTTGAGCTCTATCAGGCCTACAACGCCATCCGCATCGCCCAGGATGCCGGAGCCGACAAGTACGCCGCCGACATCATGGCCGAAGCGAACCAGGATCTTCGCAACGCCGCCGACATCGCCGGCAACAAAAAGGGCAACCGCAAGATGGGCATCACCTTCGCCCGTCAGGCGGTCCAGCGTTCCGAAGACGCTCGCCTTGTCACCCTGCGCAAGCAGGCCGACGAGCGCCAGATGAACGCCGAACTCGCCAAACGTGACGCGCAGAACCAGTCGCAGCAATCGCAACTGGAGGCCCAGCAGGCTCAGCTCGCCGCCGAGCGCGCCAAAGCTGCCCAGGCCCAGGCCGACGCAGAACGCGCCCGCGCCGAAGCCGCAGCAGCACAGGCCCAGGCTCAGGCTGCCGAAGCCCAGGCAAAAGCAGCAGCCGCCAGCAAGAGCGCCGAAGACGCCAACGCCGTCCGCGAAAAACTACGCGGCCAGCTCAACAGCGTCCTCGCCACCAGCGAGTCCGCCCGCGGACTCATCGTCAACATGTCCGATGTCCTCTTCGACACCGGCAAATACACGCTCAAGCCCAACACCCAGATCAGTCTCGCCAAGGTCGCCGGAATCCTGCAGGCCTACCCCGGCCTCAAGCTTCAGGTCGAAGGCTACACCGATAGTGTTGGCAGCGATGAGTACAACCAGAAGCTCTCCGAAAATCGTGCTGACGCCGTCCGCAACTTCCTCCTCACCCAGGGCGTCCAGCAGGACAACATCACCTCCACCGGCTACGGCAAAGCCAAGCCTGTAGCGGACAACAGCACCTCCGCGGGCCGCGCACAGAATCGCCGCGTACAACTCGTCGTCTCGGGCGATGCCATCGGAGTAGCCCAAAGCACTCCGGACGCAACCCCGGCTCCCACAACACCGCAATAGCATCCCCCCAAACACAGAAACGAGAGGCCGCCACTCAGCCTCTCGTTTTCTTGTTCTAAGCAACCTCTGAATACGTCTCAGTCCGGAAGGGTGGCTTCAGCCACGCCGTAAATCACCCCAAATAGAATGGACCTTTAGAGGGTGCTGAAAAGAGTCCATTTTGCTAAAAAGCCCGTTTTGCTAAAAAGTCCGTTTCGCTGAAAAAGTCCGTTTCGCTTAAGACTCCGTTTTGCTTAAGGGCACGGGTTTACCCGTGCCGCAACTGCGCTGTTTGCAATGCGGCTTTAGCCGCTGAGGTACGTCTTTTTGCCACGAGACGACTTTTTTCAGCACCCTCTTTAGGCAGTGTCTGATGAAGCGGAATCTTTTTTGTTGTCATTCCCGAAGGGAATCTGCGTCTCTCTTCGGATAGCTCTGAGCCACCCCTTCAGGAAAGCCAGGGCTTCAGCCTTGGCGTCTCAGGGCTGTCAAGCCCCCTCACCTGTGGATAACCCTCGAACATACACATAACAAACGAACATTTTGTCTTTGAAAGTTGGCGGATGAGTTTTGCCCACCCAGCTACAATAGAAGGAGATCAAAGAAAGCCCCGGCCAATCGCCGGGGCTTCTTCCATAACTCGTTTGGAATGACGAATTTGGCTATAAACCATTTGAAATGACGAATTTACAGGGAAGCAAAAGATGCAAGTCATTGAACATAAGGATCTTACGACCAAGTACCCCCCCGGGGGGGGTACCCCGGTAGAGCCACAGAAGCGTCGGTCGGAACCGCTCTAAGAAGAGAATTGCCTGCCGTACAGGAGAGGCACACACACTCCCAGTTCTGTTGAGCCGGTCCACCACCAGCTCGCCGCGCTCCCCTCGGCCTCTCTCAAAGCCTGACTACATGTGGATCGTCCATCCAAGCTCCGAGAGCTTCTCTTCGATATCGGCCAGCGCGAGTTCAAGCGCCGAGCGTCGATGCGGATTGGACGTACGCTCGGAGAGAACACGTTCCCGCTGCAGTTCAAGTGCCTGGCACCGACGCTTACGCTCAGCCTCCGCGGCACGAGCCAGAGCGGCCTTTACTTCGGGAGTTGGATCAGATGATTGAGGTTGTTGTTCATCCACAGATTTAATGTCCCATCCTTGCGACATAATTCCATACTACGCTGCTCCATGCATCCTTCTCAATCCGTGCTAACCGTCACCCGCTTCGACCGCAAATCCTCAGCGATCAACTGCCCATGAAACCGCCCATTCTCAATAAAGATCTCATTCGTCCGCTCCCCCGCCACAATCACCCCAGCCAGATAAATCCCCGGAACATTACTCTCCAGCGTCGCCGGATCGCACACCGGGCAACGATCGTTCTCCTCATCCAGCTTCACCCCCAGCCGCTCGATAAAGCTGAAGTCCGGGTGATACCCGGTCAGCGCAAACACAAACTGATTCGCAAGCGTCACCGGACCCTCCGGCGTAGCCAGCGTAACCTCATCCTCAGAAATCTGTGTCACTGTGCTGTTGAAGTAAGCCTTGATCTCGCCGTTCTTCACACGGTTATTAATGTCCGGCAGAATCCAGTACTTTACATGCCGATGCATCTCCGCCCCGCGATGCACCAGCGTCACCCGCGCTCCATGCCGCCACAGATCGAGCGCCGCAATCGCCGCCGAGTTCTTCCCACCGATCACCAGCACATCCAGCCCATAAAAGGGATGTGGCTCATGATAGTAATGCTTCACCTTGCTCAGATCCTCACCCGGAATCCCAAGATAGTTCGGCAGATCGTAGTAACCCGTAGCGATCACCAGCTTCCGCGCGCGATGCTCCAGTGGTCGCCCAAACCGATCCGTCGTATGAACGGTAAAACTCCCATCGACCCCATCCACCCGCTCGACATTCTCATACTGCCGAACATCCAGACGATAGTGTTCCGCCACCTTGCGGTAGTACTCCAGCGCCTCGTTCCGATTCGGCTTCTGATTGGGACTGGAAAAAGGCATATTGCCAATCTCCAGCAGCTCCGGCGTAGTAAAGAAAGTCATATGTGCCGGATAGTGAAACAGCGAGTTGCAAAGGCAGCCCTTATCGATCAGCAAAGCAGAAAACCCAGCCCGCTGCGCCTCAATCGCGCAAGCCAGCCCCGTAGGCCCCGCCCCAATCACCAGTAGGTCAACAATCTCAGAACCCGCACCATCGCTCATACCTCCATCTTACTGAAGGCTGCGGTGCCTAGTTATCCAGCATCACCAGCTTGTGCGCAATCGCGAACAATGCAAGCTCCAGCCGCGTCGACACACCCGTCTTATCGAAGATGTTCGAGAGGTGCCGCTTCACCGTCTCCTCGCTGATGTTGAATTGCTTCGCCACATCCTTGTTACTGCAACCTTCCACGATGCAGGTCACCACCTCCAGTTCCCGTGGCGTCAACCCGTAGGTCTTCCGCTCTGGAACCGTGGCAGCTTCCTTCATCAACTCATTCAGCTTGGTCACAAGGTTCGCAACCCGCTCTCCGCCAATCCAGTAGTCGCCCGACAGCACCGCCCGCAGTGACCTCGACAAGTCCCCGGCCACCGCATCCTTCAGCACAATCCCTCGCGCCCCAATCTGCAACGCCTCGATAATCTGTTGTGTCGAGATCGTACTGGTCAGCAGAATAATCTTCACCCGCGGCGACTTGCTCATAATCGCGCGCATCGCCTCCAGCCCAGGCAGGCGCGGCATCAACAGATCGAGCAGCAAAATGTCCGGCTCCAGTTCCAGCGTCTGGGTGATCGCAACATCGCCGTCCTCGGCCTCGCCAACCACCTCGAACCCAGCCTCGTTCTCCAGCATGTTCCTCACCCCAAAGCGCACTACAGGGTGGTCATCGGCAACAACGATGCGGATCGGTGCAACGACAGTAGTGGCCTCGGTAGACTTCTTCGCTGCTTCTTTCATGCGTGCTCTCTCCTGAAAAAATACTTTCCGTGGCCCAACATCTAGCTTTCTCTGCGTGCGACCAGAATACGCCGCAGCCGCCCACAGGCCAGCAGGAATTCATCGAGGGGTGCTACCTGATTAGCTACCCCCATCCCTTGCTCTTCCATAGTGGTTGCAAGAGTTTGCAGCTCCGTCGCTCCAACCATCCCGCAGCCACCCTTGATTGCGTGTGCCTCTCTCTTATACGTAGCATCATCGTGTCGGGACGCAGCCGCTCGCATCCCCGCAATCCTTTTTTCAACATCCTCCAGGCACATCGCATAAAGCTGCTCAAGCTGAGACTGTTTCATCGAAGCAGCCAGCTTCTCATATACAGCCTCATTCAGAATGCCGGCACTCTCTTCCTTCAGCTTCAGCATGGAGAAACTCTCGTCACTCTCCTCCATCGCCGCGCCATCACCGTCAAGCACCGCACCAAACTCGCCCATCGAAAAGGGCTTCAGCAGAAATCCATCGAACCCACGCCGCGCCGTCTCCTCAGGCTCGCTCCCGCTCATCGCCAGAAGCGAAGTCCCCGCACCACACACATCGCGCAGTCGCCGAGCCAGCTCTCCGCCCGCAGTTCCCGGCATCTGCATATCCACCAGCACCACATCAGGATTCGAACCGGTAACAGCCGCCAGATGCAGCAACGCCGCATCGCCCGAATCCGCCGTATTCACAGCGTAGCCCGCACCTTCAAGCAACACCGCAAGCACCTCTCGGCTCACCTCATCGTCATCCACCACGAGAACTCGAACCGGTATCGTCTCTTTGCTCATCAGCGCAAAGACTATCAACTGGCAGATTGGTTTGCCACTCCCGCACGCGAAGGCGGTACAGTAATTGCCATGGGTCCGGACGAACAACCGAAGCAGCAAAGCAGAGAAGCCGAGCTCGCAGCCGACCTTCGAGCGCTCTCCGTCCGCGTCAAGGCCCTCGAAAGCCTGCTCGCCAGCCAGCTCGCCCATCAAAGCTCGCCTGCCGGTAAACCACGATCTGAACCACACCCAGCCGCCTCACCCGTTCCCACCGTGCCGGACTTCGCGCAGCACCTTCCCACGTCCACAAGATCGCTCGAAAACCGCATCGGCTCCCAGCTCTTCAGCCGCATCGGCATCATCGCCATTCTGATCGGCGCAACCTGGTTCCTCAAGCTCGCCATGGACAACCACTGGATCGGCCCTCTTGGCCGCATCCTCATCGGCCTTGTCGCGGGCACAGCCATCGTCCTCTGGTCGGAGCGCTTCCGCCGCCACGGCTTCAATGCCTTCTCCTACTCGCTCAAAGCCGTCGGCAGCGGGGTCCTTTACCTCTCCCTTTGGGCGGCCTTCCAGCTCTACCATCTCCTCCCCGCCAGCATTGCCCTCGCAGCCATGATCCTCGTCACCGCGTGGAACGCCTACATGGCATGGTCCCAGAACAGCGAACTCCTCGCCGCCTACGCACTCGCCGGAGCCTTCGCCACCCCGCTGCTCCTCTCCACCGGCGGAAACCACGAGATCTTCCTCTTCACCTACCTGCTCGCCATCGACATCGCCACCGTCGCGCTCGTCCGCCTCAAGCCCTGGCCTCGCCTCCTGCTCGGAGCCTTCCCCGCTACCGTCGCCTTCTTCATCGGTTGGTACGTGCAGTTCAACTCCACCGATCAACTCGCCGTCACCATCCTCTTCGTCGCCCTTTTCTTCTTCACCTTCCTCAGCCCCGCGTTCCATCGTGAAGACAGCGAAAGCCGCAAAGCCTTACCGCCAACAAGCCCCATCACAGAAATCCTTCTCCCTCTCGCCAACGCCGCCTTCGCCTCGCTGGCCCTCTACGCTCTCCTTGAGGACGCCAACCACCACGCTCTCCTCCCCTGGCTCGCCGTTCTCTTCGGAGCCCTCTATCTCGGCCTGATGCGCCTTCCGCAGCCTCGTGTAGTCTGCGCCGTGCATCTCTCTCTCGCCATCGTCTTCCTCACCATCGCCATTCCGCTCAAAGCCAGTGGCCGCTGGATCACCATCGGCTGGCTGGTCGAAGGCGTAGCCCTCCTCTGGATCTCCGCCCGCCTCTCCGCCTCCACGACAGACAGCACAGCGGCCAGCGCCCACCGTATCCTCCGCTGGCTCTCAATAGCCGCGCTCACACTTGGCTTCTTCAGCCTCCTCACCCTGCCTCTCTGGCACCATCCACCCGTTGAGACCGCCTTCCTCAACCGCCGCTTCGCCACCTCCCTCTTCGGTATCGCCGCCCTTGCCGTCGCCATATGGATCGCCCTCCATGCTGCCCAGCATCCCGACGAAGCCGCCCCCACGTGGCCCACCATCGCCGGCGGCTCCATCATTGCCCTCAACCTCCTCGCCCTCCTCTCCTGCGTCCGCGAACTCGACACCCTCTTCCAGAGCGCGACCAGCACACTCGACGTCACTCTCGACGTCACCCTGCAACGGTCTCTCGCCATCTCCATCTTCCTCATGCTCTACGGAGCCGCCCTGCTCGCGATCGGCTTCTGGAAGCGTACCGCCTTCATCCGCTGGCAAGCCCTCCTCCTGCTCGTCTTCACCATCGGCAAAATCTTCATCTACGACATGCGCGACCTCAGCCACGGCTACCGCGCTATCAGTTTCCTCGGCCTCGGAGCACTCCTGATGGCCATCAGCTTCGCCTACCAGAAAGACTGGCTCGCCCTTCGCGAACCCGAAGCCAGCCACAATCCAGAGCCGCCACCTCCCCCTCCAATCCCGCACCAAACCACAGGAGCCGATCAGTGAAATTCGCTCTCATGGCTCTACTCCTCTTGTGGCAGGCTAACGTCGCCCCCTCAGTCCAGACTCCCGACGCGCACTACTTTCGCTACCAGCGAGCCGTCGCCGTCCCCACTCCCGGCCAGACCTGTGCCGTCGTCGACACTGCAGTCTTCGCCCACGCAGCTCCCTCGCTCAAAGACCTCCGTCTCTACCAGAACTCGCGCGAAGTCCCCTACGCCATCACCCTCAGCGAACCCGCGCAGCCCGACAGCGCCACTGCCCGCATCCTCAACCTCGGCTCCCGCAACGGCAGCATCGTCTTCGACCTCCAGATGCCCTCCCGCCCCTACACCGAGGTCACTCTCAACCTTGACGCCGAGGATTACATCGCCACCGCCACCGTCTCCGGCTCGACCAGCCTCACCGCCCCCGCCACCAGCCTCGGCGAATTCACCCTCTTCGACCTCACCTCCCAGCGCCTCTCCCGCAGCACCACCCTCCACCTGCAGGAGTCCACCTTCCCCTACCTCCACGTCATCCTCTCCGCCTCACGCGCCCCCGGCACCCGCACCTTCAAGCCCACGCCGCAGATCGTCACCGGAGCCACCGTTCCCCCCAGCCGCGAAGCTCAATCCCTCTACACCACCGCCGTCGAAAGCACGACCATCACCCAGCACGGCCGCCAGAGCATCGCCACCTTCGTCCTGCCCGAGCGCGTCCCCGTCGAACGCATCTCCTTCGATCTCGCCCCCACCTTGAAAGCCAACTTCAGCCGCGACGTCCGCATCTTCGACCGCCCCCAGGGCTCCCCCGCCACCGCCGGCGAATCCCTCTCCGGAACCATCTTCCGCGTGCACCTCACCCAGGCTGGCCGCGACATCCATCAGCAGCAGCTCAGCATCCCCGCCACCCTCGGCTCCAATCTGCAAGATCCCGCAACAGTCGAAGCAGTTATCGAAAACGGCGACGACGCTCCACTCCCCATCACCGCCGTCCGCCTCGAAATGCGTCAGCGCAACCTCTGCTTCGACGCGCCTGACACCCAGCAACTCACCCTCTTCTACGGAGACCCGCCCCTCGCCGCGCCTCAGTACGACTACGCCCGCCTCTTCTCTTCCGCCACCCCCATCCACACCGCGCAGCTAGGCCCCGAGCAGCTCAACCCCGCCTACCGTCCGCGTCCCGACACGCGCCCCCTCACCGAGCGCCATCCCGACCTCCTCTGGATCGCGTTACTCGCCGTCATCTGCTCGCTGGCATTCGTAGCCATCCGCTCCGCCAAAACCCTCCCCCGCTGACGCACCCGCTCGCCGAAGTTCTAATCGCCCACCATCTCCCGTTCAAGTTCCTTCCGCAGTTCCGGCTCCAGATTCCCCCCACTCAGCACCACGACCACCTTCTGCACCTTCGGCAACTCCTGCGCACGAAACAGCGCTGCCGCCAGAGTCACCGCCCCACTCGGCTCCGCCACCAACGTCGTCGTCCGCAGCATCGCCCGCATCGCCGCCAGAATCTCCTCCTCGCTCACCGTCACAATCCCATCCACATACCGCAGCACATGCTTGAAGTTCAACACGCCCATGCTTTGCGTTCGCAGCCCATCCCCAATCGTCCGCGTCGTCTTGCTCGCCGGCCACTCCACCAGCGTCTTCGTGTAGAAACTCTCCTTCGCATCCGCCGCCAGCTCCGGCTCCGCCCCCCACACCTGCACGTGCGAAGCTGCCAGCTTCACCGCCGTAGCAATCCCACTCAGCAACCCACCCCCGCTCACCGGCGAGATCACCAGGTCCACCCCCGGCAACTGCTCCACAATCTCCAACCCGCAAGTCCCCTGTCCGGCAATAATCGCCGCATCGTCATAAGGAGGAATCACCGCATACCCAAACTCTGCCGCCAACGCCTCCGCCTTCTCCTTCCGCTCCGAAGAAGCCGGCCCAACCTCGACAATCTCCGCTCCCAGCGCACGTGTCGCCTCTTTCTTATTCGCAGGAGCATTCTCCGGCATCACGATCACAGCCTTCGCTCCCAGCGCCCGCGCAGCATAGGCCACCCCCTGCGCATGATTCCCACTCGAATACGTAATCACCCCACGCCTCAGCGCCGCAGGCGAAAGCTGCGCCACCATGTTGTAAGCCCCACGCAGCTTGAAGCTCCCAATCGGCTGCTCGCTCTCAGCCT
>Ga0207678_10003929_pt1 | contig 13368 bp, 16 predicted proteins | sample KBSC63metaG_FD_184319 | JGI IMG/M metagenome (GOLD analysis project Ga0207678, IMG submission 184319) | Corn rhizosphere microbial communities from Kellogg Biological Station, Michigan, USA - KBS C6-3 metaG (SPAdes) (version 2) | ecosystem: Host-associated > Plants > Roots > Rhizosphere > Soil ... | reverse complement strand
AGCCGTTGGGCCCGACGACCCCGGTCAGCCCGGCCTCGATCCTGAGCTCGGCCGGCTCGACGAAGCTCTTGAAGCCGCTGAGCTTGAGCCGCCTGATTCTCACTGCGCTGTTTCCCCCTCCCGCGAGAAGGCTAGCCGCCGAGCGCGGACTGAAGCGCGGCGTCCAGATCCTTCCAGCTGGCGATCTTGGTGTTGAGCGTGCCGTCGATCACGAAGTTGGGCGTGCCCGCGAAGTCGGGCCATTGCTGCGCGATCGAGCCGCTCTGGTTGACCACGCGATCGATCGCCGCGGTGTCGGTCAGACATTGGGTGGCCTTGGCCTGGGGCACGCCGCGCGCCGCCGCCCAGTCGAGCAGGCCGGCGAACTTCGCCGCCTGGAGCGCGAGCTGGTTCTCGGGCAGCGTCTGCAGCTTGTCGAGCTGGTCCTCGGGAGTCTTCTGGATATTGCCGACCCACTGCGGCTGGTCCGCGTAGAGCGCCATCGACAGCGGGAAGAAGGTCTCGGGCCCGTTGCACTTGGCGATCAGAAGCGCCGACATGTCGAACGTGTCGCGGATATAGTTGCGGAATTCGTAGCTGACCTTCCCGGTCTTCACATATTTCTCGATCAGCGGCTTGACCGCCGTCTCCTCGAACTCGCGGCAGTGCGGGCAGGTGAGAGAGCCGATCTCGATCAGATGCACCTTCGCATTGGGATCGCCCATCATCACGCCGCCGTCGGGAGTCGCATTGATGACGTCGCTCCAGTCGCCGCCCTTGGGCACCGTCGTGTGCTCATATTTGACGTTCTCGGTCTTGGCGGCGTTCTCCGCCTTCTTCGAGTTGCAGCCGGCGAGCGCCGCGACGGCCATGAGGCAGGCGAAATAGGTGGCGGGCTTGATCAATGCTCTGCTCCGTTCGTCAGTCGAATAGGTTCAACGCTATTTGCCGAGCGCATCGTCGATCTTGGCTTGAAGCGCGGGCCACACCTCGTCCTCGGTCACGCTGCCAAGGTCGACCATGGCGCCGTTGATGAGGAAGCTCGGGGTGCCCTTGAAGTCCGGGAACTGGTCGTTCGCATCGCCGGTCATCTTGGCCAGCTGCTTGGCCGCCGCCTCGCTGCTGAGGCATTGCGTGCTCTTCGCGACGGGAAGCCCGCTCGCGGCGGCCCAGCTCTGGAAGCCCGCGAGCCTGGCGATCTCGACGAACTTGCGGTTCATCGGGAGCGCGTTGATCGTCTTGAGCTGATCGTCGGGCGCTCCGAACACCTTCGGCTCCCACTTCGGCTGCTCCTTGTAGAGCGCGCGGGTGACGGTGAAGAAGGTCCGCGGGCCGTTGCACCGCGCGATCAGCGACGCGGTCAGGTCCAGCGCGTCGCGGACATAGTTGCGGAACTCGTAGCTGACCCGTCCGGTCTTCACATATTTGGCGATGAGGTTGGGCACGCCCTTCTCGTCGAACGCGCGGCAGTGCGGACAGGTCATCGATCCATATTCGACCAGCTTCACCTTTGCGTCGGGGTTGCCCATCACGAAGCCGCCGGCGGGCGTCGCCTTGACGACGTGCGTCCAGTCCCGGGTCGCGGGCGCCTTGTCCGCGGCTGTCTTCGGTGCGGCCGCATTCGCCTGCGTTGCGCTCAAGCCGGCGGCCGCCATCAAAGCGAACGCCAGGAAAACACCGGACTTCATCCCTCTACTTCACTCCCTTGATGACCGTCATCGGCACATTGTCCTCGTCGAGCGAGGGCGGGCCGCTGCTAGCCGCAATTCGCGCCGCAAGCGACTCCAGGCAGGCGCGGAGCTCGGGATCGGCGATCTCGCGAAGCCCTTCGCCAAGCTCCTTCGGCACCGGCCGAAGCTGCGGGCGCTCCGGCCTGGGCGCAGCCGCCGGAGGCCGGCCCTGCCTGAACACGATCCGATTAACCGCGGCATAACCGAAGAACAGATTGACCTTGTCGATAATCATCGGGGCCAGATGCTGCATCAGCGGCGCATGCGCGCCCTCGACCAGCAAGGTAAGGACTCCGCTGCTCTTCCGGCCCGCGGGAAAGCGGATCGATTCGGGGCTCGACACCTTCGCGTAGCGCTCGCCGACGATTTCGGGCCAGCGTCTGACGATCGAGCTCTGGACGAAGCCGAAGCGGCGGAACGACTGGTCGCCGATGGCGCCGACGAGATCGCCCGCCGAACGCGCCCTGCAGCTCCTCGGGGCCTCCTCTTTTTCCAGCTTTTTCTTCGCCATGGCGCCTCAGCATGCCATAGCCAAATGGTGACCGCCAATGCCGCAAGCCGCCTCGTCCAACATTATGTGGATAAGTGCCGGCGGCTGCCGTGGCGCTCGCCGCCCGGTGCGCCGCCGCCGGACCCGTACATCGTCTGGCTGAGCGAGGTCATGCTCCAGCAGACGACCGTGGCTGCGGTGACGCCGCGGTTCGAGCGGTTCGTCGAGCGCTGGCCCACGGTCGACGCGCTCGCTGCCGCACCCGACGAGGAGATTCTGTCCGAATGGGCGGGGCTCGGCTATTACGCCCGGGCGCGCAACCTCATCGCCTGCGCCCGGAAGGTGGCGGCGCGCGGAGGCTTCCCGGCGACCGCCGCAGGGCTTCGCGAGCTGCCCGGGATCGGCTCCTATACCTCCGCCGCCATCGCCGCGATCGCGTTCGGCGAGGCGGCGCCGGCGGTCGACACCAACGTCGAACGGGTGATCGCGCGGGTTCACGGGCTGACTGTTCCCCGCCGCGACCGCGTCGCGGGCGAGCTGCTCGGCCTCATGCAGGGCCACCCGCCCGGCGACGTCGTGCAGGCGCTGATGGACCTCGGCGCGACGATCTGCCGGCCGAAGGGGGCACGCTGCGGCGAATGTCCGCTGCGGGGCGACTGCGCTGCATTTGCGAGCGACGATCCGGAGAGCTTTCCCGAGCGCAAGCAGCGCAAGGCCCGCCCGCACCGCTACGGAACCGCTTTCTGGACCGTCCGAGACGGCCACGTGTGGCTCGTCCGCCGCCGGCCGAGCGGCCTGCTCGGCGCAATGGCCGCGCTTCCGGGGAGCGAGTGGACCGAAGCGGCGCCCGCCGCCCGAAACCGGCTCGGCAGCGTCCGCCACGTCTTCACCCATTTCTCGCTCGACCTCGCCGTGGAGACTCGCCCGGAGCCCGCGGGCGAGGGCTGGTGGCACCCGCTCGAGAGCCTGCACGAGGCGGGTCTGCCGACCCTCTATCGCCGCGCCGCGGAGCTTGCGCTTCGGAGCGAGGAGGAGCGCCGCGCCGCGGCTTGATGAAGCCCCGATCGCCCCGTAAGAGGCGGCGCAAATCCTTTCCTTTCGGCTCTTCAGAAAACAGGAAACCTCATGGACGATCGCTTCAATACCATCGCCGGCTGGGTGCTGTTCGCTGGAATTGTCGCGCTCGGTTCGTCGATCGTGGCCGGCGAATATTACCACAGCGAGCGGCCCGAGAAGATGGGCTATCCGATCGCCGGCGTTCAGGAGGAAGGCGCGGGTGCGGCCGAGGCCGAGAAGCCGATCGAATTCTACCTCGCGACCGCCGACGTGGCGCACGGCCAGCAGGTCTTCAACAAGTGCATGGCCTGCCACAATGCGGAGAAGGGCGGCGCCAACCAGCTCGGCCCGAACCTGTGGGACGTGGTCGGCGAGCCGATCGCCCAGGGGAAGGGCGGCTTCGCCTTTTCCGACGCCCTGAAGAAGGTCGGCGGCAGCTGGAATTTCGACAATCTCAGCAAGTGGCTCGACAGCCCCAAGGCCTTCGCTCCGGGGACGAAGATGACCTTCGCCGGCCTCAGCAACCCGCAGGACCGCGCCGACGTGATCGAGTTCCTCAACCAGCACAGCGATTCGCCCAAGCCGCTGCCCAAGGCGCCCGAAGCCGCGCCCGCCGCGGCCGGGACGGAAGCCGGCACCGGCCCGGGCAACGGCCCGCAGAAGGCGGAGAAGGAGCCGGTGCTCAACACTGCCGTCGCCGAGAAGAACCCCAAGAACAGCGGCGGCGAGGCCGCGCCGAAGCAGCCCTAGGGCTCTACTCCGGCGGCCCGCTCTGCTGCCGCGCCGGCGCCGGGTGCTCGGCGTAGAAATCGGTAACGAAGTCCCACGCTTCCTGCGCGTCCTCGCTCCAGTGGATGAGGTCGAGGTCGTGCGGCGCGATCACGCCTTCCTCGACCATCGCCTGGAAGTTGATGACGCGGTTCCAATAATCGCGCCCGAACAGCAGGATCGGAAGCGGCCGCACCTTGCCGGTCTGGATCAGGGTCAGAAGCTCGAACATCTCGTCGAACGTGCCGTAGCCGCCGGGGAAGACCGCGACCGCCCGCGCGCGCAGCAGGAAGTGCATCTTGCGAAGCGCGAAATAGTGGAACTGGAAGCTGAGGTCCGGGGTGACGTAGCGGTTGGGCAGCTGCTCGTGCGGAAGCACGATGTTGAGCCCGATCGACTCCCGTCCGGCCTCCATCGCGCCCCGGTTCGCCGCCTCCATGATCGACGGGCCGCCGCCCGAGCAGACCACGAAATTATGCTTGCCGTCCTCGTCGCAGCCGCAGCCGCTCGCGAGCCGCGCAAGCTCGCGCGCGACCTCGTAATAATGCGCCTTGGCCTTCAGCCGCTCCGCGATCCTCTCCTGCTCGGGATTGGCCGCGGCGGCGACCAGGGCGTCGGCCATGTCGGGCGCGGGAATGCGCGCCGACCCGTAGAAGACGAAGGTCGATCCGATGTTCGCCTCGTTGAGCAGCAGCTCGGGCTTGAGCAGCTCGAGCTGGAAGCGCACGGGGCGCAGGTCCTCGCGAAGCAGGAAGTCGCTGTCCTGGAAGGCGAGCTTGTAGGCTTCGCTCTCGGTTTGCGGGCTCGACGGGACGTGCCGCGCCGACTTGGCTTCGGTCTTCGAACTCGGGAAAATACGCTCGGGTGGTGACGGTCGTTCGTTCATGCGAAGCCGGTTAGCGGCAAAGTTTGGCGCGGTCACGCGTCGGCGGGAAGCGCCCTTGCCGCGCCCCAGTCGATCCGCCGCGTCGCGTACATCACCCCGGCAAGCGCCGCGAACAGCAGCAGCGAGCCGATCAGCAGCGAGAAGGCCTCGAGGCTCAGCAGGATGTAGAGCACCGCGTAGAGCCCGACGAGCAGCGCGCCGATGAACGACGCGCGCCGCCAGCTCCCGAGCACCGCCGCCGAGTAAGCCGTGTTCAGCCCCGCGATCGCGGCCGAAGCCACGATGTAGGCGGCGGTGAACCCGATCACCTCGGCGAAGGCGAGGAGCAGCACGAAGAACAGGATCAGCGCCGCGCCCATCAGCAGATATTCGACCGCCGACACCCGGACGCCTCCGATCACGTCGAACATCAACAGCGCGAGGAAGGTGAAGCCGATGAACAGGAAGCCATATTTGGTCGCGCGGTTGACCTGCGAATAGAGGTCGACCGGCTGGATCAGGCTGATCGATGCGACCTGCACCGCGTCTCCGCCGGCGGGCGAGGCGGGGGTTACCGCGCCATAGTCGGCGGCCTGTGCCGGAACCCGCTCGACCGTGTTCGAAGCGCCGGGATCGCCGGTGCTGACCAGCGAACGGCCGAGCGCGAGATTGCCGACCCGGTAAGTCGCCTCGAAACCCTTATCGCTCACGCGCCGCGCCCCAGGGAGGAAGTCGCCGCCGAAGCTCGGGCTCGGCCACGAGGACTTCACCGTCCAGCGCGTGTCGCCCGCCTGCGGGACCATGCTCAGCGAGGCATTGCCCCGAAACTCGTAAGCGAAATCCACAGCCAGCGGCTGCGCGGTCAGGCCGCTCGCATCGACCCAGGCGAAGAAGCCGCGCCCGCCGCCGCTTCCGCCTCCGGGCAGAAGACGCAGCGGCCGCCCGGCGACAGTCACCCGCGGATTGGCGCCGAGCCCGCGCGGATCGCTGAGGCCGAAGCGCAGCTCCGCCCGGCCCATGTCCATCTGGGCGAGGTCGACGCCCGTCCGCGCGAGGTCCGGCGGAAGCGCGAACCGCGCCTTGCCGGTCACGTTCGCGTCATAGACCACGGCTTCGTAGATCGAGCGCTTGCGCACGTCGGGCCGAAGCTCAGTCGACACCTCCACCGCTTCGGGAGCCAGCGTCAGCTCCTTCATCACCTGGCTGGTGCGGGTCACGCTCTGCCCGTTCTGAACCACCGTCTCGGTCGCGTTCGCGCGATAGGGGATGACCAGCACCGGCCCCGACATCGCCTGCGGCCCGCCCCAGCCCGCGGTGATCGAATTGGTCGCTTCCTTCTGCTGGCTCTGCCGGTCGTAGACCAGCAGCCACACCGAGAAGAGCGGGATGACCAGCGCAAGCGCGACGACGATCGCGAGGAACAGCTTGAACCCGGGCGTGCGAAATCCATCGGTCCTGATCACGATGCTTGTCTCCGTGTTTGTGTGGCCCCGATCTTATCCACGCACTGCCGAGCGGGTCATGAGCGGGATGTGAGCATTTGGTGAGAGGCGTCGGCTGGCGGAGATCGTCAGCTTTCGATCCAAAGCTGACATTCGCTATTCCGCCGGAACAGTCGTAGCTCCGCTTCGGGGGCGTGGCGATGCACATTCATCTACCGGCACCGTTGCATGGCTGGCGCCAGTTCGCTGGCGAGGTCGGCATCATCGTTATCGGTGTGCTGATAGCCCTCGGCGCGGAGCAGCTCGTCCAGACGGCGCATCAGCAACAGGAAGGCGTTCAGGCAGAGCAAGTGATTCGAAGCGAAATCGGGCTCAACCTCGGCCGGCTCGAGTCGCGAAGGAAGATCTATCCCTGCGTGAAAGGACGCATTGGTGAGATCCAGAAGCTTCTCGACGGTGCAAGCTCAAGTCCGAACTTCGTCCCTCCAGGCTGGATTGGGCGGCCGCAATATTGGACGTTCCTGAATTCACGCTGGGACGCTGAATCACAGGCAGGGAGAGCGGCGCTGATCGATGCCGACAGGCTCTCCCGATACGGGCTCATGTACAACCGCATGCAGAACCTGCTCAATGAAATGGACGCCGAGCAGACCGACTGGGCAAGGCTGCGCACACTCGAACATCTTGACCACCTCGACAGTGCGGATGCCCTGCAAATGAACTTCGCACTGCAGGATGCGCGTTACCGCAATTGGCGGCTCGCTTTGGTCACTGACCAATTGTTCGACATGGCCAAGTCGCTCGCTCTCCAGCCGCTTGCGAACACGACACCATCGGATCGCTCAACCTGCCTGTCGATAACGACAACGCGTGCTCGAGCCGATCAGCTCAGCGTCTGGCCGATCGGCGAACCGTAATTGGGAGAAGGATCAGCGCTCATGCTCGCGTCTATTCCGCGCCGTTTCCTCGCGCGCGCGCGCGGCACTGCCAACTTTGGCAACTTCGGGCATTTGGATAACCGTCGTCGACGGTCACACGGCTGACACTTGATGCCATGCCGAATGCGCCCAAATCAGTGCCATGATCGACGTCCGTAAATTCGATAGCCTCGGCCATGCCGACCACGGCTGGCTCGACGCCCGCCACCATTTCTCGTTCGCCAGCTATCACGATCCCGACCGGATGGGCTGGGGCCGGATCCGCGTCTGGAACGACGACAAGATCGCGGCGAAGAGCGGCTTTCCGCCGCATCCGCACCGCGACATGGAGATCGTGACCTACGTCCGCACCGGCGCGATCACGCACCAGGATTCTCTTGGAAACAAAGGCCGCACCGGCGCTGGCGACGTGCAGGTGATGAGCGCGGGGACGGGCGTGACGCACGCCGAATATAATCTCGAGGACGAGCAGACGACGCTGTTCCAGATCTGGATCGAAACCGACAAGCCCGCGGCGCAGCCGGGCTGGGGCGCCAAGCCCTTCCCCAGGGATTCTCGCGAAGGCGCGTTCCAGGTGCTCGCCAGCGGCAACGGCGACGACGGCGCGCTTTCCATCAACGCCGACGCGCGGGTGCTCGGGGCGACCGTGAAGGCCGGCGAATCGATCGCGATCGACGCAGAGCCCGACCGGCACCTCTATCTCGTCCCGAGCGGCCGCGTCCGGGTGAACGGAATCGAGGCAGGGCCACGCGACGGAGTCGCGATCACCGGCGAGAGCAAGGTCGAGATCCACGCCGAGGACGACGCGGAGCTGGTGCTGGTCGACGCACGATAACCCACTGAAATCGGCGGGGTTACTGCGCGGTTCATCGAACCTGTGCTTGAAACGCGTGCAAACGGCGGGCATGGGCCTGTGGCGCCGCGGGAAATGGGCGCGAATCAACGCGCAAAGCGGGAGCAAATGAGGGCGGTTTCACGCTTCGGGACACTATTGCTGGCGGGAGCGCTTTCGCTCGTCCCGGCGGTGGCGCTCGCCCAGGAAGCCCCGCCGCCCGCAAGCGACACCCCCGCGACCGACGCCATCGGCCCGCGCGAGCTTCAGAATTTCAGCCTCAACGGCACCGTGACCCGCGCCGCCGACCAGCCGGTGCCGGTCGCACCGGCTCCGAAGGCGCGGCAGCCGCGCAGCGAGGCGCAGTCGGCCCCGGCCTCGTCGCAGCCCGCGGCCCCGCGGACCGAGACGGCCGCCGCTCCAGCGACACGTACTTCGGAACCGGCCGCGGCCCCGCGTCAGGTCGAGACCGCCTCGGCGGACACTAGCCGGGCGGCCGCTCCCGAGCGCAGCTCCGACCCGGTTCGCCAGCCGCAACCGTCATCGTCGGTGACCGTCCCTCTTCCGAGCCTCGGCGGCGGGTCGGGGAGCGACTCGGCTTCGCCCGGCTTCGCGCCCGAGCCGGCGACCGGCACGCTCGCACCCGAGCACAAGATTTCCTTCTTCCCCTGGCTACTCGCCGCGCTTGCCGCGGCGCTCGGCGGCGGCTTCCTGTTCTGGCGAAGCCGCCAGCGCGAAGCCTTCGCGTCCGCCGGCGGCCCGCAGATCGACGCCTTCGTCGCGCCCGAGCCCGCGCCCGCTCCTCGACCCGCCCCGGCTCCGCCCGCCGCCGCTCCGAAAGCCCCGCCGCCAGCATCCACCGGCATCGTCTCGACCCGGCTCAGGCCGTGGATCGACATCGGCTTCCGGCCGCTGCGCTGCATCCTCGAGGACGAGCGGGTGACGGTCGAGTTCGAACTCGAGCTGTTCAATTCGGGAAGCGGCCCTGCGCGCGCGGTGCTTGCCGAGGCAAGCCTGTTCAACGCCGGCGGATCGCAGGAGCGTGAGATCGGCGCCTTCTTCGCCAACCCCGTCGCGCAGGGCGACCGGATCCAGGTTATTCCGCCGCTCAAGCGGGTCGCGATCAAGACCCAGGTCGTCGCTCCGCGCGCGCACATCCAGGCCTATGCGCTCGCCGGGCACGAGGTGTTCGTCCCGGTGATCGGGTTCAACGCGCTCTACAGCTGGAGCGGCGGGGAAGGGCAGACCTCGGCCAGCTACCTGCTCGGCCGCGACACCAAGAGCGACAAGATGGGCCCCTTCCGGCTCGACCTTGGGCCGCGCATCTTCCGCGGCCTGGCCGCCAGGCTGATGCCGGCCGGAGTCCGCAACTAGCCTATTGGGCCGCCTGGCTCCTTGCCCCGAGCAGCCGCACGAGCTGGGCAAGGAACATCAGAACGCCGAGGAGCCACAGGATCGACGAGAAGATCGCGAGCGTCGGCTGACCGCGAAGCACCGCAAAGCCGATCCCGATCGGAAGAAAAACCGATGCCGTGCCCGAGACGATGAAATGGAAGCGTGCCAGCTTCGTCGCCGCGAGCTCCGGATAGGCCCGGTAGGTGAGCCCGAACAGCGCGAGCGACGCCCAGCCGGCGAGGTTGAGATGCGCATGGACCGGTGTCAGTTGGAAATCCTCCCGGGCCCCCATCACGATCCCCAGGACCGCGCCGCAGACCAGCAGGACCGTAGCAAGCAGCAGGAAGTAGACATCGACGCGCTTCATTGAACCCTCCCCCTTGGAAACGCGCGACCTTCGCATCGCCCCCGCGTCCCGCTCAAGCCGATTCAAATCAATTCTAGAGGACCGCCGAATTGTAGCTGTGCCAGGCGAGGATCGCTGCGGCGCCGCGGTACGGCCGCCAGCTTTCCGCGATCTCGCGCAGCTGCTTCTCGCTCGGCTTTTCGTCGAGGCCCATCAGCTTCCCGAGCTCGATCATGACAGCAAGATCGCCGGCGGGAAACACGTCCGCCCGGCCTTCCGCGAACAGCAAATAGATCTCCGCCGACCAGCGGCCGATGCCCTTGATCTTGGTCAAAAGTGCAATCGCTTCCTCATCGTCCTCGGGCAGCTTGTCGAGGTCGAGCTCGCCCGAAATGACCAGTTCGGCGAGGCTTCGGATGTAGCCCGACTTCTGCCGCGACATGCCGGCGGCGCGAAGCTGCTCGTCGCTTGCCGCGAGCAGCATGTGGAGATCGGGCGGCGAGCCGAACGCGGCCTCCAGCTTGGCCCACATCGACCGGGCGGCGGCGACGCTGACCTGCTGGCCGACGATCGTCCGGAGCAGGGTCTGCGCGCCGGGCTCGCTGTTGCGCGGGTCGGGAACGCCGTGCTTCTCGACCACCCGAGCGAACGCCGGCTCGCGGCTCGCCAGCGCCTCGACATGCTTGCGGATGCTGCTCGCCGTGCGGACCATCAGGCCACCGTAGCCGCGTAGAGCGCGACGGCCGCTGCGTTCGAAACGTTCAGGCTTTCGATCGCATCGCTGATCGGCAGCCGCGCCAGCGCATCGCAATGCTCGCGGGTGTTCGGCCTCAGTCCGGGACCCTCCGCGCCCAGCACCAACGCAATCCGCGGCGAGCCGAGCGCGTCCTTGAGGTCCGTCCCGGCATCGCCCGCCAGCCCGATCCGCCAGAAGCCCGCTTCGCCGATCTCCTCCAGGGCCCGCGCGAGGTTCACGACGCGAACCCACGGCACCCGCTCGAGCGCGCCCGATGCCGCCTTGGCCACCACTCCGCTTTCCGGGGGCGAATGCCGGTCCTGGGTGACGATCCCGGCGGCTCCGAACGCGGCGGCGGAGCGGAGGATCGCGCCGACATTGTGCGGATCTGTCACCTGGTCGAGGACCAGAAGCACCGCGCGCTCGTCGGCGGGGCTGAGCAGCTCGTCGAGCCACGCGTCCTCGATCGCCTCGACCTCGATCACCACGCCCTGGTGCGGCGCATCGTGGGGGACGAGACGGGCGAGGTCGGTCACCTCGGCCAGCGTCACCGGCAGGTCCTTCGGGAATTGCATGAAGCCCGCCGCTTCGCGCGTCGCCCAGGCGCGCAGCAACTTGCGCTTCGGGTTGTCGAGCGCGGCGGCGACGGCATGCTTGCCCCACAGCCGCGGACGGTTGGCGCTGCCATGGCTCTGGTGGGACTTCTTGCGGCGGGACATGCCCGCCCGCTTAGCGGACGGATACGGGGAGTCTAGGCGGGCGTCGCTGTCTCGCGCGCAGTCCGGCGCTGCGCGCGCCAGGTACCGATGCCGAGAATGATCAGGATCGGCCACGCCCACATCCTGAGCGCGGCGGCATAAGCGATCGGCAGAAGCTCCGCATCGATCGCCTTGAACAGATGCCCCATGCTGCTGGTGAGTTGCAGCCCCGCGATCCACAGCGGCCAGAAGCGGTCGGAAACGAGCGCCACGTAGGTGAAGGCCAGAAATGCCAGGACGTCGACGATCAGGATTTCGGTTTCGACCGACGAATAGGATGACGAACGAAGCCACAGCGTCGCGAGGTCGCCGACGAGGAAGACGGCTCCGACGATCCGCGCCTCGGTCTTGCCCCGCAGCATCGCGTAGCCGCACACGCCGTACATCAGCGCGCGATAGATGATCAGCCTGTCCATTGGAGGGCGACCGGACACGCCGAGACGTGCCCGGTCAAGGCCTCAGGCAACCACTCGAAGCGTCGCCTTGGGAGTATCCGGGCAATCGCCGTCGTCCCCAAGGGCGACGGTGCGAAGGCCGGGCACCTTGCCCTTGGCGTCGGCGAGCGCGGCGTGGCAGCCGAGGATCGCGCCGCGGGTGGCGACGAGCCCGCTGACGGCCCCAGCGAGCTTCTCGAGCGTCGGATGAACGGCCGCGAAGCCGACCCCGGCGAGCGAGTTCGCGCGCAGGATGCGCGCCTGAAGCTCGGCGATTTCGGCGAGCGCGGAATCGACCGAATTCTCGACCGCCCGGACCTGGGAGGCGACTTCGAACGCTGCATTCTGGATCATTTGTTTGCGCATGGCTGCTCCTTCCCCGGCGAATCCCGCCGGAGTGGCTGTCGGTCCGATCTGCTTGCCGGTGGGTGCTGCTCGAACCTAGTTCTGGAGCAGCCTTGCGAGGCTTTCGAGTCCGGCGAGATACATGCCCGCCGAGAACGCCGCTCCGATCGCGATGGCCGCGATCCAGAACAGCCTCTGGCCGACACTCATCTCATTCCGTGGGTTGCTCCTCGTTGCGAACGGCGGTTGCAGGGAAGGCCAGAACGATGCGGGCCTCTGCTCGGTAAGGAAACCTGCTCCCCCAGCCTCCCCTGCGCGGTCAGCGTGCCGAATCTGATGACTGACCGCGGCTTCGGGTTGGACCGATAGGGAGTCGGCGGGAATGTACGGCGGTTGATGTATCAATCGCTGATATGGTCCGGAATATTGAGCGACGACCCGGGCCGCCTGCGACCGGCGCTCGACGCCGAGGATTTGAAGCGACTGGCGGACGCGCTGGTCGACCGTGTGCGGAGAAATGCCGAGCTCGGCGGCGATTTCCTTTGAATTCAAGTGCTGGTCGACGAGGAGAAGGCAGTCGAGCTGGCCCTGGCTCAGCCGTGCGACGCGCTGCGCGACCGGATCGTCCGGCTGCGTGCCCGAAGTCGGCTGATCGCTTCCAGCCAAGCTGTCCGATTCCTCCAATTCAATCCCCACCTCGCGCAGCATGACGCAACTCCCGAGCATCGAGTCTGGACATTGCCTTAGGTCATTCGTGGAGATTTCGCCAGATTTTCAGCGGATTTCCGCCGAAACGCGGTGAATCCTGATTAACTTTAGTTAGGGAAAAGGGTTTACCAAAGCCGTTTTGCAGCAAACGCGTGCCCTGAGCCCGACTTCAGATATCGCTCGAACGCGTCGGCTTTCGCGCGGTTGGAGAATGCGACGTAGCTCACGATGCGCCATGGCTTATACTTCGCCGTGTGCGCGGACTGGCCCGCATTGTGCTGCTGCAACCGGACCTTCAGGTCTGCTGTCGCACCGACGTACCGCTGACCTTCGGCAGCCACGCTCTCAATTAGATAAACGTAGAACAACGGCAGCCCTCCTTCGCTAAAGCTACGGAGGACATCCTGCTTCGCTCGGAGCTTGCCGCCAATCCTGCGAAGCTCGAAGAGCGAAGCAGGATGGTGGAGAGGGCTGGATTCGAACCAGCGTACGCTTGCGCGGGCAGATTTACAGTCTGCTGCCTTTAACCACTCGGCCACCTCTCCA
>Ga0207678_10003928_pt1 | contig 13369 bp, 9 predicted proteins | sample KBSC63metaG_FD_184319 | JGI IMG/M metagenome (GOLD analysis project Ga0207678, IMG submission 184319) | Corn rhizosphere microbial communities from Kellogg Biological Station, Michigan, USA - KBS C6-3 metaG (SPAdes) (version 2) | ecosystem: Host-associated > Plants > Roots > Rhizosphere > Soil ... | reverse complement strand
CTGGATCTGGGGTTTCATGGCGTTTCAGCTGGCCTGGCGCTGACCGGGTTCGCACGCGGCTCCGCGGGGCTGACAGATTTTCGGGGGGCTGACAGATTCTTGTGCGCGTTCTGACAGTGGCGTGAGCCACTATGGGCACATGCGATATGACGCGACAGCTAATGCGATCGAGGCGACCGGGCTGGTCAAGCGGTTCGGCAAGACGACCGCGCTGGACGGGGTGGACCTGGCGGCCCGGCAAGGCCGGGTATTGGGGGTGCTGGGGCCGAACGGGGCTGGCAAGACCACGGCGGTTCGGATCCTCGCCACGCTGCTCAGGCCGGACAGCGGCCAGGTCAGCGTCTGCGGCTACGACGTGCTGCGGGACGCCCACCAGGTGCGCCAGCTCATCGGCCTCACCGGGCAGTACGCGTCGGTAGACGAGGGCCTGTCCGGGACCAACAACCTCATCATGATCGGCCGCCTGCTCGGGATGCCGCGGGCGGACGTCCGGGTCCGGGCGCGCGAGCTGCTCGCCCGCTTCGAGCTGACCGAGGCCGCCGCCCGGCCGGCCAAGACATATTCGGGCGGCATGCGGCGCAGGCTCGACCTGGCGGCCAGCCTGGTTGGCAACCCCCGGGTGCTGTACCTGGACGAGCCGACCACCGGGCTCGACCCGCGCAGCCGGACCGATGTCTGGGGGATGATCCGCGGGCTGGTCGCGGACGGGGTCACGGTCCTGCTGACCACCCAGTACCTGGACGAGGCCGACCAGCTCGCGCACGACATCGTGGTCTTCGACCACGGCCGGGTGGTCGCGACCGGGACGCCGGACCAGCTCAAGGCGAAGACCGGAGGCCAGGTGCTGCAGGTCGCGCCCGCGGACCCGGCCCGGATGGCCGAGGTCACCGCGCTGATGACGGAGCTGATCCGGGGCGAGGTGGGCACCGACGCCGAGAACGGCGTGGCCACCGCGCAGGTGGGCGACTCGGCCCTGGTACGGCACGTGTTCCGCGAGCTCGATGACAGGGGCATCGAGCTCGCGGAATTCGCCTTGCGTAAGCCGAGCATGGACGAGGTTTTCTTCAGCCTCACCGGCCGCCGCGCCAGCGACGAGAGCAGCGACGAGGACAGCGGCATCCGCGAACTGGAAGGCAGCACACGATGACCGCGATTTCCTCCACCGTTCCGGCGCCGGCGCCGGTGCCTGCGCGAAGGGTCAGCCCGCTCAGCGGGATGCGGAACACCTTCACGCTCACCTGGCGCAGCGTGCTGAAGATCAGGACGAACATGGAGGACGTGATCGGCCTGAGCTTGCAGCCGATCATGTTCCTGCTGCTGTTCACCTACGTCTTCGGCGGCGCCATCGCCCACGGCAGCACGCACGACTACCTGCAGTATGAGCTGCCCGGGCTGCTCGTGATGACCGTGGTGTTCGCCACCCTCGGCACCGGGCTCATGCTCAACCAGGACATCACCAGCGGGGTCTTCGACCGGTTCCGCAGCCTGCCTATCGCCCGCTGGGCGCCGCTCGCGGGGGCCGTCCTCGGCGATATGGTGCGTTATCTCATCTCGGTCGCGATCACCATCGGCTTCGGGATGATCCTGGGTTTCCGGGTGACGACCAACGCGCTCTCCGCCCTGGCCGGCTGCCTGCTGCTGCTCGCTTTCGCGCTGGCTTTGTGCTGGGCCTCGGCCCTCATCGGCATGCTGGTGAAGACCCCGCAGGGGGTGCAGGCCTTCGGGTTCATCGCGTTCTTCCCGCTCGTGTTCGGCAGCAACCTGCTCGCGCCGACCGGCACCATGCCGGGCTGGCTGCAAGCCTTCGTCAAGGTCAACCCGATGACCCTGCTGACCGACGCGGAGCGCGGCCTGTTTACCGGCGGTCCGGTGGCCACGCCCGCGGTCCAGTCGCTACTGTGGGCGCTTGGCATCTTCGTCGTGTTTGCTCCGCTGGCTGTGCGGGTCTACCGGCGCCGCACCTAGCCGGGCGCTGGCTGGCTAGCCAGCCGTGACGGGGTTCGCGACCGCGCTGGCCGCCAGGGCAAGCGCGTCGTCGCGAGGCAGGCAGCGGCCACGCTCGTAGGCGGCCTCGAATTCGTCCGCGCCGAGCCGGGCGCGGGCCGCGTCCCGCACCGCCGGGGCGTCGAGGCTGCCTTCGTCGAAGCAGCCCCGGACCGCGTGGGCGGCGCCGAGCAAGGTCGCCACGGTCGTCGCGGACTCCCCCGAGTCCTGGGCGAGCACGGCGATCGCATCGATCACGTCGGCGACGGGCGGGAGCTCTACCCAGCTGGTGGCGGTCTGGAGCGCCGCCGCCAGCAGGGTGCGGCAGCGGGCCTCGTCCCCGTCCGCCAGCGCGATCAGCGCCAGCCTGGCCTGGATGATCGCCTGCGTCCCGAACCACCAGGACGACTGCTTCTCCTCCAGCTCGGCGAGCAGGACGTCGCAGATCCTCTCCGCCGCACCGGTGTCGCCCTCGCGGTAGAGGAGCTCGGCGCGTACCAGACCGAGCCAGGTCGCCGCGTCGCTCTGGCCGATGCCGCGCGCGGCCTCCTCACACTCGGCCCGCTCCAGGTCGGCGCGGGCGCCAGTCAGGTCACCTCCCCGCAGCCGGACGGAGGCCAGCTTGCCGCCGATGTGCGATAGGTCACCCCACGCGCCGAGCTGCTTACCGAGGGCACCTGCCTCTTCGAGCGCCGCGACCGCGGCCGCGTGGTCGCCGCGCAGCCTGGCGAACTCGGCCAGCTGTATGAGCACGGCGGCCGTTCCCCACGCCTCGCCCAGGGCCCGGAAGGCGGCCAGCGCGTCCTGGCAGTCCGACTCGGCCCAGTCCAGCCTGCCCAGCATGCTGCCGAACGTCCCCCGCAGCAGCGGGACCGCCGCCCGCACCCACGGATCCTCCGAGGTCATGTAGCGATCGAAGACCGCGAAGGCGCGGTTGGGCTCCCCGTCGGCCAGGGCCAGCATCGGCTCGCCCATCGCGGCGACCGGATGGGAGGGCGCGGTGTCCGGTGACCAGCGGTTGAGATCGGCCACGGCCGCGGCCAGCGCGGGCCCGATCATGTCCATCTCCCAGCTGGTACCGCCGGCGGTGATCGCGCAGACCACGCGCGCCTCGGCCATCCGAAGCGTCTGCTCGCGAGGTTCGAAGGCGAGCACCTGGCGGGCCAGCGCCTCCGGCTCGCCGGGCTGACCGCGCAGCATCCAGTACCAGCCGAGCGCCCGAACGAAACGCAGCGCGGTGTCGGCCTGCTGCCTCGCGATCGCCCAGCGCAGCGCCGCGTGCAGGTTGTCCTGCTCGGTGGTCAGCTCACGCAGCCAGCGGCCCTGCCCGGCCGTGCGGAGCCCCGGATCGGCGGTCTCGGCCAGGTCCAGGCAGTACGCGGCGAACGCGTCCCGCACCGCGGCTTCCTCGTCCGCATCCGCCAGCCGCTCCAGGCCGTACGCGCGGACGGTCTCCAGCATCCGGTAACGCGGGGAGAGGCTGTCCTGGCCCTCGGCCACGCCCAGGATCGACTTATCGACCAGGCCGGACAGCGCGGGCAGCACCGCCGTCCGCGGCAGCAGCTCGTCGGCGCAGACGTACTCGGCGGCGGCCAGGGTCGCTCCGCCGGGGAAGACAGCCAGCCTGCGCGCCAGCACCTGCTCGGGCGCCGTTAGCAGGTCCCAGCTCCAGTCGACGACCGCCCGGAGCGTCCTGTGCTGGGGCAGCGCCGTCCGGCTGCCCCCGGTCAGCAAGCCGAACCTGTCGTCCAGGCGCTCCGCGAGCTGAGCCGGCGTCAGCGTGCGGAGCCAGACGGCGGCCAGCTCGATCGCCAGCGGCATCCCGTCGAGGGCCCGGCAGATCCGGGCCACGGCGGCCGCATTGGCCTCGCCGAGCTCGAAATCCGGCCGGACCGCCACGGCCCGGTCGCGCAGCAGCCGGACCGACCCGTAGGACGCGATCGTTACCGGGGCGGCCGGCGCGGGCGGGATCGGCAGCGGGGGGACCGGGCACAGCGTCTCACCGTCGATGCGCAGCGGCTGCCTGCTCGCGGCCAGGATCCTGAGCCGCGGGCAGGCGGCGAGGACGTGGCCCGCCAATGCGGCGGCTGCCTCGATCACGTGCTCGCAGTTGTCCAGGATCAGCACGTCGTCGCGGTCGCCGAGCGCGGCGGCCAGCCGGTCCAGCGGACCCGCGCCGGGTTCGGCGGCGCGACGGGCAATGACCGGCTCGCGGATGCCGAGCGCGTCCAGGACCGTGAACGCCACCTCGGCCGGATCGGTCACCGGCGCCAGCGGCACGAACCACGCCGGCGCGCCGAGCCGGGCCGAGGCCTCGATGGCCAGCCTCGTCTTGCCTACTCCGCCCGGGCCGGTGAGCGTGACCAGGCGCGCCGCGCGCAGGCTCTTCAGCACCCGGGGCAGGTCCTCGTCGCGGCCGACGAAACTGGTCAGGGGGCTCTGCGCCCGCGAGGCGGAGGACCGTGCCTGGGCCGCCACCTCGGCCCGTTCGGTATGAGCCTTCTGCTCCCCACCCCGCAAGATGCCGAGATAGACCTGCTCGAGCTGGGCGGACGGGTCCACCCCGAGCTGGTCGGCGAGCAGTTCGCGGCCCTCGTGGTATGCGGCGATCGCCTCGGCCTGGCGCCCGGCGGCGTACAGCGCGCGCATGAGCTGGGCCCGGGGGCGTTCGGCGAGCGGGTCGGCGGAGAGCAGCACGCGGAGCTCACCGACGAGGCTGGCTCCCTCGCCGAGGGCCAGGTCGGCCTCGATCCGGTCCGCCAGGATGCTGGAGCGCAGCTCGGTCAGCCTGGCCGCGGTCGCCTCGGCGAGGTCCGATCCAGCCGCGTCGGCCAGCGGCTGGCCGCGCCAGGCGAGCAGCGCGTCCCGCAAAACCCGCGCGGCCCGCGTCGCGTCGCCGTCGGCCAGCGCGCGGCGGCCCTGCGCGGCCAGTTCCTCGAAGGCCATCACGTCGACCGCACCCGGCGGCACGGCCAGGCGGTACCCGGCCGGATGCGACTCGATCACGTCGCCCGCGCCGGCCTGGCGCAGTTCGGCCCGCAGCCGGGAAATCAGTGTCTGCAGCGCATTGCCGGGGTTGCCGGGCGGATCGTCGGGCCAGAGTTCCCCGGCCAGCGAGCCGGCCGGGACGACACGCCCGGCGTTCAGTGCGAGCAAAGTGAGCAAGACCCGCAACTGGCGGCCGCCGACATGGACGGGGCGCCCCGTCTCGTCCCGCACCTGAAGCGGGCCCAGTAGCCCGATACCCAGCGCGTTCGGCATCTGCCCTCGCTGATCGCCCGTGTTCTGGCCCTACTCCCCCGGATCATTCAACGCGTCGGATCACCCTACGCTTCCTAGGGGTGCGGTTCTAATATCAACCGTCGGCAGGAAAGAGGCGAGAAGGTGACGGCAGGCCGGTCAGCACCGCGAGCAGGCCGCGCCGGGCGCCCGCTTCGCGCGCGGGCCGCGGGCGCGGCGTTGCTGGCTGCCCTGACCCTGGCCGGCTGCGGCACCGCCGGGTACGGCGCGCCGGTGGCCCCGGCCAGCATGTCGATCAGCAGCGAGGCGTTTGTCTCAGGTATGCTGGCGCAGCGCTATACCTGTCACGGCGCGAAAACGAACCCGCCGCTTAACTGGTCGGGTGCGCCGGCCGGTACCAAGAGCCTCGCGCTTATTGTCGATGACTCCTCGGCACCGATCACACCGACCATTTACTGGCTCGTTTTCGACATCAATCCCGGGGCGACCGACATCCAGGAAGGCGCGCTGCCCACCGGAGCACGCCAGGCGCTGAACAGTGCAGGTACGGCCACATACGACGCTCCGTGCCCGCGCGGCCGCCCGCACTCGTACCGCTTTACCATTTATGCCTTGAACACCGCGCTGAAGCTGCCCACCGGCGCGCCGCTGCAGACCGTATGGACCGCGATCGCGGCAGCCACAATCGGGCGCGGACGAATAGTGGTAACCGGAAACCCGTGATCATCTAGATACGCGTCGTAATCAGCAATTTCCGGAAGTTTTTCAATCCTGTGACACGCTCCCCGCGGGTGAGTAACAATCGATGATCAAGCGGGTTTACGGCGCTCGCGAATACGAGGGAAGGTTCGCGTCATGGCCGCGTGTGCCTAGCGAGCGCCGTCCACCAGGCCCGGCATTGTGGATGGAGACCATGTTTCTGGTCGCGGGACTGGCCGTTGCCGGGCTTGTCGGCATAGCGGCAGCCTTCTACTTCAGTATCCGTTCAAGCAACCGCGGCGATAAGCGCCTGCGGTCCGCCCGGCCCGACCTGAGCAGGCCCAATCTCAACGGCCGTACCCGGCGGACCGCCGACGACGGCAGACCCCTCACCACCTTCACGCCCGCCGCCTCGCCGAGACCGCGCCGCGCCGAGACCGCGCGGACCGCGGAGCCGGTCGGGGCCAGGCGGCTCGCCGACACGCAGGCACTGCCCGAGGACCCGTGGCCGGGTGACGCCGAGGCCGGGAGTCCCTGGCCCGACGACGCGTGGCCGGATGACCTCATGCCCGGTGACCCGACCGTCACCGACCCGAACCTCGGTACGGCCGCGCTCGAGGCCGACGAAACCCGGCCGATCGCCACGACGGCGGCGGCCAAGCCGCGCCGCCGCAAGGGCTTCCGCAAGGGAGCCGACCTCGACGAGGAGCTGTGGCCGGCCGAGTCGTTCGGCGGCGTCAGCGACGAGCAGTTCTGGGACGATCTTGCGTCGGACAAACCGCTCGCCACCACCGCGCGTACCGTCCAGCAGGAACCGCCGAGCAGGAAACGGCTATCGGGTCCCGCGCCTGGCGCCGGGCACCTTACCGGGCCCGCTGCCGACCCTGCTCCCGGGCTCGACACCGGGGCGGCCACCGGCCCGCAGGCCGTCCAGGCCCCGGCGGGCGACAGGAAACGCGATGAGCGGGGTCCCGGCGGGGGCAGGCGGGGCAGGTATCCGGCCCCGCGTACCGCGTCCGACCCGACGGCCGAACGGACCGCGATACAGCCTTCCTACGCGGCGACGCAGCCGGTCCAGGGTATGAAGCCGCCGCTCCCCGCGCCGACACAGCCGGTCCGCGCGGCTGCCACTCCGCCGCGCGGGATCGCGGCCCAGCCGAGGGAGGCTGCCACTCCGCCACGCGGGACCGCGGCCCAGCCGCGTGGGGCCGGCACCCAGCCGACCGAGACGCGCCGACGGCGGCCGAGCAGCGCCGAGGAAGACCCGCTGACCAGCGCGGCCTTCTCGCTGCGGCCGAGCGGGCCGGTCGACGGCCGGTCGTCCCTCCGGGCCCGGAACGGCTCATCGGACCGCTTCGACACTGGCACCTCCCCCTACCCGTACTCGGCGCCTTCCTACGGAAACGGGAGTCCGGCGGCGCCGGCGGGCGAACCGCGGCGGCGAAATGGCCATGGCAGCCACGCCCGGCCGGAGGACCCGGGCGACGGCACCCGGCCGGCGCGGCAGGCATACCCGCGGGGCAGCCACCAGGCCACCGGTAGCTACCGGAGCAACGGCAGCTATCCGGGCAGCGGGTATCCCGGCTACGGCTATCAGGGCAATGGGCAGCACGGCAACGGCCACCGCGCCCCTTACGACCCGCGCGACGATTACCAGCGGTTAACGCACCAGCATTGACCTGACGCACACTGGGGTCATGCCCGAGGGAGACGTCGTCTGGTACACCGCTCGCCGCCTGCACGAGGCGCTGGCGGGGCGAGTGCTGATCCGCAGTGACTTCCGTGTCCCCCGGCTGGCCACCGCCGACCTGTCCGGCGATGTCGTGACCGAGACCGTCTCGCGCGGTAAGCACCTGCTGACCAGGACCAAGAGCGGCCTCACCGTCCACACCCACCTGAAGATGGACGGCAGCTGGCGGGTCCGGCCCGCGGCCGAACGGCTCCGCGACAGCCACCGGATCAGGCTGCTGCTGGCCAACGAGGAATGGCAGGCTGTCGGGTACCAGCTGGGCGTGGTCGAGCTGATCCGCACCAGCGAGGAGCCGCGGGTCACCGGGCACCTGGGTCCCGACCTGCTCGGCCCGGACTGGGACCGCGACGAGGCGGCGCGGCGCCTGGCCGCCGAACCGGACCGGCCCATCGGCGAGGCCCTGCTCGATCAGCGGAATCTGGCCGGCATCGGCAACGTGTACAAGGCCGAGGTGCTGTTCCTGCGCGGCCTCAGCCCGTGGCAGCCGGCGGGCAAGGTAGCCGATCTCGGCGCGCTGGCCGAACTCGCCCGGCGGCTGCTCGAGGCGAACAAGGAGCGGTTCGGCCACATCACCACCGGCAGCATGCGCCGGGGCGAGGAGCACTGGGTCTACGGCCGACGGGGCAAGCCTTGCCGCCGGTGCGGGACGCCGGTCCGTTCGGCCGGACAGGACGACCGGGTCACCTACTGGTGCCCGTCCTGCCAGCCCGGCTGACCCGTCGTCACTTCTCTCAGCGTTCGGGCGGGGGTGCCAGGTCCTTGCGGCCGGTCAGCACGAACCAGATGATCAGCCCGAGGATGTCGGCGGGTGCGGCCGGGCTGCCGGGGATCAGCTGCAGCACTATGAGGGACAGCACGGCGGCGATGATCGCGCGGAGGGCCAGGTGCAGCGGGCGCCCGCGGCTGATGCGTGACGGCAGCTGGATCAGGAGCGCGATCGGGTCGCCGCGGGGGATGCCGCCCTCGGGATCGAACGGGACGCGGGGCAGCGGCTCGGTGTAGGGCTGGCCGTCGTCATCCAGGCCGTCGTAACCCTGATTCCGGGTCTGCTCGACGACGTCGGCGTAGGCCTCGGACCGGGACCAGGGCACGCGCAACTCGGCGAACGCCGCCGAGGCCTGGGTGTAGCGGGCCAGGTCCCCGCCGTCGGGCCGGTCCGGGTGGGTCGCTACGGCGATCTTCCGCCAGGCCGCGTCGACCTGCGCATCAGTCAGGTCCCGGCGGACGGGCAGGCCGAGGATCTCGAACGGGTTCGTGTGCCTGCTCATCGGGAGTCTCCGGGTCCGAAGATGTCATCCAGCCCGCCTGCGGGCGGCCAGGACGGGGGCGTGGGCTCCTGCCGGGGTTCGGGCGCCGGGGCCGGGGGCGGCTCCGGGGCGGGCGGGGGCAGCAGGGTGAGCGGGGAGGCCGCGGGGCGGGCGACCTGGACGAAGGTGGCGGCGCCATGGTGGATGTAGCACGCCTGGCCGACCTCCAGGCGGCGGATCAGGTCGGGGTCGGCGACCCAGGCTCGCTGCTCACGGGTGGTGCCCTCATCGCCCCAGGTGTTTCCGATCAGCTTGTGCGCGGTCTCCAGCACCCGCCGCTTACCCGCCAGGGCGGCCAGCGGATCGGGGTGGGGAGTGTGCAGCACGAAGATGCCGCCGTCGGCCGTTGTGGCGATCCGGTACCGCTCGTCCTCATCGGCCCCGAGCCCTTGCCAGGACTGGGCCGATACTTGCACCCCGATGCCGAGCGACCGGCCTCGTTCGTAAAGGTTGGACATTGGCACCCGCCGCGACACCGCGGAGTAGTCGTCGGCGGCCAGCAGCATCGCCCGCTGCTCCCCGTCCAGGGCGGTGGCGGCGCGGGCGGCCAGTTCGGTAATGGCCATCGCCTGCGCCTCGGCCACGCTCGGCTCGCGGGTGCCTTCCAGGATGAAGTACCACGCGTCGGCCTCATCGAGGCGGCCGGGACCGTCCAGGGCCGGGCCGAGCCGGTCCAGAAGCGTCGCGTACCGCAACTGGATGTCGCGCAGGTGCTTCGCCGCGGCGCGGGCCTGCTCGAACTGGCGGGGGTGGCGGCCGTCGCCCCAGGCGTGCTGAAGCCACTTGGTATCCAGCCGGTCCAGGAACGACGCGGTGTTGAACGGCGGGCCAGGCGGGGCGGTGACGGCCAGGACCACGCAGGCGTACAACATGTCGGCGTAGTAGGCGGCGGCGCCCGTGCCGGACTCGATCATCTGGTACAGCAGCACCGCCAGGTCCTGGGGCGGCAGGTCCCACATGGATAGCCGGGCCTCGTCCGGCCAGATGGCGACGCGGCGGGCGCCCGCGGCGTAGAGCAGGCGGCGGGTACGGTCGGCCTTGCGGCGGGCGTCCCGGCCGCCCTTGCAGTCCAGCACCACCAGCAGCGGCCGGCCGCCGTTCCCGGCCCGGGATGCTTGCAGGGTGGCGGTGAACCAGCCGGCCCACAGCCGGATCATCAGGTTCGTCTTCCCGCTGCCGGTCGAGCCCACGATCACCATGTGACGGGCGCAGGCACCAGGTTCGAGGGTGAACGCGGGGTGCCAGGGGTGGCCGATGGCACGGATGGTGCCGCCGACCGGGATCTTGTTGCCGCGGGCCAGCAGCGGGACCGCACCGGGGGCGTGGGTGAGGCCCCGGGCGGTGCGAACCTGACGGCTCCACTGGCGGGCGTCGAAGGAGATCGGCGCGGAGGCCATCTTGCCGCCGAGCCCCGCGGTAATGGCGTAGTTCCGCCACGCCCACACCAGGCCGGCCAGGGCCAGCCCGGCCGGCAGGACGGCCGGGGCCAGGGCGGCGAATACGCCGGCCAGGCGGGTGGTGGTCAGGTGGTCCCAGCCGCCCGCCCACGTCCGGCGGGGGTCGCGGGCGGCGAGGAACCCAGGCACCCGGATCTCCAGGTAGACCAGCCACGCGGCGGTGACCGGCAGCGACCAGGCCGCGGCCCGGTACAGCCGGACCGGGGGCCAGCCGCGCAGCCACGCCGCGGTGTACCCAGTGGCGGTCACGATGGTGACCGGCCAGGCAGCAATCGCGGCGACGGCAAGCAGCAGCCACCAGGAGAGCTTGAAGGCCTTGCGGATGAGCCACAAGGCCGCGGTCAGCTTCAGCCACGCCCACACGGTCACCGCGCCGCCTCCATGATCGCGGCGGCGGGCAGGTCGAGCTGGGTTATCTGCGGAATGGTGTCGTGAACATGCGCCGTCATGGTTCCTCACTGCCTCCAAGCAGCAATAGGAGCCCCGGCTGCCCCGTGTGCTCGCTGACACACGGGATGTGACGATTCTTCCGCGCGAACGCACGCGGGCAAGGGTTACGCGACGTCCGTAAGCGTATGGTCAGGATTACGTTCCGTAATGACCGGGTGGGCTCGCGGCGGTCAGAGCGTCACATGCCGCCCATCGACGCGGACGGGGACGCGGACATGCCGGTCATGGACGGGGACGGGCTCATCGAGGCGGATGCGCCGTTGCCGCTCGTGGAGGGGGTCGGCATGTTCATGTTCATCGGCGAGCCGCCGATGCCGATGTTGTGGTGCACCGCCACCCACCAGTCCCACACGTCGGTGTGCACCGGGCCGGCCACGTAGCCCATGAGGTGGCCGTCGTTCTGCGTCCAGACCATGTACTCGAGGCCCTGGGTGTAGTTGCAGAACACCCGGCCCGCGGCCTGGTCGTCCCGGACCGTACCCATGATCATCTGGTCGACGGTGAAGCTCCTGGTGTGCTGGAACAGGTGGTTCCAGCCGACCTCGCCGAACGTGGCCTGGGAGCCGCAGTCGTTGAAGTTCTGCCTGAACTTGTTCGTGTTCAGCGCCGTGACCTTGGCTGTGTACGCGGCGTACAGGGCCTTCTGGTTCGGGTAGGTCTGGAAGACGACCCCGCTGATGCCGGCCGCCGGAGCGGTGCAGGTCACGAGCGTCGCGTTGGTCTGCTTGCAGGTCGAAGGCGGCAGCTTGCCGGTGGCGTCCCCGCTCTTGTTGGCCAGGATGAGCGCGGCCATCAGCGGGCTGGGCGTCGGCTTGGGCTTCGGCGTCGGCGACATCTTCATCGCGGCCTTGGCGTGCGGGCCGGAACCGCTCAGGCCGACCCAGGTGCCCACGCCCACCAGGACCAGGACCACGGCGGCCAGTGCGGCGATCCAGCGCGGCCGGCGGTACCACTGCGGCTCCCGCGGTCCGCCCGGCGACGGCGGCGGCGCGGCGGCGGGCGGACCGGGCTCCCCCGGACCCGCGATGCCGTACTCACGGCGGTGCGAGGCGATGGTCCCACCGGAATGACTCTGTCGGGACGCCGCCCGGCCCGCGCCGGGCGTCGGCCCGTCATTGGGCTGGTCGTACGCGGCGGGGGCGCTGGGCGCGGCGGGATCCACGACGGGGCCGCCCGAGTGCACCCGGCTGGTCATGGTGCTCCAGGAGAACTGGTCCGGCGGTGGCGTCTCGGCCCGGCTGCCGGGCGGGGCACCGGTCTGCGGCCCGGAGACCGACGTTCCGTAGGCCAACGACGTCTCGGTCCCCGACCGGAAGATACCCAGCGCCAGCCGGGCGGCCTCGACGAACTCGCGGCAGCTCCCGTAGCGCTCGTCCGGGCGCTTGGCCAGCACCCGGCCGAACACCTGGTCGATTTCCGGCGGAAGTTCCGGGCGCAGCATCGTGGGCATCGTGGGCGTCTCCTCGACGTGCGCCCAGATGATCGCCGCGTCCAGATCCTTCTCGAACGGAACCCGCCCGGTCAGGCACTCGTACAGCACGCAACCCAGCGAGTACTGATCGGCCAGGCCGGTCACCGACGTGCCCCGGATCTGCTCCGGCGCGACGTAGTCGATCGTGCCGAGGAACTGCCCCGTCGAGGTCAGCCCGCTGCGCGACATCGCGTGCTTGGTGATCCCGAAGTCCGCCAGGTACACGTGATCGGGATCGGCGTCATCGCTGCCCCGCTCGATCAGCAGGTTCCCCGGCTTCACGTCCCGGTGCACCAGCCCCTTGCGGTGCGCGGCGTCCAGCGCCCGCGCGGCCTGGCCGATGAGGAACAAGGCGGTCGCGGGGAGGATCCGGCCGCGCTTCTTGATCATCTGCCGCATGTCCGTCCCGGACACGTACCGCATCGCGATGTACAGCAGGTCGTCCTGGGAGCCCATGTCGTAGATGGGGATCACGTTCGGGTGGTTCAGCGAGGCCGCGATCCGCGACTCCTCCAGGAACCTGGCCCGGAACACGTCGTCGGAGGCCAGCTCGGGCGCCAGCACCTTCAGCGCGATGACGCTGCTCAGGCGGACGTTCTCCGCCTGGTAGACCACGCTCATCCCGCCGCGGCCGAGCACCGCGCGCACCCGGTAGCCCGCGAACTCGTCCCCCACCAACGGCAGCCCCGCCATCACGTACTCCCTCTCCGCCGCCCCCGGGCCATCAAGCAAGATGTACTGGGAAAAAAGGCGCCCGTCAACGCTTGGCTGAAAACCGAAATCCGAGCTTGATTATGGAACGTGACGGACCGGAATGGAACGTATTATGGGGCCGTTCGGCCAGAACGAGGCTGGTCACCGGGACCGGGGGCGGGAAGCCCTGACCCGTTCGGCCCAAAAATGATTTTTAATTATCCCGAACGATGCGGGCTGTTTCCTTAACGTGACACGGAATCGCGATTCCGGCGAGACCACCTGACACTAGCGTCACCTTCGGGCCGGCCGGAAGAGC
>Ga0207678_10003922_pt1 | contig 13383 bp, 9 predicted proteins | sample KBSC63metaG_FD_184319 | JGI IMG/M metagenome (GOLD analysis project Ga0207678, IMG submission 184319) | Corn rhizosphere microbial communities from Kellogg Biological Station, Michigan, USA - KBS C6-3 metaG (SPAdes) (version 2) | ecosystem: Host-associated > Plants > Roots > Rhizosphere > Soil ... | reverse complement strand
ATGAAAGCGGCGAACGCCGCTCCGATCCGGGTCGCGATCTGACGACGAAGGTAGTGCGCATCGCGCCGGAAGATCGGCCGGGAGAACAGCGCGACGCACCGCGCTCCTCCTTGCCGCCATCGGAGCGGCTACAGCGCCTGGCGGTAGCCCAGGTGGGCCTCGACGGCAACATTCAGAAATTGAAGGCGGGTGCGGCCCCGGACCTCGCCGACACCGCGTTCTATTGTCAGAAGGTCGCCGGACTGATCGGTGAAGCGCTCTCGCTCGGCGCCTGCCAGGCCATGGCCTTCGAATCGGAAGAAGAGGAAATCGTGATCTTCCGCGGGCGCAGCATCGTTGGCGTGCGCGGTAGCCCGGCGGATCTCGAGTTCGTGCGCCGGAAGGTGGGGCTCGGTTGATCAGCGAGCCGCTGATGGCGTTGCGGCGCGTGAGCGGCGTACTGGGGAGCTTCGTGTGTGGCCCCCAGGGTCAACTGTTGCTCCTGGACATGCCCCCCGAGATCGAGCTCGAAGCGCTGGAGCGCACCAGCGCACGGCTGGCGAACTTGCTGCAGACCGCCACCGAAACGCTTCCCAGCTGCAGCAGCCTGCGCTTGCGCTTCGAGGGCGCGGAGCTGGTCGCCACGCGCCTGGGTGGTGGATTGTTGTGTGTGTTGGCGGACGATGGGCTCGATCGCGAGTTGCTCTCGGTGGCGACCCAAAGCTTGTCGCGCCGGCTGTCCGCCGCCGGTAGCTGAGCGCTAGTCCGCGCTGGCGCGCAGGCGGCCCAGGCTCCGGGCCACCTCCAGAATGGCCTCCGGCGAGCAGTCATCCGGCAGCACGCTGGTGAACGCTTCAGCCTGCGCCGCGAAGGCCTCGATGCCGACCTCGATCGTCTTGCTCAACGCCTCCACGCTCATCCCGAACCACACCGAGGCGCGGTCGAGCAGCGCGGGGTCGAACGCGCCCAGACGCGCGAGCGGCACGTTGCCGGCGACATAGGCGATCTGCCACGCCAACGTGTCGCGAGCGCTGGCGCGCGGCTCGGGCGGCAGCTCGTGATGGCGCCCGATCGGCTCGGCCAGGCTGCGGGGCAGCCCCCATGTATCGCACAGCTCGGCGGCCAGTTGCGCGTGCGAGCGCCGGTTCGTGCTGCGCTCCAGCTCGGCCACGCTCACCTGGCAAGCCTGCACGTTGCGCACGGCCTGCGCATAGTCCGCATCCGTGTTCGCGATCAGCGGTACCGCCACATCGGCCAGCAGCGACACCAGATAGGCGCGGCTGCGCAGGCCCTCGTCGACGTTGGCGGCGAGGGCGCTCGCGATGTTGGCTCGCAGCAGGGACTCCTGCCAAAACTCCTTCATCTCGATGGCGCTCGAGTGCTGATTCTTCAGCGCCTCCATCAGCGCGCCGGTGAGCAGGCAGGTGCGCACGTTGCGCAGGCCGATCGTCACCAGCGCCCGATCGACGCTCTCGATCGTGCGGCGCTGGCCGAAAAATGGCGAGTTGGCGAGCGCCAGCGCACGCGCACTCAGCGCTGCATCGCGCATGATGGCTTCCGACAGCGTGTTCAGACTGGCGTCCTCGTTGGCGGCGAGCCGGATCGCCTCCAGCAGCACGGCAGGCACCGAGCTCAGCTGCAGGTTCGGGCCCTTCGCCTCTCGCGCCGGTGTACGGCGCAGCGTGCCTCTTTGCATCGTCTCGTCTCCTCTGCCTGCGAGTGCAGCAACCCCCCGAAAGGAGCGGCCAACGCCGCGATTGCTTGAGGGGCCCGACGGGGCGCATGTAGGGAGGTCGCCGCAGCACATGCGCGCGACCTTCCGTCGTCACGCACTCCGCGCCGCGCGTGGCCGAAGAGCGTTCCGTGCACCCTTTCGAACAGAACGCTCCCGATGCCGAGGAATTCGAGGACTCCCCCGCAGCGAACGACTTCGGCTCTCCGCGGCTCCAAGAGCCCGCCCTCGCTGACGGCGCCGACGAATATCTCGCCGAGCTCCCGACCTGGCAGCTGATCAGCGAGGTGCGTCGCCTGATGGCGGCGGAGTGCCGAGCCGAGCGCTTGGTCTGTCGCTATCTCGCGGATCTCGCCGATCGGGTCCGCTCGCGCAGCGATGCGCTGCTCACGGGCTACTCGGACGAATTCGACGCCATCCGCCGTTGCTTCGGCCTGGGACTGCGCGAAGCGCGCGAACGGCTGCGCGTCGGTCGCGCACTGCGCCGGCTGCCGCGGCTCGAGCGAGCGTTCGTCGCCGGGGAGCTGGCCTATTCACGCATCCGGGAAGTGACCCGGGTCGCCACGCCACAGACCGAGCTGGAATGGCTGGAGCGAGCTCAGCACATGAACATGAGGGAGCTCGAGCGCCGTGTCGCACAGCCTTCCGATGCCATGGGCCGCGAGCCCACGGAGCCAGGCGCCGACAACCGCGCCGGCCCCTCGCTGCGCGTCAGCTTCGAAATCTCCGTCGATGCTTGGACGGTGGTCCAGCGAGCTCTGCAGCAAGTGCGGACCCTCACGGGCTCCGACTTGAGCGATGGCGAGGCCCTCGAAGTTCTGGCGCGGGGTGCGCTAGCTCGTGCCGCCATGGCGGACCTCGAAGGCCCCGAAAATCCGGCAGACCCGGCGGAGAACTCGGAGCCGCGCACGCCTGTTTCGGCGCCTCCGGCCGCGGGCGGCCCGTCTCCCGACAATTGCCCCGCCGAGTCATCGACCGGCTCGGTCGGCGATCCTACCAGCCTCTTTGGCGAGCGAGACACGACCCAAGGTGGGTCATCTGGCACGGGGGTGCCGTACCCAAGCGGTGATGCTCCGCTTTCACCACGCGAACGGCAGCTGGTGGCGATCGGTGCATTGCCGGACGATCCTGCAGCGCGTTCCCTGCTGCAGCTCATGGGCGATCGGCATGGCTGGACCACAGACGAGCTGATCGAGGCCAGCGGATGGTCGCACACAGAGGTCTGCTGCGCGCTGGTGTTGCTCGAGATTGGCCATTGGGTGCAGCGCGACTTCTTCTCCTGGCTCATCGTGAAGACGCAACGATCCAGGCTAGCGCGATAGCTCGGCCCCGGACGGAGCGGCTATACGCCGCCCGGCGCTCGTGCGAATGTGCCCTGCAAAGGCAATGGATCCGAACTGTCTCGAATATCGCCTGACGGCGCAGGAGCGAGAGCATTTCGAGCGGGAAGGTTACCTGGTGGTGCCCGGTGCGCTCGATCGCGAGCAGGTCCGACGCCTCGTCGACGTCGTGGACGCGCGCTATCGCGAGGAGCTCCAGCGGGGCCTCTTGCCACATCTGCCGTTCGTACTCGGCAATTTCTTACAGGTCTCCGACGAGCTCGTCGAACTGATCGACAATCCGCGCATCTTCCCCAAGGTGTGGGCCATCCTCGGCCACAACATCTACCTGTATCACGCGCACCTGGGCGTCACGCCGCCGCTGGCCGGCAACCCGCCGCCGGTGAACGAGCAGCTGCGGTTTCATCAGGACAGCGGACGCGTCAACTTCGACGTGGAGGGTGAGCCACGGCCTCGGCTGTCGCTGAAGGTCGCGTACTTTCTCCAGGGGGATCCGGCGCCGGGCAACGCCAACATGTATCTGATCCCCGGTTCGCATCTGAACAACCGACCGCCGGCGCTGGCGTCCGGCGGCGCGTCGATGGACGACACGCCCGCCGAGCTGCAACGTTTTCCGGGCAGCACCGTCGGCACGGTGCCCGGCGCCCTGCCGATCGGCGTCGCGCCGGGCACGGCGGTGCTGTTCGACCGTCGCATTTGGCACAGCAAGAGCCCAAACCTTGGCCAGAGCACGCGCAAAGCGTTGTTTTACGGGTACGCTTATCGCTGGCTGCGAACCAAGGACGAGATGACCGTGAAGCAGCTGTATCCGCGGCTCGATCCCATCCGTCGCCAGATCCTGGGTGATGGGCTCTCCGCCGACGGCTACTACTCGCCCACGCCGGCCGATGTTCCGCTGCGTGCCTGGATCGAGCAGCACGATCCGGCGTCGCTGCGCCCCTGAGCTGCGAGGCTACGGTTCAGTGTTCGGCTGCTGGAGCTGCGGCTCGAGATGCAAAACCGTCATGTCGCCGAAGCCAGAGGCTACGGCATTTTGACCTCGCCCGACGACCAGCTGACGACCGGCGCTGGGCAGTCCGAGCGCGATCGCCAGCACATCGGGCGGCGGCGCTCCTTCCTCTGAGAGCTCGAGCTCCACGGAAACGGAGCGCTGCGCGCCCAACACCAGTAGCAGCCGGGCGCCGGCCGCGTCGTTGACCGCCTGGACCGGGCGCCCTTGCCAGCGCGCGGCTTCGATCCTTGCCGGCCCTTCGAAGCGCACTCCGAGGGCCCACAGATCGGGAGGGGCCTCGAGCTCGATCTGCAGCGAGCGCCCCTGCCGGCGCAGGCGTGGAGCGGGCAGGGGCTCCGAGGGCGCGGGCGCAGGCGCCGCGTACATCAGCCCCCGCGCGTAGGGAGGCCAAGGATGAGGGCGGCTCGGTCGCGCTGCAAACTGTGCGGCCTGCTGCAGCGTCTCCGGTAGCCGCCCCGAGCTACCCTCCGCGAGCCAGTGAGCTTCCCCTCGAGCGTCGGCCTCCAGCACCAGCGACAGGCGTTGCGGGACCTCGCTCGAGAAGGCGGGCAGCGCGAGCTGGAGCCCGGCGAGCGCCAATGCGCCTGCGAGCAGGCCGAGCTGTAGCCGTCGTTCACGCTGGGGCGGAGCCAGGAGGTCAGCCAGCAGCGGCGCGAGCGGGCTGAGCCCGAGCGTCCAGGCGAGAGCCAGAACGGCCGGGGCAGACAGCTCGAGCGTGCCCGGCAACAGGGTGAGCAGCGGCAGCACCAGCAAGCCCGCGAACAGCGCCGCGCCGAGTTGCTCGGCATCGCTCGCGGGCGCGGCTCGCCGTAGGTGGTGAACGAGCCTCAGCACGCCCGCGACGAAGCCGGGCAGCACCAGGAGATAGCTCGCCGACGGTAAGCTGGCCGCAAGCGCGGTGCCCAGTACCAACCAGAGCAGCCACGTGACGTCGCAAAGCGCCCGGCGTTGCTCCGGGCCACGACAGATCCTGAGCGCCAGCGCCTGGCCAGCTGCGATCAGCACCAAGATCGACAGCAAGAACGGCTGCGGCGTGGCGACCACGGGGAAAGGCAACGCGCCGAGCAGTGCGAGCATTGTTCCGAGCAGTGCCGTGCCGAGCAGCGGCACCGCCCAGCCCAAAAGCAGCGCGAGGGTGGCTTGCCCGTGACCCCCGCGTCGCTCCCTCCACAGCGCCGCGCCAAAGCAACCCAGGCCGAGCAGCGCGAGCGGTAGCATCAGCCCCTCGGGCAAGGTCACGAGCACGCTCGTCAACAGATCGAAGTAAACGGGCTGCGCGCTGGGCCCGATCTCGCTGTCGAGCCCGCGCAGCGTGCTGAGGGCCGCGTCGCCTTGCTGCTGTACAGAGCGCCAATCGAGCCGGTCCAGCGTGTCGTTGGGGGTGTGGTAGCTCGCGACGCCTCCGACGAAGGCGAGGTTGAGCCCTTGCAGGCCCTTGCGCAGGAAGATGGTGAAGTCGGTGTCGTTGGGCAGCGCACGGTACACGGGAGCAAACAGCGAGCTCGCCACCGGGCGGGGCGTGTGTCCGTAGCGCCGCACCAGATCACCGCTCGCGTCTCCGGTCTGGAACATCAGGCTCGGCCCGCGATTGCCGCGAGCCTCGAGGTTGACCGATACACGGAGCTGCGCCATCAGCGCATGTTCGGCGGCGAACAGCCGGGCACCGAGCAAACCCAGCTCCTCGCCGTCGCTGAAGAGCAGCCAGGCGCCACCCCGCGCAGGCTGCGCGCGGAGGGCGCGCGCGAGCTCGAGCAGGGTCGCAACGCCCTGCCCGTCGTCGCCCGCGCCGGGACCGGCATTCACGGAGTCGTAGTGCGCCGAGAGCAACGTTGTGTTGGGGGCGCCCGCGGTGCCGGGCAACTCCGCCAGCACGTTGTGGAGCTCCGCACAGACACCTTCCGGACCGCAGGCCACACCTGTCTGGACTTCGGGCTTCAGTCCCAGGCGCTCCAGCTCCGCGAGCAAGCGCGCTCGCACGCGCTCCTGCGCGGCGCTGCCCGCCGGGTGCGGCTCCCCTTCGCCGAGCAGGCGCTCGAGCGACTGTTGAGCGCGAGCGGCCGAAAACTGCTCGGCGGGCGCCTGGGCAGTGCGCACCGGAGGGGGCACGAGGCGCTCCCACACCACGAACTCCAGCAGGGCGAACAGCAGCAGGCTGAGCAGCGGTGGGATCATGCTCGCGCCGTGTGCCTCTAGTTGACGGGGACAGCGCGACGGTAGCGCAGCAAGGTGGGCGTGCGCCAGCCGAGCCAGGCGGCCGCTAGCACGCAGCCGATGCCGCCGGTCACCACGGCGGCGATCGGGCCGAAGCGCTGCGCCACCAGCCCCGCCTCCACCTCGCCCAGCTGCGGGCCGCCCATGAAGAACATCATGTTCACGCTGGTCATTCGCCCGCGCAGCTCGTCCGGGGTCTCCAGCTGGCGGAGTACGTTGCGCAGTACGGTGCTGACCGTGTCAGCCGCGCCCGCCAGCATCAGGCACAGGAAGCTCAGCCAGAGTTGGGTCGACACGCCGAACGCGGCAGTGACGACGCCGTACACGATCACCGAGCTCACCAGCACGCGGCCGCGCTGCTCGATGCGCTCCACGATCGCCGCCATGGTCACGCTGGTGAGTACGGCGCCGGCCGCCGTCGCCGCCGACAGCAGGCCGTAGCCGTGCGCGCCGACGCGCAGCACGTCCTGAGCGAAGATGGGCAGCAGGGTGGTGGAGGAAGCGAAAAAGGTCGCGAAGAAGTCGAGCAGCATCGACGAGCGAATCAAAGGCCGCCCGAACACGAAGGCGAAGCCGTCGCCGATCGAGCGCAGCTCGAACTTGGCGCGACCCGTGCTCTGCGCGGGTGCATCGATCGCCCAGACCGAGGCCACCAGCGCCACGAAGCTCAGCGCGTCGCACAGGTAGACGAGTCCGACCCCGCGTGACGCGATCAACACTCCACCGAGCAGCGGCCCGCTCACGGCGGCGACCTGAAACAGGATGCTGTTCAGGCTGATCGCGTTGGGCAGCACCTCGCGCGGCACGAGAGACGGGAAAAAGGCGTTGCGCGCGGGGTTGTCGAACGTGCCGACGGCGGCGGTCAGCGCCGCCAGCGTGTACACGATGGACAGGCTGGCGTGCCCGCTGAGCGTGAGCCACGCCAAAAGGCCGGAGAGCACGCCCAGCACGCTGTTGGTCACCAGCAACACCCGGCGCCGGTCGAAGGCGTCCGCCGCCAGCCCTGCGAACAGCGAGCAGGCGACCACTGGCACGAAGCGGATCAAGCCGACGCCGCCCAGAGCGAGCGCCTTTTGCTCCGGCGGCACGAGCAGCGATACGTGCCACAGCACGGCGGTCTGCCGCATCATCGAGCCGGCAAACGAGACCAGGTTACCGAGCCACAGCAGTCGAAAATTGCGGTAGCGCAGCGCTACCAGCGACGCGTGCTCGGGGAGCCAGGGCATCGGCGCGGAACTACTACGTGTTCCTCGCGCCGCCAAGGCCCGCGTGCGCTATGCGCCGGCAGCGGCGTTGCGCCGCGCAGGCCGTGGCGCGCTGTCACCGCCCCGCTCCACGGCCAGGGCGATGAAATTCGACATCAGGTAGGCGAAGGTCTCTTCGTCCTTGGTCCACATGCGCTTGGGCCCAACGTGTTCGTGACACACGACGCCGATCATGTTTCGTCCCACCCAGATCGGGACGTCGAGCAGCGCGCCGATGCCGAGCGGCTTCAGATACACTTCAGTGAAACACGAGGTGCGCGGATCGGTCTGCGCGTCGTGCGCGGCAATGGTACGCTCGGCGCGCAGCGCACGAAAGTAGGGCGCAAAGTCCTTGGCGAACAGCTCGGTGCCGCCCGAATGGCTCGCTGCCGTGCGCTGAAACATGTCGACACACCAGATCTTCGTCTGCTGCGCGTCGCAGTACCAGACGCTCACGCGCTCCACGTCGATGGCGGAGCATGCGGCCTCGTTCACGCGCCGGAGGGTCGCGTCCACGTCGCCGAGAAACAGACTGCGCTGCGACATCATGTCCAGGTAAGTGGTCAGGTGACGGCGCAGCACCTGGCTCTGATCGTCGCCCGGCCTCGGCTGCACGGCGGACGTCGTGCCCTTATCCTCGCGGTCGGCCGTGGCAAACTGCTTACGGATCTCGTCCAGCGCCGTCTGCACGCGCGTCACCACCTCGGGCCGATCCTCGAGCGTCTCAGCCTCCATGGAGGTCAGCTGCGCCATCGAGGCCAGGCGCATGCGCGCGACCAGACCGCCCAGGTTCCCCGCTTCCTCGAACGCACGCTGCAGGCGTTTTCCCATCGTCGTCCCAGTACGACCGCTCGCTGGGCTTCTGAACAGAGGCGCTGCCGCGGGCGCACATTGGCTCACACCTGCGCTGGCGGGCGATATTTCAAGCGAACCGCGTTACGAATGCTCGGTGCAACTCCAGCTCCTGCGCCGAGCCGGACTCCACTTCGCCCGCGGCCAGCGCGCTGGGCCGGTACCCCGTGTGCAGGGCGCTCACCGTCACTGTGCGGCCCTGGATCGAGAAGTCGAGCCGCCAGGCCTTGTGCGCGAGCACCCAGCCGTCGCCTTTCGGTTTGATGCGCCGATACGCATGCGGCTGAGCGCCGAGGCGCAGCGCCTCCTCCACGCGCGCGCGGATTTCGACCCCGTGCTGCGCCAGGAACTCCAGCTGTTCGAGCGCGCGCGGAGCGAACTCCACCTCGTAGCCCGGCAACGGATCTGGGCTGGCCGCCTCGTTCAGCCAGCCGCTGTTGGCCTCCCCGATGGCGTCCGAGTAGGGAACATAGGGCTTCAGGTCGAGGATCGGCGTCTGATCCAGCATGTCGAGGTTGCGCACGGAGAGCTTCAGGCCCTCGACGCCGAGCAACTCCACCGCGCTCAAGCCGATCGGATTCGGTCGGTACGGGGAGCGCGTCGCGAACACACCGCGGCGCCGCGTGCTGCGCGGCGGCAGCACCTTGGGGCGGAAGCCGCGGTCCTCATTCTGATGGAACCAGAAGAGCACCCAGATGTAGCGAAAGCTCTGCAGGTCCTCCACGGCGTGCTCGAAGCCGCAGCCCTTGAAAAGCTCCAGTGTGCCGAGCGCGCCGCCCGCCGCCACCCCTTGCCGCGGCGCGCTGGAACGCTCCCGAAACGGCGAATGCACGACGCCGATCGGGCGGAGCGTGATGGCTGCCGGGTTTATGGCTGCCGGGTTTATGGCTTCCAGGTTCTGACCGTCCGGTGCCGAGGGATCCATCTCGCGGCGGGAGCTAACGTCCGCGCCGGGGGCCGTCAAGCGCTTTGCCCGAGCGCTCGCTTCCCGTGAGCCGCCGGCACTGGTAGTCTTCGCAGCTGGTCGAGTGCCGCCTCATTGCTGCCGAGCGACTCGGGGCGAGTGTGGCGGGGTAGGTGAGCCGTGAAGTATTTCTGCAGGGACACCCCGTACCCCGGGCTTCGATGGGGCGCTCTCGTGACGTTGGGGCTCGCGTTCTCCAGCGCGATGGTCAACTGCCGCGACCATGACGTGTCGACGCTCACGGGTGCGACGTACTCCGCACCCCCGGAGACAAGTCAGACGGCCATCGATCATTGCATCCCCGGACAGACGTTCCAGTGCATGGGCGGCTGTGGGGCGCCGAGCACCGGGTACCAGGTCTGCGCCGCTGACGGCGGCTCGTTGGGGCCGTGCACTTGCCCTCCGTTGCGGACGCTGGGTCCCATCCCCCCGAACGCCGATTCCGGCGATGGCGTGCGGCGCATCGTGTCGCGCGAGGCGCTGGTCGGCGGTCTGCCCATCGCGTCGAGCAGCGGCTCTGGCTCGGGATTGGGCAGCGGCGGTTCGGGCGGCCTCGGTGTCGCGGCGAGCGTCGTGGGCGCCGCCTGCCGCGGCGATGCAGACTGCGGCGAGGGCCTCGGTTGCATCACCACCGGCGGCGGTCAACTCGCCGGCAGTGGCCCCGCCGGCGGCTACTGCAGCGCCTCCTGCACCAGCGACGCCGCGTGCCAGGCGATCGATCCGGGCTCGCAGTGCATCGGTCTCGCCGGGCAGAACGTCTGCGCGCGCAGCTGTGAGTCGCGCACTCCCAAGCCCGGTACGTCCAAGTGCCTGGACCGTACGGACGTGATGTGCGTCTCGGTCGCCGCGCGAAGAGAGGAGCCGCCGGGAGATGGCCCGCAACCGGGTCTGTGTGTGCCCGCCTGCCAAAGCGACGCGCAGTGCGGCCCCGGCCTGTTCTGTAATCTCACGAGTGGCTTGTGCAGCAATGCGCCTCCTGCTGGCGCTCCGCTGGGCAGCTCTTGCGACGGTCCAGAGTCGTGTGCCGGCGGCGTGTGCTTGCCGCTCGGTGACGGATTCGAGAGCGTCTGCTCGGCCTTCTGTCGCTTCGGCGGACCCGGTTGCGGCTTCGATGCCAGCGACGCGCAACCCGGCGCCGCCTGCGTCTTCACGCAGGTGCCGGGAGAGACCGTGGGGGACCGCGGCCTCTGCCTCGAGCTGTGTCAGACCTCGCTCGACTGTCACGAGACCGGCGCGGTCTGCCTTCCCACCGATGAGGGCAGTGACCTCAGCACCTGCGTCGTGCCGGTAACTTTGCCGCCCGATCCCAACGCGCCCGGCACCGGCGTACCGATCGGCAAGGAGTGCTCCGGGGACGCAGACTGCTCCGGAGGGGTCTGCCTGTCTTCCGATACCGACCCCTTCGGGCTCGGCGGAGGCTTCCCGGGAGGCTACTGCTCCGCCGCCTGCACGAGCCGCTGTGCGGCGGGCGCCGTGTGCGTCGGAACTTCCGACGCCAACCGACATTGCATGAAGCAATGCACGCCGGGGCCGCTCGGAGCTGGCGACTGCGCCGAGCGCCAGGAGTTCACCTGCAATGCCCTTCAGACAGGCGGTTTTTGTCGGGCTGACTGCACCCTGGGCGGAGACTGCGGCGACCGCGTCTGCGATCCTCGTAACGGCCTGTGCGTCGAGCCCCCGCCCGGTGGAGGCCCGGCGCAGCCGCCCATCGAGCCCGTGATCGGCCGTTCCTGCGAGCGCAGCGAGGACTGCGGCAACGGCTTCACCTGCCTGAGCGCCGACACAGATTCCTTTGCCGGGCTCGGCGGAATGCCGGGCGGCTACTGCAGCGCCGAGTGCGGCGAGGGCACTCCGTGCCCTGATGCCGACGATCTGTGTCTGCCCTTCCCGGACGGCAACTTCTGCCTGCGTGGCTGTGATCCCAGCGCCGAGAATGATTGTGGCTCTCGCGCTGACGCCATCTGTGCCGTGCTCGATCCGGACCAACCCACGGCCGGCTCTTGCGTGGCGCTCTGCGCGTCCGACGCGGAGTGCGGCGCGCGCATCTGCGATCCGGACCTGGGCCTGTGTGTCGACGCCCCGGTTCCCGAATGCGCTCAGGACGAAGACTGCGCGTCGACCCAAGCCTGCCAGTCGGGCGTCTGCGTTGCCGTGCCGCCGCCCGTGCTGGGCTGCACCGCGAACGGCGATTGTCCCGGAGGCGTGTGCAACCCCGGCACGGCCGCCTGCATCGCCGCGCCAGCGATCGCTGCGGGCGGCGCCTGCACCGCCAACACGGACTGCGTCGCAGGCCTGTGTTTGACCCTCGCCGGCACCAGGTTTTGCTCGGGCCTCTGCGTGTGGGGAACAGACCAGGGCTGCGAGGCCTATGGCATCGACGCGTTCTGCCTGTTGCCGCTGTCGTCGGACCCCAACGAGACCCGCGGCGTCTGCACCGGGCTCTGCAACACGGCGGCGGATTGTGCGCAGTCGGGCTACGAGTGCGTCGAGACTGGCGCTACGATCAGCGGCCGCACGGGTACTTGCCTACCGCCGGCGCCCGCCGCCCCGGCAGCCCCTGCTACCCCTCAGAGCCCGTAGTCGCGCCGCAACTGGTCGTACTCGGCAAAGTCGACGGCGCGCGCCGTGAACGTATTGCCCTGGCGATCGAACATCGAGTTGCCCCAGTCGCCCGATTGGGTCGGCTCCCAGAAAAAGGTGCCGAGTCCGCGGCCTGCCGGCACCTCGTGCATGATGTCGTTCAGCAAGCGTCGCTGGGGGTTGTATTCCGCGATCGCGAACGAGAGATCGGGTAGCTGCACCGTCAGGTCCTGCACCGTGCCGCGCCAGGCGTTGGCCGGGCCCTGATACTGCTCGTACGCGGACAGGCCGAGCACATCGAACTCGACGCCGCGCGACTGCGCGTTGCGCACCCAGTCGAGCACGCCGCGTTCGCTCTCGAAGTTCTCGATGTGCAACATCACGCGCATCGTGCTGTCCACCTGGTGTACGCCAGCGATGCCCGCGCGCAGCAGCGTGGCCAGGTTGTCCCAGTTGCCGGCGCTGCCGTTCACTCCGGGGTTCGGCGCGGAGTTACTGCCGAAGCAGTTCGTCTGCGCTGTCGGTACATGGATCAACAGGCCCGGCGTGATCTCGTTGCCCACCTGCACCATGTCGGGGTGCACGCCGGCAGCTACCATTTGCTGCAACACGTCCACGGTGTACGCCTGTACCTGCGTCGCCAGCGCCGCCACGCTCTGCGCGCCGCGCCAGGCTCGCGGGATCACCTGCTTGCCGGGATCCGCCCAGGTGTCGCTGTAATGGAAGTCCAGCAAGAGGCCCATGCCCGCCGCCTTCACCTCGCGTGCAAACTCGATGGTGTGTGCGACGTCGTCGTAGGCTTCCGCTTTCGCCTGGCAGCCGTCGCCGGAGGCGTAGCCGTAGGGCGCCGTCGGCTCGACGAAGGTGCGCAGGCGGACGTAGTTGAAGCCGTGGTTCGCGAGCAGCGCGATCAGGCTCTTCTGCGCGCCGTCGGTGTCGACGAAGACGGCTCCGTTCTCGACCGCTTCCTGCACGCTCTCACCGAGCGCGCCGACCGCCAGGGCCTGCGCGTGCTGCTCTTCACCGCGACCGGTCCCGAGGACGAGATCGAGCAGTTTCGGCGGCTGTCGGACGCTGCCGATGTCGACGCGTTCGTGCTGACCTCGACCTTCAACGGCGACCCGCGCACCGAGTGGCTGATCGAGCACGGCCTGCCGTTCGTGACCTTCGGCCGGCCGTGGGGCATCGACGATATGACGGACCCCGAGCATCTCTGGGTGGACGTCGACGGCCGCTCCGGCCTGCGCGACGCCACCGACCATCTGCTCTCGCTCGGGGCGCGGCGCATCGGTTTCGTAGGCTGGCCGCTCGGCTCGGGAACGGGAGACGACCGTCGCGCCGGCTGGCTGGAGGCGATGCGCGCCGGCAGCGGACTCTCCCCCGCTCAACTCCGCCTGCTGCAGGTGGAGACCGAGGACGTCGTCCCGTTCGGAGCCGACGCGGTCCGTCGGCTCGAAGCCCAGGCGGGG
>Ga0207678_10003917_pt1 | contig 13391 bp, 13 predicted proteins | sample KBSC63metaG_FD_184319 | JGI IMG/M metagenome (GOLD analysis project Ga0207678, IMG submission 184319) | Corn rhizosphere microbial communities from Kellogg Biological Station, Michigan, USA - KBS C6-3 metaG (SPAdes) (version 2) | ecosystem: Host-associated > Plants > Roots > Rhizosphere > Soil ... | reverse complement strand
GACCGCCTGCATTCGGTGAAGGAGATCGCCCAGATTGGCGCCACCATCGGTCGCGAATTTTCCTATTCCTTGATGCGGGCTGTGGTCGCTCGAGAGGAAACACGGTTGCAGCATTCCCTCTCCGAACTCGAGGAGGCCGGGCTTATTTTCCGCGAAGGTGACCTGCCGGATGCCATTTATAGCTTCAAACACGCATTGGTGAGGGATGCGGCTTATCAGAGCCTGCTGAAGACACGGCGGCGGCAACTCCATGCGCAAATAGCGCGCGTGCTTGAGGAAGGATTCCAGGATGCCGTCGTGAACGACCCTGAAATCCTTGCGCACCATTTCACCGAAGCCGGCATGCTTGAGAAGGCTACGGACTATTGGCTCAAGGCCGGAAAGCGCGCGCTCGGGCGCTCCTCCAATGCCGAGGCTGTAAAACATCTCACGAGAGGAATGGAGCTGACCCAGCAACTGCTCAGCTCGCCGCAACGCGATCGCAAAGAACTGGATTTCTATCTGGCCCTTGGTCCTGCAGTCGCCGCAACTGAGGGCGATGCCGCGGCTGAAACGTCGCGGGTCTTCTCACGGGCTCGCGCGCTGCTAGGCGAAAGTGTCAGCCTAGAAGAACGGATGACGATCCTGTGGGGCAGCTACCTAGCCCACAGTATGCGCGCGGAGTATAGCTCAGCGCTGGAGGATGCCCGGTACGGCCTCGCGTTGGCCGCAGAGCATGATCATCCCGGCGTGGCCGTCCTAGCCACGCGCTTTATTGGACAATCATTGCATCTCACGGGTGCCTTCGCCGACGCACGCGAACACCTCGATCGCGCCCTCGCACTGTGCTCAACCAATCCAGCCACGATATCGACCTATCGCCGCTTCGGAGTCGATGACGCGGTGAACAGCCTGGCGTGGCTCTCGACGACGCTATTGGTCCTTGGCTATCCTAAACAGTCTACAACAATCGTCGAGCGTACTGAAACTCTTGCTCGAACGAGGGAACAAAGCTTTACGACGGCCCTGGCCCTGGGGAACATAGTCGTTCTGGGCACAATCGGCGGCGACGCAAAGCGCGCTTTGGCTCACGCCGACGAAGCGATATCGCTCAGCATCGAGCATGAATTTGCGGCAATTGAACGAAGAGCACGTTTTTTCCGCGGAGCGCTATTAGCCCAAGGAGGGGATCTTCAAGTCGGGATCGAACTGATGCGCGGCGCTTTGACGGCAACTTACCAAAACTCTGAACGGTGCCGCCGCACTCTCTATTTGGGCCATCTCGCCTTCGCTCATGCCCAGCTCGGAGAGCTTGAAGTTGGACTGCGCCTGCTGGACGAAGGCGTTCAGCTGGCCGAAACAACAGGGGAGAGTTTCTTTGAGGCCGAGTTGTATCGTCTTCGGGGCAACATCAACCTAAAACTCGGCAGGCGTGACCAGGCAGAGGCCGCACTGCAGCGAGCCGTGGCGATTGCGCGGCGACAACAAGCTCGCTGGTGGGAGTTGCGTGCCTCGATCTGTCTCGCGCGGCATTGGAGTAACGAAGGCAGATATTTCGAGGCTTGGTCCCTCTTAGAGCCTATATACACTTGGTTCACCGAAGGTCGGGATACACCCGATCTGACAGACGCGAGAAATCTCGTGGACGAACTACGCTCAGTTTCAGGAATGAAAGATGGGCCAAAGCGTGGCAGCTGTTGACCAGCACCGCTCAACATCATGCCTGACGTAAATTGATCAGCGTCCGATCAACGCCTGCCCTTCGCCCGCTTTCCGGACTTGCCACCTGTTCGTTCAAGTTTGCTAAGGGCGCTCTCGACATCCTTGATTGCCTTCTTGAGCTGCTTCTCGCGCTTTCCAAGAATGCTCTTGAGTTGTCTTCGCTGCTCGGCGGTCAATGTCGTAAAATCGATCACCTTCGTAAACGCGATGAAGGCCATTGCTTACCTCCCGATGGTGGTGGTCGTTAGGCCGTGATCAATATGTGCAAGGCAGTGAAACAAATATTCTCCAATATCATCGACCTATAGTCAAACGGCATTTCTTCCAGAAATACTCGATCGGCCTTCCGACCCACGGGCCCTCGTGGTGAGCGCGAGAGAAAGCGGTAGCAACTGACATCGCGCTACCACGCCGTCGTTATTTCACTTCCGCTTTTTGTTCTTGAGCCGCGCCGGTCGCGAGGTGCGCTTCGTGCGACCGAGTCGGGAAGACCTTACAGTCGGAGATTTCTCGTGGGGCCTTGATCGCTGCAACAAGGCGCGGAGCGTGGCAAACTGGCGTTGATCCAGCTGATTGGCGAAGCTCTCGAAATCAGTGGCGTCACTGCCAAGCTGGCTCAACCAGACAAATGCACTGTCCAAGGTGCGCAACTCAGGCGTCTGGTATGACAGCAGATCTCGGTAATAAGTTGCCGACTCCTCGCAAAACAGATCACGCGCGATGCCATTTACGAGCCGCCGCACTCCATATTTTATTCCCGTGATGGCCGCTCCTGATATTCCATGGCTCAGCATCGCTCCGAACGTAAAGTTGTGTAGCCCTCGCAGAAACGGAGCAGTGCCGCGGTGCCGCTCCGTGAATTCAAAGGCTTGGCCCAAATAGGGATAGCGCGCGAGGGCCTCGCTTTCCTCGCCCGATGGAGGCGTGAAGCGGTCGCGCCAAAGGGCTATTTGTTCAAAGAATAGGGCGAGCTCGGGACGCGCCGAGAGATCCGCCTCAACGCCGCTCGCAAAAATCATGAAGTCGAATTCGAATCTACGATTGCTGCTTTGAACCCTTGCAATACCGCAAGCTTCGTCGATGAAACTCCATCCGCAGTCGGGGTGCCAGGCGAAATTCTCAAACTCGCGGCATCGCCAAAAAGCGTCCTGTGTAGGCGGGACCGGAAGCTCCTCAAGAATGTGACGCATGAACCGCCAGCGGTCCAGGTCCGTCAGATCGCCGAAGTGGCCCAACATACCGGCAAAATTCATCCAAGTGAGTGGGTTGACCCGCGGCATCTCCGAACGGCGGAAGCAAAGGTCTACTCGCGCGGCGCCCGCCTCAAGTGCGAGAGCTGCGTTGTCAAAGGCGGATGCCCCGGCACCAAGGATACCAATGCGCTTTCCTGCAAGCTTGCGAAAATCGATATCATCGGCCGAATGTGCGTAAAGATCTGCCGACAAATGGGCGACCAGAGACTTAGGAGCGCCCCACCTTCCACTTCCCTCAAAGCCTGTCGCAAGAATAATCTTTCTTGCATACACCCGCTCAATTCCTTCGGAACGACGGAGATGGGCAAGGAAGATGCCATTCGCCGGCTCAATCAACATTAGTTCGACCTCGTTCTCAACCGGGAGGTCCAGGACGTCTCGGTACCAATCCAGATACGAGCGCCACACCTCCCGAGGGACGGTATCTATGCGACCCCATGCTCGCCGCCCAAATTTTTCCTCGTACCACGCACGCACCGTTAGACTCGGGACGCCGAAATCAATCCCAGTCACCTCCTTCGGAGTCCGCAACCGTTCCATCCGAGCGAAATTGCGCCAAGGTCCTTCGAAACCGCGCTGGCAACGATCGATGATCCTGAAGTTTGCTATGCGCTCAAGCCTCAAGCCGAACGCGATACCCAGTCCGCTCTGTCCAGCGCCGACAACCAGCACGTCCAGAACCGGCACTCCGTCCATAAATCGCGGGACGGTCCACTCCCGAGCCGGATAGTCCAAATAAGTCAGCTCGCGTCGAACGCGCTTCGTGAGTTGGGAGACGCTCATGGGACATTCCTGCCGCTGCGCTCTTGTTAGAAATGACTTTTGCCATTCGGCTTAGTTCTGTCCCATTACCACAGGTCTGATTGCAGAAAAATCGACCGCCCGACCGCCATTGGGTTTCGCACAGAGCGATTTTGGCCCGCAAGACAGCGGGCTATTATTCTAGCGCTCACTCAAATGCTGATCCGCTCGACGATCGAGCCATCAGTTGCCTCCGATCGCGAGACACGCAACATCGACAATCAACGCGCCTATCGGTGACGATCTGAGCGTCAATCGACTGAAAGACTCAGGCTAGCTCGCCCATCAGGTAGCCTCATAGCGGCACGCTTAGCCGCGTTCCTGACGAAGTCCCCTGCCCGCCCAATCGGCGTAGTGCCGAATTTGCGCGGGTCCATTCGTAGCTCGTCACCGTAGCATTGTACGCGAGCTCCGCGCGGATCGTCAGAATTTGCAATGAGTTCAACTTCTTGGCTAGCGTTGTTTGGAGGAGCGGTGACAGATCACTGACCGCGGCTTTTTGACCGTGGGTTCAGAGGACGGTTTTTCCTGAGGAATGGCTGGAAGGCTCAAACCGCTCGAGGTAGAGCGCCAAACGCCGATGGAGACGGACTCTACCTGATCATCACCGGACCAACATCGGAGTCGCATTGGCCGATTGGTGTTGCGGTCCGCGTGTTTCCACCGATTGGATAGCGCGCGGAGCGCTGTCCAATATGGACCGCGCGACCTCGGAAACGCCGGTGAGGATGATCTGCACGCCGATGCAGAGCAGCAGGAAAGCCGACAGTTTCGTCACCACGCTGGTGCCCTCCTCGCCGAACAGGCGCGCCATTGCGCTCGATTTCCGGTAGGCATGGTAGATCGCCGCGGTGACGGCGAACGCCACCAGAAGCGAAACGATCGATGACTGGAACATCGCATCGAGGCTGCTGGTGCGGCTAATCCCGATCGCGATGGCTGTCGCGATCGTTCCCGGCCCGGTCGTCAGCGGAATTGTGAGAGGAAAGAAGGCCATGCGCTTCATGGTCGCATGATCGGGGGACGAGACCTCGTGAGGCCCGGCCGGACCCGAGGGCGCGTGGAGCATGGACCAGCCCGTCGCTGCGACCACGAGGCCACCGGCAATCCGAAGCGCCGGGATGGTCACGCCGAAGAAGTTGAGGATCTGGCTGCCCAGAAACAGCGACACCAGCAGGACCACGAAGGCATATCCGGCAACCCGCAGCGCAAGGCTCGCGCGCTCGTCTTCAGAAAGACCTCTCGTCTTGTCGAGGAAGATGAAGGCCAGTCCGTAGGGATTGATGATCGCGAACAGCGCGCCGAAGCCGAACAGGAAATCGGCAACCAGCCCCGATGTGGCGATATCACGCATGCTGCGCCCACTCCGCTCCTCGGCTTACGGCCATGTGAAGCCGGGCGCTTTGAAATCGGCCAGATTGTCGAGCGGCTTGCGCAGAACCTCAAACAGCACGGCCACCGACCAGCTGTTGGCGACACGGGCCAGCATGCCGACGAAAAACCGGGGCATCATCCGATGATACCGGATCTCACTTGTCCTTGCCGGGTGATCGCTCAAGACGCGATCTCTGCGCGCGCATGCGCTTGATCTCCTCCCTGAGCGCCTCGGCTTTTTCGTCTCGTTGCTCGCTCGCCGTTTCCAAGGGTTCGTCGCGAAGCAACTTCTGGAGTGCCTTTTCGACAGAAAGCTTGTTGGTCTCGGCCATACCAGACCTTTCTGACGCTACCGCGTCTGTCAGTACCGTGGTTGCAGTCTCAGCTCTTCGGACTGAACATGCCGCCGGCCGCCTTCATCGCCGCCTCACCCATGGTCTTGGTCTGGTCGGTCAGGGCCCGCATCTGCTCCTGGAAGAAATCGGCTTGAAGCTTGAGCGCGTCCTGGACATCCTTGGCATGGATCAGCTTGTCGCTGAGGTCCAGGGTCGCTGTGACATTGCGCTGCATGAAACTGCAAAACTCCTTCGCCTGGTTCGCGATCGGCAGAGGCGACGAACTGATCCCCTTCTCCAGCATCTCGAAATAGTCCGCGTTGGCCTTGCGCAGGCGGCCAAGCGCCTCGGTCAGCGCCGCACGGACGTTATCTGCCGATAGATTGATCTCTGCCATGACGTCTCTCCCTTCAGGTGTTAGCAGTTACGCGGTAAGTCCACCGAACCAGGCGCCGAAATAGCCGGCGTAGAGCGCGGGTACTTCGAGATTCATCGAGTGCCCGACGCGAGGCACGATCACGAGACGGCAATCCGGCATCGCATCGGCCATGACGTGAAGATCGGCTGGCAGAATCCAGCCGTCCCATTCGCCCCATAGCACCAGATGCGGATGCTTCAGCTCCGGCATGCGGCGCTCGAGCTCTCTGCTCTCTCTTTCCTTCGTGAGGTTGACCGGCGTTCCGATCCAGATGCCCTCGGAGACGCCAAAGGTCTGCTCGATGATGCGGTCGAACAACGCCTGGATGTCCTTCAATCCCTCCCGAAATCGAGGCACGGCGTTCGGCGCCATGCTCTCGGGCACGAACAGCGAGGACGCCGCCGTCGCCATGATCGTCCGTGTCAGGTCCTTGCTCGCCATCATCGCCCGAAACAGGCCGATTTGATCGGCATTGAAAGCCATGCCGAGCGGCGTCACCGGATCGAGTGCGAACACGCGCCCGAAACGCTGCGGCTGCATCAAGAGCATGCGGGCAGCGATGATGCCGCCGGTCGAATGCGTCGCGAGATGGCAATAACCGATGTCGAGCATATCGAGTGCCGCCAGCATGTCCTCGGCATGCTGCTGCATGGAGTAGTTCGAATAATCGGCGGCAGGCTTCGGCCGGTCACTGTCCCCGCAGCCGCGCCAGTCAATGGCGATGACGCGCAGGCCCGTTGGAAACAAGGGCGCAGCCAGCTCGATCCAGTCCTTGCTGGCGAGATTGCCATGGATGAAGACGACGGTCACTTCGCCTCGGCCCCACTCCCGCCAGCCAAGCTCGATTTCACCCGCCTGCACCCGTGGCATAGACCGATCCTATTTGTTGAGACCGGCGGTTGGTGCCGCACCGGGAGGTGTCGGCGCCACCGGCAGGGCGGATACCACGGAACCCTTGATCATGCGATCTGTGCCGAGGGGCGATGAGGTGTCGACCGTTCCTTTCGTGACGAAGTCCACGACGTCGGCGGAATATTCCACCGGATTGTCGGTATGGATGAAGTGCCCGGTCTCCGGATAGATTTTCAGAATCGGCCGGTTGCCCGCATTGGTCATGCGCGTCATGAACGGCGTGATGACGTCGCGTCCGAGATCGGTCAGCCCGTTGAAAGCGGGCGTCGGGATGAACGGCTCCTTGTCACCGAAGGCGAGGAAGATCGGCGCCTTGATCTGGGTGACCCGCTCGTAAAGGTTCTTCGGATCATCCTGCTGGAGCTCGGCCCCGATCGTGTAGATGTCAAAGATGAAGACGTTGCACCACTGTTCGAGCTCCTTGGGATTGCCCTTGGTAAGCCCGACGCGCTGCTCGGTATGGAAGCGCGCATATTCGCTGTCGCTGAAGAAGTAGCCGCTCTTCGCCGCCGACACCACGCCGGTGTCGGGGTCGCGCTTCTTGAAATAGAAGAAGTCGCGAATGCCCTGCTCGTCGCGGGCCTTCTCCGCCGCCAGGATGCCGGTCTGGTCCCAGATCTGCTTCCACTTGTCGAAGTCGCGACCGAGTCCCGGTTGGAACAGAGGTGCCTTCTTGTCTTTCGCGATCGTGATGTCGCGCGGGTATTCCTCGAGTCCGGATGGTGCTTCGAGCGCGAGGCCCTGCACCGCATCCGGCCAGGTCAGGGCGTACCCCGTGACGAACTGACCGCCCAGCGAGTGGCCGAGATAATAGGCTTTCTTGACGCCAAGCTGGTTTACGACGAGATCGTAGATGACCTCGCGCATATCCTGCATGGTGCGCGCCGGGCTCTTATCGAGATTACCGGGCCCGGACATGCCGTAGTTCGGCAAGTCCGGCACGATCACACGCAAGCCACTCCGCAGCGCATATTGCATGATGTTGCCATAGTGCCCGCCGAATGCGCCCTTGCCGTGGATGATGACGAGGACCTTGGGATCCTTGTCGGTGCCGGCATACTCATCCATGTAACCAATCTGCCAGGTGTTGCCGATCTTGTCCTTGGCGTTGGCGTATTTGACCGGATAGGGATAGGTCACGAAGTCCTTCCAGAAGGACTTGCTCGGATCGATGTTTTCGGCGACGCCCGGTACGCGATAATTCTTGTCGACGAACATCCTCGCGCGATCGAGAGCCGCGACGTCGTCCATGAAGGCGACGAACTTCGGATCGTTCTTGCGCTGGTTGATGATCGGGAACACGCCGTAATGGGCGACCGGACTCTCCTGCGCGATCAGGTCCGCGCCCGGCACGCGATCTACGGCCTTCTGCGCCAGCTTGAAGTTCAGCCAGAGGTCGTTGGTGATGTGCATCACCAGCGTGCGCGCCTGGATGCGGCCGAGATATGGATTAATGTTGTGGGTCTCACCGACCCGGTTGCGCCAGACGAGATCGACGGCGTCATAGAGCTTGGCACGGTTGGTGACGCTCAGACCGGCCTTCTCGTTCGGCGGATCCCAGTAGAATATCTCGGGCTGGACCGCGGCCCAGTTCTGGGTCGTGCGGAAGCCGAAGTCGTAGCCCGTCATGCCCAGGATCGACCAGCCGAACGCCACACCCGGCATCGGGTGCTTCTCCTTGGGCAGATTGTAGTAGTCGCCCTTGGTCGCCTGCCAGACCGGATCGCCCTCGATCGCGGCCGTCATCATCTGGAAGGTCCAGTTGCCGACGGGGTCTTCACCGTCCGACTGCGTGGTGCCGCCGATCGGCATCAGGGCGCCGATATATTCGGGATGCATGACCCCCCACACGTAGGTCTGGGTGCCGCCCATGGAGACGCCCGTGACAAGCGCGACGCGCGCCACCTTCAACTCGTCGCGCAGCAGGCGGTAGTTCGCCTGCACCATGTCGTAGTAGCTGTACTGCGGAAACTTGATGCCGAGGCCGTCGGACGGTTTGCTGGCGCCCCACGTCCCGAGCGGGTCGACCATGATGACGTAGTAGCGGTCGGTGTCGATCGGCCGTCCGGGGCCGATGATCGGGACGCCGCCCGACAGGGCCGCGCCCTTGACCCACTGTTCGTACATATCGGTGGAATCGCCGGAATAATAGGAATTGATCACGACCGCGTTGGTGATCTCACCGGCGGCATTGCGCCGCGCGTTGCCGATCGCGATGTATCCGGTACGCAGCTTGCCTGCCCCGAGCGATTCCAGCGTCACGCCGCCCTCGCCGCCATTCTCCCATTTGGAGGGATTGGCCAGGTCGTACTTGCCGCCAAGCCGGAAGTTCGCGATCTCATAGGTCTTTTTGAGCCCGTCATGCTGCATCTGCGACGAGCGCCGCGTGAACGGCTGGGCGACCGCGAGCGCGGTGCCGACCAGCAACAGGATCAGGCTGACGAAGCAACGCTTGAGTGCGCTTCTCCCGTTCATGACGAACTCCCTCCTGGCGGTATTTTGCGCGAACGCTAGGCTGGACCTCCTCCTGAGGTTTGATTTAGCTCAATGGAATCCTTGAGCCTGCCTTGAGGATCGTGGTCATCGTCACGCTGGCCGGTCCCCGCAATGCCCTTCCTCAGTCATGGCTCATATCGTATCCGCTATGAGCTCGACGGACCGGCGAATGCGCCTGCCTATGTGCTGGTTAACGGTCTGACGCAGTATTCCGAGCTTTGGGGCGCGTATCGCGACACGCTAATCGCACGGCGGTTCCGGGTCGCTACCTTCGACCTGCTCGGCCAGGGCGTCTCCGACAAGCCCGCGCTGTTCATCGATCAGGACGACCACATCGCCGTGCTGCATCGCCTGATCGGCGAGCTTGGCGACGGTCCGGTCTTCCTCAGTGGCATCAGTTTCGGTGGCTTGATCGCGCTGCGCTATGCCATCGAGCATGGCGCGCGGCTGTCGGGTCTTGTACCGATGAGCTGCTTCGCCGAGCTTTCGCCACAACTGCTACTGATCGGCAACGCCTTGCGCACCGGCCTCATTCTGGGCGGCACCGGCTACCTCCAGGATCTGTTACTGCCGATGAACCTGTCTGATCAGTGGTTGAAGCCGCTGCTGGACAAGCTCGACAACGTGAAGCGGCAGGGCTGGCTGGTCAACGACGTGTACGCCCTTCAGAACCTGATGGAGTCTTTCCTCGACTTCAAGCCGCTGACGCCGCAGCTCTCCTCAATATCCGTCCCGACCATGATCCTGAACGGCGAGTTCGACTTCCTCACGCCGCGGGCGCTGCACGAGACGTTGCGTGTGGAAATTCCTGACAGTGCGCTCGTCATCATTCCGAGGGCCTATCACGCCTTCACGCTCGAAAAGGCTGCCTTAACAGCCGACCTGCTGGCGCGCTTCGCCGAGGACGTGTTGGCTGGCCGCTGGCAGGGCAACAAGCAGGTCTTGATCGCGCCGGAAGATGCCGGCGGAGACTTTTCGCCGTTTCCCGCCGGCTATGACCATCTGCGCGCGATCCCGGTGCACAGGCCAGCGACATGAGCGCGTTCTTCGGACCGTTGCAAGCCGACGGGCGCGTGCCGCCGCGCCAGCAGACGCGGGTCGCCGCGTTCCTGGTTTCTGCGCATGGTGCGCTGGCACGGCAATTCGCGGTCGCCCTGCCCGCGAGATTCGATGCCGCCTGGCAGACCGAATTGAACGCGCAGTTCTATCGCGAGAGCGAGATCGTCTCGCTTCTCATGCGCGCGACCGCCTGGGTCCCGGACCTCGCGCTGGGCCCCATGGCGGCATCCTGGGAGATGGCCTGGCTCCCCGCCCCCATCGAAGGCATCGCCGACCACACCCGCGCGCAGACCATTCACCTCGCGACGCTCGCACATGCGGTCCATGCCGGGATACGGCCGGCGGCCCTGCTGCCGACGGAAGCGAACGCGAACGATCCCTTCGTGATGGCGCTGCGCCGCATCGAGTTCGAGAGCGGCCGGCTGTTGCAGGCGCAGATTCTGTTCCTGAAGGGCCCGGACCTCCTACCTTTCCGGGACGCCGTCAGCGCGACGCTCGAACGGCGGCACGCCGAGGTGCGCAGGCTCTGGCACGAGACCCTAGCAGGCGTCGGCGTTGACCTGCGCGAATGACCCGGCAACCTTGACGCAGATCAAAGCCGAGAGTCTGCCCGCCCCCAACATCGGTCCAGTATTCACCTGCGCCTGCCGACCGGAGTTCCGCCCATGAAGGCCGTTTCCGTCGAAGAAGCCGTTGCAATGATCCCGGCCGGGGCGAGCGTCATGGTCGGCGGCTTTATGGGCGTCGGAACCCCGGAGCGCCTGCTTGACGAACTCGTGCGGCAGAACAAGACCGGCCTGTCTCTGATCTGCAATGACGCCGCTACTCCCGGCAAAGGCGTCGGCAAGCTGTTCGACGCTGCGCTGGTCTCAAGGCTGACGGCAACGCATATCGGCCTCAATCCGAAGGCGCAGCAGCAGATGCTCGCGAACCAGATCGCCGTCGATCTCGTGCCGCAAGGCACCTTCGTCGAACGCATCCGCGCGGGCGGATGTGGCCTCGGCGGGGTGCTGACGCCGACGGGCGTCGGAACGCTGGTTGCCGAAGGCAAGCGTCAGATCGAGGTGGATGGCAAGCCGTTCCTGCTGGAGACGGCATTGCGGGCGCAGTACGCGCTGGTTCACGCGTTTCTCGCCGACTATCTCGGCAATCTCGCTTACGCACTGACCTCCCGCAACTTCAACCCGGTCATGGCGATGGCTGCCGACACGGTCATCGTCACTGCAGAGAACATCGTGCCCGTCGGTGTCATCGCGCCCGATCACGTCGTGACCCCGGCGCCGCTCGTCGATTACCTGATTACCAACGGGTGAGATCATGGACCCGCAGATCATCATCGCCCGACGCGTCGCCAGGGAGTTGAAGAGCGGAAACCTCGTCAATCTCGGCATCGGCATTCCGACCTTGGTTGCGAATTACGTTCCGGCCGATTTGAAAGTCTTTTTTCAGTCGGAGAACGGATTGATCGGCACCGGGCCGATTCCCGAACAAGGCATGGCGCATCCGACGCTGACAGACGCCGGCGGCCGCCCCATTAGCGCGCTCCCGGGTGCGGCGACCTTCGACAGCGCGATGTCGTTCGGACTGATCCGCGGCGGCCATGTCGACGTCACCGTGCTCGGCGGCCTCCAGGTCGATGCGCATGGGCTTCTCGCCAACTGGATGATCCCGGGCAAGATGGTGCCGGGCATGGGCGGGGCGATGGACCTCGTCAGCGGCGCCAAGCGGGTCATCGTCGCCATGCAACATGCCGCGAAGGGCAAGTCGAAGATCGTCAAGACATGCAACTTGCCCCTGACCTCGGCGCGCCCGGTCCATCTGGTCGTGACCGACATGGCGGTCATCGGTTTTGCGGACGGCAAGGCGACGCTGCTCGAGACCGCTCCAGGTGTCAGCGTTGGCGAGGTTGTGGCGGTGACAGAGGCCGAATTGGTCATTCCTGACAACATCCCGGAAATGACGATCTGACGAGGTCACGACCATGCGGATATTCAGCGACTTCAACGAGATCAAATCCGCGGTCGGCACCGAGATCGGCGCGAGCGACTGGATCGAAGTGACCCAGGATCGGATCAATAAATTCGCCGAAGCAACCTGTGACGAGCAATGGATCCATGTCGACCAGGACCGCGCCAGGAAGGAAGCGCCCGGCGGCACCACCATCGCTCACGGCCTGCTGTCGCTCTCGCTTGCTCCGCTGTTCATTCGATCCGTGATGGGCTTGAAAGGGCTGCGCAATACGCTGAATTACGGCGCGGATCGCATCCGGTATTTGGCGCCGGTGCCGGCCGGCTCAAAGCTCCGCGGCCGGGTCACCGTCGCTGAAACCGAGGACGTGCCGCCGGACGGCTTGCGCGTCAACTATCATCTCGTGATCGAGATCGAGGGCGGCAAGAAGCCCGCTTGTGTCGCCGAGCTGATCGCCCTGCACTATCGCTGAGGGCGCTCAGTCGATGATGTGATACCCGCCATCGATATAGAGAACGCCCCCGGTGATCAGCTTGGCGCCATCTAGCGCCAGGAACGCGGTGGCATTGCCGACGTCGTCGATGCTGACCAGGCTGCGCGCCGGCGCTTTGGACTGCGCCTTGTCCATGAGCTCGTCGAACTCCGGGATACCTGACGCCGCGCGCGTGGCGAGCGGGCCGGGCGAGATCGCGTGCACGCGGATGCCCTTTGGGCCAAGTTCGGCGGCCGCGTAGCGGACGGCCGCTTCAAGCGCCGCTTTCGCCACGCCCATGATGTTGTAGTTCTCCACCACCATCTGGCTGCCATAATAGGTCATGGTGAACATCGTGCCGCCGTTCTTCATCAGCGGCTCGGCGAGATGCGCCATGCGCAGGAATGACCAGCAAGAGACGTCCATCGTCTTAAGGAAGCCATCGCGGCCGACGTCCACCACGCGGCCATGGAGCGCCTCCTTCGGCGAGAAGGCGATCGAATGCAGCAGGAAATCGAGCTGTCCCCATTCCTTCGTGATCCGCTCGAACACCGCCTCGGTCTGCCCCTCCGTCATCACGTCCAGCGGCATGAAGATCGGCG
>Ga0207678_10003914_pt1 | contig 13392 bp, 12 predicted proteins | sample KBSC63metaG_FD_184319 | JGI IMG/M metagenome (GOLD analysis project Ga0207678, IMG submission 184319) | Corn rhizosphere microbial communities from Kellogg Biological Station, Michigan, USA - KBS C6-3 metaG (SPAdes) (version 2) | ecosystem: Host-associated > Plants > Roots > Rhizosphere > Soil ... | reverse complement strand
TGTTGATCCGGCACGAGCTGCGCGGCCACGCCATCGTGGTCCGCCAGTCGGCTCGCAAGTTCACGCGCGACGACCTCGAGTTCCTGCTGGTCCTGGTCGGACAGGCCGCGGCCAGCCTCGAAAGCACGCGGCTCCAGGCCAAGGCCGAGGAGGTCGCGGTGCTCGAGGAGCGTGCCCGCATCGCCCGCGACCTCCACGACGGCTTCATCCAGGCGCTCGCCGGCATCGACCTGCGCGTCGAGGCCACCAAGCTGCTGCTGCAGCGCGATCCGCAGCGCGTGCCGAAGGCCCTCGAGGAGCTGCACACCGCGGTCGACAGCGGCTATCGCGAGGTGCGGCACTACCTGACGGTGCTACGCCAGGCGAGTCGCCGCGCGACGGATCTCGGCTCGTCACTCGACCGACTGGCGGCGGAGTTCTCGATCCGCGAGCGCCTGAAGGTCCACATGGCCCGGCCGCAGTCCGATCCCGGGCTGCCGACGTCGACGGTGGAAATGGCGCTAAGCGTGCCCGTGGCCGAGATGGCGTTGTTGAGCACCGAGAGCGTCCCGCTCACGTGGATGCGATACGGCGCGAACCCCTTCTCCGCCACCATGATCGGGTAGAAGCGCACGCCCCCCGCGTGGACCGTGACCCCACCACACTCGTTGAGCGCTCCTACCGCGCGGAGCCAGTCTGGCCGGTGCAGGGCCAGCCATCGGGCGCCGTCCGTGGCGCCAGCCTCCTCGTCGGCCGCGCAAGTGAACAGCAGGTCGCGCTTCAGCCCGGGGATCGGGTCTGACGCAGGATCGCGGCCGGCCGCTCTCGCCTCGAGGGCAAGCCGCTCGATGACCCCGAGCTGGAGCGCGACCATGCCCTTCATGTCGACCGTGCCACGGCCATAGATGAAGCCGTCGTCGATGTCACCGGCGAACGGGTCGTGGGACCACCGTTCCGGGGGCGCCGGCACGACGTCCAGATGCGACATCAGCAGGAGGGCGTCCTCGCCGGTGCCCTCGCCGCGCAATCGGACGTGGACGGACCCGCGGCCGGCGATGGGTTCGACGACCTCGGGTCTGAGCCCGACGGCGGCAAGGCGATCGGCGATGTACCTCGCGGCCCGTGTCTCGCCATCGGGCAGGGCCGAGTCCGGCGGGTTGACCGATGGGATGCGGATCAGGTCGCGGAGCGACTCGACGACGTCGGCGTGCGCCCGCTCCCAGTCGTGGCTCGGGATCGCGTCCGAAGGGCGGTCGGACGTACCCACCGTCACTGAGCGACCACGATCCCAAGAAGGGCCGCGATCAGACCGAGGACGAACCCGGCTGCGACGATGACGGCGACCATCAGCACGAGCCAGCGACCCAGCCGTCGCTCCTCGGCAAGCGCCTCCTGTTCGTCCGGTGCCTCGCCACCTGTGATGTACGGGCCACGCAGACCTTTCTCGCGGGCGCGCTGGGCACGCGGCGAGTCGTAGGCCTCGGGATCGGGGCGGAACGAGCCCCCGGTCCGGGGCTCCTGGGCACTCATGGACCCATGATGCCCGCTCATCCGATCGCTCGCCGCAACGGCGCGGCGACCTCCTCGGCGACGACGTCGACCCCTTCCGGCCCCAGCCGCGGCCGCACGTTGAGGATGACGTGGGTCGCCCCGCGCCGGAGGGCGTCGTGGGCGGCACCGAGCGCCTTGGCGCGGTCCTCGGCAGTGTCGCCCGTGGGGACCTGCGCGCCGAAGTCGAATGCGGCCGGGTCCCGGCCGATCGCCTCGAGCTGCTGGACGATCGCGTCTCGTCCGAGGCTGAAGTCGTCAAGGTCGGTCGCTCGACCCGACAGGATGTCGACCGCCGGCATGACCCAGCCATCGGCGAGGGCGGCAGTCAACGCGATACCGCGGCGTTTGCCCGCGCCCAGCCACAGCCGCGGGCCGCTGGCAGTCGGCGGCGGTTCGTTCGTGGCCTCGACGAGCGGGTAGAACGGATCGGGCCGGGTCACCCCGGGCGGTGCCGTGGCCTCCGGCGACCACAGCGCCCGGAGCACGTGGACGGCCGATTCGAATCGATCGAAACGCTCGCGCATCGGCGGGAGCGGGATGCCGAGCGAGACGTGCTCGCCCTCGTGCCAGCCGGCGCCGAGCCCGACGATGAACCGGCCACCGGTCGCGTGGTCGAGAACGGTCGCGGCTTTGGCGAGGACAGCCGGATGCCGGAACGTGTTGGACAGCACGGCGTGCCCGATCCAACGCCCGGGAACGTGACGGAGCAGCGCGGCGGCCGTCGTCAGCGCCTCGAGGCTCGGCCCGTGACGATCGAACGAGATATCGGTCAGGTGGTCGTTCATCCAGACCGACTCGAACACGTCGTACGTCCCGATGCGCGCCCACATCGCGTCGAGCGTCGCCCAGTCGACCGCCTGGGGCGAGGTCTTGATCCCGATCGGGATGTGGCGTGTCATGCAGGGACGCGGGCAGCCGCCAGGTTCGCGGTCATACGTGGTCCGGTCGTGACGGCCCCGGTCGAGGCCGATCCGACCAGGGCCGCATATTTGGCCAGCACGCCTGTCGTGTAGTTCGGTGGGCGGGGCGTCCATGCCGCGAGACGGCGTTCGATCTCCTCGGCCGGGATCGCCAGGTCGAGCCGCTTCTGGTCGACGTCGATGACGATCTCGTCGCCCTCCTGGACGATCGCGATCGGCCCACCGAGCGCTGCTTCCGGGGCGATATGACCGAGCATCAGCCCGTGCGTGCCGCCTGAGAAGCGCCCGTCCGTGATAAGGGCGACGTCGTCACCGAGACCCTCGCCGACGAGCGCCGCGGTGACGCTGAGCATCTCCTGCATGCCGGGTCCGCCGACCGGTCCTTCGTAGCGGATGACGACGACGTCGCCTGGCACGATCCGGCGATCCCGGACCGCCTCGAAGCATTCGGTCTCCGAATCGAAGACTCGGGCCGGCCCGCGATGCAACCGACGCTCATGTCCGGCGAGTTTCACGACGCAGCCATCGGGCGCCAGCGATCCACGCAGGATCGCGAGGCCACCGGTCGGCTTGAGCGGCGTCTCGATGGGGACGACGACCCGTTGGCCGTCGGTCGCGACGGCGTCCGCGCCGATCTCGGCGAGGGTCCGGCCATCGACCGTGGGCGCACCGCCGTGGAGCAGGCCGGGTCGCTTCAGCAGTTCGTGCATCACCAGACCGAGACCGCCGGCTTCGTACATGTCGGTCGCGGTGAACCGGCCGCCGGGCTGCAAGTCGGCCACGATCGGCGTCCGGTCGGCGACCGCGCCGAACTCGTCGATGTCGAGCTGGAGACCGAACTCGTGCGCGATCGCCAATAGGTGGAGGACGCCGTTGGTCGAGCCTCCCGTCGCCGCGACGCTCGCGATCCCGTTCTCGAGCGCTTCGCGGGTGACGAAGGCCGACGGCCGGACGTCGCGCCGGACCAGGTCCATCACCAGCTCACCGCTCCGCCGCGCCGCGGCGTCCTTGCCCGGGTCCTCGGCGGGGATCGCGTTCAGGCCGGCCGGCGACAGCCCGAGGAACTCCATCACCATCGCCATCGTGTTGGCGGTGAACTGGCCGCCACACGCGCCGGCACCCGGGCAGGCGGCGTTCTCGACCTCGTACAGCTCGTCGAGCGTGATCTTGCCGGCCTGGTAGGCGCCGATCGCCTCGTAGGCGGTGACGACGGTCGCGTTGCGCTGGCCCTTGTAGACACCGGGATAGATCGTGCCGTTGTAGAGGATCAGGCCAGGAACGTCGAGCCGGCCGAGGGCCATCGCCGCGGCCGGGATCGTCTTGTCGCAGCCGACCAGGCAGACCACGCCATCGAGCAGGTGGCCGCGGACGACCAGCTCGATCGAGTCGGCGATGACCTCCCGGCTGATGAGCGACGCCTTCATCCCCTCGGTGCCCATCGACACGCCGTCGCTGACCGACACCGTGTTGAATTCCATGGGCGTCCCGCCGGCCGCGCGGATGCCCTCCTTGACGAACTCAGCCAGCCGGCGCTGGTTGTAGTTGCACGGCATCGTCTCGATCCAGGTCGTCGCGACGCCGACCAGCGGCTTGGCAAGGTCCTCGTCCGTGAATCCGATCGCCTTGAGCATCGCGCGTGCGCCGGCGCGGTCCGGCCCATCGGTGAGCCGTGCGGAGTGCCGCTTGGCCGGATCGGTCGGTCGATCGTAGGGGTGTGACGGAGCGGGGGCGACGGTCTCGGGCATATCCGCAGTGTAGGCGGGCGAGCGTCCGAGGACGCCTTGGTGCGGCAGCGCCTCGAGTCGCTTCGGGATCAGACCTCGCGCGCCTGGTCCGCCGCCAGGTGCTCGTCCACGAGGTGATGCGCGCGCGCCTCGCTGACGGCGTGACCGGTAACGGCTTCGAGGAAGTCGCGTCGGTCAAGGGCGAATGCATCGATGCCCGTCACTGCGCGCACGGACGCGGTCCGCGGCACGTCGTTGACGAGGGCGATCTCTCCGGCCCCATCGGTCGGACCGAGCTGACCGATGACTTCCCCGAGGCGCGTGACCTCGGCCTCGCCGCGATCGATCAGCACGTAGCGATCACCCGGATCGCCCTCACGCATCAGCCACGCGTCTGGGTCGAAGGTGACCGGCCGAAGCGATCCTGCGAGATGCTCGATCGTCGCCAGTGACAACGGTGCGAACAGCGGCTGGGCACGGAGCAGCTCGACCCGACGGGCCGCGGCCGGCCCACCCTCGTTCAGTCGTCGGAGCCGCGGCCAGGCAAGGATCGCCGCGATGGGCAGGATCGCGCCCGACACGACCAGGGCGCCTTCCGTTCCGATCCCGGCGATGAGTGCCGGCGCCACGAGGCCGCCCAGAGCCGGTCCGGCGTTCGCTGCGCTGTCGATGAGTCCGAGGGCGGCGACGCGCATCGCATTCGGTGTCATGCGCTGGACGAGCGTGAAGCCCGCGACGTCCAGGACCGCATTGCTGATGCCGACGGCTGCCATCGCGGCGAAGGCCACGACCGGGTTGACGACCAGACCCATCACCGCGATCGGCGCACCCCAGCCGGCAAGCGCGACCGCGAATGGGGGGCCGAGACGCTCGCGTCCGGCAAGCGTGATCGCGGCCAACGACCCGACCAGACCCCCGAGGCCCATCACCGCGTTGAGCGTTCCCACGCCGGCATCGCCCAGACCGAGCAACTCGATGGCCGTGACGACGACCAGCACCGTCAACAGCCCTCTGACGAACGTCTGCAGACCGAGCGAGGCGATGACCAGCCGGACATCGGGCATCGTCGCGACGGCCCGAGCCCCAGCCGAGAGGTCCGCGAGCGCAGTGCGCGCGTCGCGCGTGCCTTGGCGCCGGCCGACGGTCGGGACGTGCAGCCGGGCGATGCTGGCGACACTGATGAGGTCGATGACGACGACCGCGGCCAGGGCACCGGCCGGACCCGTCGTCACGAGGAGGACGCTCGCGAGCGCCGGGCCGACGAACGTGCCCAGACCCTCCGCCGCTCCGGAGGTGACGTTGGCGCCGATGAGCTGCGCCGGCGTCTGCGCGACCGCCGGGAGCAGGGCCATGTGGAGGGGACGGGTGAACGCTCCGGCGCTCGCCTCGATCGCGACGAAGAGCATCATCAGCCACAACGGCGCGTCGATGAGCACGACGGCGATCAGCCCGACGACCGCGACCGCACGAAGCGCGTTCGTCCCCCGAAGCACGGCCTCGGCCGGCCATCGACCAGCAGGGAGACCGACGAACGGGGCCAGGATGGCCGGGGCCAGATAGCGCGCGATACCGAAGACGCCGAGGCCGACGGCGCCTCCGAGGTCGTACGCCACGACGAGGTTGATGACGAGGACTGCGTACTGCCCGGCGTTGCTTGCCGCCCAGGCGACGATGAGCCGGCGGATGGCGGGTTCGGCGAGGGCGGTCCGCAGCGCGCCGACCGCCGGATCGAGCCGGTTCGTCAGCCCGGACGCCATGAGCGGAGGATAGCCACCTCGACCTTCCCGCAGAGGGAGTCAGCGCGTATGCTGCCGCGACCGAGATCCCATGGTCGCGGGCGAGGAGGGACGATCGACGCGATGGACCAGAAGCTGGAGATGCTCTCGAAGGTGCCGCTGTTCGCGGGGCTGAGCTCGCGCGACCTCGCCGAGATCGGGCGCTTGGTCGATGAGGTCGATGTCCGGGAAGGAAAGGTCCTTGCAAAGGAAGGCGCGCCCGGCCACGAGTTCTTCGTGATCCTGGACGGCACCGTCGCGATCTCGAAGGGCGACAAGCATGTCCGCGACCTCGGTGTCGGCGATCACTTCGGTGAGCTGGCGATGATCGCGCAGGTGCCGCGAACGGCGACGGCGACGGCCTCGACGCCCGCAAGGCTGCTCGTCCTCGGGCATCGCGAATTCGCGACGCTCCTGTCCGATCGACCGGAGATCCGCGACAAGGTCCTGCGCGAGGTAGCGGTCTGGATCTCGCAGAACTCTCCCACGCCGACGCACTGAGCGAGCAGTCGCCCAGCTTCCTCTAGCGGAGGCAGTCGCCGGTCGCCACGACCTCATGCCGGCCGATGGCCGGGGCGATCCGTACCGCTACCGACGTCGGCGTCAGCGCGTAGCCGACCTCGGGATCCGAGCGCGCTTCGGCGAACACCAGACCGCCGATCGTGCCGTCCTGAAGGATCAACGGTCCGCCGCTGTCGCCACGGTCGATCTGGGCCCGCAGCTCGAGGATGTCGCGGTCCACTCGCGCCTCGTCGTAGATGTCGCGACCAGTGGCGCGATATTCCCCGGTGACGGCCGCGGGGACGATCGTCAGCGGACCGCCTCCTGGGTAACCGAGCGCCGCTCCGACGGAGCCGCGGGCAGGGTCCGACGACGCGAAATGGAGCGCCCGGGCGCGGAGGTCGGGTGTCCAGAGCAGGGCCACGTCCAACGACGGATCGAAGAGCACGACACGCGCCGCCGCGGCGCTGCCGTCGACGGTCGCGACCTCGATCGCGCCATCCCGAGCTCCGGCGACGACGTGCGCATTCGTGACGACGTACCCGTCACTGACCACGGCACCGCTGCCCGATGCCTGTGCGCCACAGACACCGGCTCGCACACGGACGGTGCTCGCCTCGGCGCGGGCGGCGATCTCGTTCGCGGCTCGATCCGTCGGGCGGTCGACCGGGGGCCGCGGTAGCGGCTCGAAGCCGACGAACACGTCGGGCAGCCCCGAATCGCCGATCAGCTGCCCGAGTTCGCCGGCGATCTCGGTGGGCGGTGGCAGGACCGCGTTCAGGGTCCGCACGGCCGTAGACGTTTGCGCGGCCTCGCTCAGCCGTGGGACGGGGCCGAGGGCCAGTAGACCGCCTGCCAGCCAGATCACCAGGAGGGCCTGGGCGGCACCCGTCAGGCTGCCTGCCATGCGGTCGGCGGCACCAAGGAAGCCGGTCCCGAGCGACCTGGCGCCCGTCCGGCCGATCGCGGAGCCGACCGATTCGCCGATGCCGACCGCCATCAGGAGCCCGGCGAGGACGACGTATGGGCGGATACCGATGGGTACCGCGTCGAGTGGCTCGACGAGATGGGGCAGGGCGAGGACGGCGATGGCGCCACCGGCGAGCGCGCCCAGCAGACCACCGACCTGTGGGAGAGCCCCCGACTGGAACCCGAGGATGATGGCGACGACGACGAGCAGGATCGCGACGAGGTCCAGCGGGTTCACCGCTCGATCGTCGCACAGGGGTCGGGAGCGTGCCGCGAAGGCCGCCGGCGAGTCGATCCCTCGCGATGGGGCTACGTGTCCGCGGACCTCAGCCGAGCGTGACCTCGACGGGCGGTGCCGTGCCACCGGAGTCGACGATCTTCCAGGTGCCGGCGGCCACGTCGGGGATGTCGAACTCGGTGACGTGTTGCTCGGCGATAGCGATGCACGCGATCTCCTGGGGGCTGCTGCCCTCGCGCAGCGTGACGGTGTACGTGCCTTCGCCCTTGTCTACGACGATCGAGTCGAAGATCGTGCACGGCTCGACTCCGCTCCACCAGGTCGCCTTGACGACGATCGTCGAGCCGTCGACCCGAGCCGACAGGCTCTCGGCGGCGACCGGGTGCACGTTGATCGCCTGACCCGGCCTGGGGACGACCGGCTTCGCGCCGACCGGCGGCTCGACCGACGGGTCGCTCGACGGTTCGGCGGGTGGTGCCGTCACCGGCGTATCCGGCGGCGCCGACGCTGATGGGGCGACGGGCACTGTCGACGAGGCCGCGCCGACGGCGCATGCCGCGAAGACCACGGCGAGGGTGAGCAGCGCGGCCGCGAGACGGGCGGAGCGACGGATGGGGTCCATGGCGGCGGAGACGGCCGGTGGCGGTCCATGGTTCCGTTCCCGCATCGTCGAACGTCCATCCCGGGATGTGGCCGTCCGTCGGTGGGACGGGCGGACACCGTCGTCGAACCTCAGGACAACGAGCCGCGCCACCCGCCCACCCTGAGGTCCGATCCGATGAAGCGACCAGCCCCCCACGCCGCCACCCGTCCGTTCCGTGTCCTGCGCGCTGCCGTCGACGCGCATCGCCAGCACGGCTCGACGCCGCACCTCGGTTGTGCCGTCTGTGCTCGCTGGACCGTGATGCGGCCGATCAAGCCACGCTGGGCAGCACCGACCGTTCGCTCCGCGTCGAGCGCGAGCTAGCGCGTCGTCAGCGCTCCGGTTCGGATGGCCCGGGCCGGTACAGCAGCAGGTTGCGCGTCCCGCACAAGGGGCAGACGACGAGGTCGCGCCACGCCCGGCCGGCGCTGCCGAAGCGCGTCCGACAGAAGCCGCAGGTGACCTCCCAGCGCACGAACCCGAAAGCGGACAGCGGGCGGGGCCATGCCTCGTCGAGCTCGGGATTGATGGCGTCGACGGTCAGACGACCCACGGCGGTTCAGGCGCTCGCGCGCGTCTCGATCCTCGCCGGGTGGGCCGCTTCCCAGGCCGCGATGTCGCCTTCCTTCGAGAGCAGGTAGCCCAGCTCGTCGGTCCCTGCCAGAAGCATCCGCTTGGCGAATGGGTCGATGTCGAAGTCGACGGTCGTGCCGTCCGGGAGCAGGACACCCTGTTCCGACAGGTCGACCGTGAGATCGGCGTCGGGATCACGCGCGATCAGGTCGCGCAGCCGGGCGTGGACGTCCGCCGGGACGACGATCGGAAGGAGCCCGTTCTTGAGGCTGTTGCTGCGGAAGATGTCAGCGAAGCCGGTCGACAGGATCGCCCGCACACCCCATGCCGTCAGCGCCCACGGTGCGTGCTCTCGCGAGGAGCCGGCCCCGAAGTTGTCGCCGACCAGCAGGATGTTCCGTCCCGCCATCCCGGGCCGGTCGAGGATGAACGGCGGGTCCTTGAGCGAGCCGTCCTCCTCGAAGCGCCAGTCGCGGAACAGCGCATCAGCGAGGCCATCCTTGTCCGTGACCTTGAGGTAGCGCGCCGGGACGATCTGGTCGGTGTCGACGTTCTCCTTGTCGATCGGGATGACCTTGCTCGTGAAGACGCCGATCGGCTGCGCCACGATCAGCGTCCCCCGACGGCGGCGAGCGACTCGATGCCGGGCAGCGTGCGCGGATCCGTCACGACGCCCGTGACGGCCGATGCGGCCGCGGTCAGCGGCGACGCGAGGAACGTCCGTCCGCCCTTGCCCTGCCGGCCCTCGAAGTTGCGGTTCGACGTGCTCACCGCGTACTGGCCGGGCGACAGCTGGTCGCCGTTCATCGCGATGCACATCGAGCAGCCCGACTCGCGCCAGTCGGCGCCGGCCGCCTTGAAGATGTCGGCGAGGCCTTCGCGCTCCGCCTCACGCTTCACCTCGTCACTGCCCGGCGTGACCATCAACATCACGCCGTCGGCCACGCGGCGATCCTTGAGCGCGGCCGCCGCGAGTCGCAGGTCGCTGATGCGCCCGTTCGTGCACGAGCCGACGAAGACGACATCGACCTTCTGGCCGAGGATCGGCTGCCCGGGCTGGAGATCCATGTAGGACAGCGCGTGCTCCAGGGCCCGGCGCGCCGCGGGGTCGGTCTCGTCGGTCGGGGAGGGGACACGCGATGTGATCGGGATGCCCATGCCTGGGTTCGTGCCGTAGGTGATCATCGGCTCGAGGGTGTTCGCGTCGATCGTGATCGACTTGTCGAACGCGGCGCCGTCGTCGGTCGGCAGCTGTCGCCACCTGTCGACCGCGGCGTCCCAGTCGGCTCCCGCCGGCGCATGAGGTCGACCGTGGACGTATTCGAACGTCGTGTCGTCCGGCGCGATCAGGCCGGCGCGGGCGCCGCCTTCGATGCTCATGTTGCAGATGGTCATGCGCTGTTCCATCGTCAGCGCGCGGATCGCCTCGCCGCGGTACTCGAAGACGTGACCCGTGCCGCCACCGACGCCGATCCGCGCGATCAACGACAGGATGATGTCCTTCGCCGACACCCCAGGGGCGAGCCGACCATCGACCCGGACTTCATACGTGTTCGGGTGGCGCTGCAGCAGCGTCTGCGTCGCGAGGACCATCTCGACCTCGCTGGTTCCGATCCCGAAGGCGAGGGCGCCGAAGGCACCGTGCGTGGAGGTGTGCGAATCGCCGCAGACGATCGTCATCCCCGGCTGGGTCAGCCCGAGCTGTGGGCCGATGACGTGGACGATCCCCTGCGAGGGCGACCCGATCCCGTGCAGGGGGATGCCGAAGTCGGCGCAGTTGCGCTCGAGCTGGCTGATCTGCGCGGCTGCCTGCGCATCGAGCATCGGCAGGCTGCGGGGGGTCGTCGGGATCGAATGGTCGGCGGTGGCGACCGTCTGCCCGGGGCGGCGGACCGTGAGCCCCCGCTCGCGAAGACCGCTGAACGCCTGCGGCGAGGTCACCTCGTGGACGAGATGGAGGTCGACCGCGAGGACAGCCGGCGCGCCCGGGTCCTGGACGACGACGTGGTCGTCCCAGATCTTGTCGACGATCGTGCGGGGTTCGGTCATTGCGGCGCGGTCTCCGGGGGACGGGTGCTGGCGGTCGGCAAATGTAGCAGAGGGTGCCGGAGGTCCTATCCGGGGCGGTACGACGGTGCGTGTAGTCGACACGTGCCCCGGCGGCGTATAACCACCGCCCCGGGAGCCCACCGTCCAGCGGAGAACAGCCACGAGCAACGCCAGCCCGCTGCCCGCGCATGTCCAGGAGTCGGACGAGCCCATCTTCGACGGCTCGACCGACCTGCGCGTCGTCCGGCTCCGCCTGATCCTCGCCCTCATCACGATGTTCGTGATCCCGGTCGCCCTCGCCACGCCTGTCATCTATGCGCTGGCCAGCGGCGATGGTTCGCACATCCTCATGCCGGCACTCGCGATCGCGGGGCTCACCCTCGCGCTCGGCGGTCTGACGATCTTCATGGCCAAGCGCATCCTCGAGCCCGCCGAACGGCTCGATCGCGCGCGCGTCGTGCTCGAAGACGCCTACACCCGGGCTCGCGCCGAATCCCTGCGGGATGCGCTCACCGGCCTCGGCAACCACCGCTCCTTCCAGGAAGAGCTCGAGCGGCAGTGGGCCGGCTCAGCCCGCTACCACACACGATTGGCCCTGGCCATCGTCGATCTCGACGACTTCGGCAAGGTCAATGAGGCTGAAGGCCACGCGGGCGGGGATCGCGTCCTGGTCGGTGTGGCCGGCGTCATCGCGGCCGGTTTGCGCCGCAGCGACGAGGTGTTCCGGATCGGCGGCGACGAATTCGCCGTGCTGATGCCCGGCGTGGATGCCGACGGCGCGTTCCTTGCCATGCGCCGCGTCCTCGCGGCCGTCCTGGAGCGAGGCACGGACGATCGACGGCGGAACGAGCCGGCGACCCAGCCCTGGTCGTTCACGGTCGGGATCTCTGCCGTGCCGGGTACGGCATCAGACCGCGCGACGCTGTTCCGCGAGGCGGATGCCGCACTCGCGTTCGGGAAGAAGCATGGCCGGACGTGTGTGTCCGTGTTCGACGCCGAGCGACACGCCTCGCCCGGCACCGAGCGTTCCGAGGCTGGACGCGCGCAACTCGTCGCCCAGGTCGCGGCCTCGGGTGCGCTGAAGTCGGTCTTCCAGCCGATCTTCGACCTCCGCACCGGCCGACCGCGCGGCTACGAGGCGCTCAGCCGACCGATGCCTGGCTCCGGCTTCACCGATGCGACGGACCTGTTCACCGCGGCCGAGGCGTTCGGCCGCACCGTCGAGCTGGATCTGGCGAGCCTCACGACGTCCATCGCCGCGTTCGCCCAGCTGGCGCTGCCCGCCAGCCTGACGCTCAACATCTCGCCGCGTTCGCTCGAGTCCGATCAGTTCAGCGTCCACGGTCTGGTCAAGCTGCTGCAGCGTCACGGGGTCGATCCGGCGCGCGTCGTGCTCGAGCTCACCGAGCGCGAGGCAGTCGAAGATATGGACCGGCTGATCCGCGCCGTCGAGGCGTGTCGTGCCGCCGGGATGCGCGTCGCTGCCGACGATGTCGGGGCGGGCAATGCCGGTCTTCGGCTGTTGTCGCAGATCCGGTTCGACATCGTGAAGATCGATCTGTCGTTGATCCACGGCGGGACCGTCCGGGCGACGTCGCATGAGGTGGTCCAGACGCTCAAGGACCTGGCGGATCGCTGGGGCGCCCTCGTCATCGCCGAAGGCATCGAGACCGCCGAGCAGCTGGAATTCGTGCGATCGCTCGGGATCCGCGCCGGGCAGGGCTACCTGTTGGGCATGCCAGCGGAGCGGCCGACGGGCGAGCCCGTCGATCTCGACGCGCTCCTTCGTTCGGAGGCCCTCGGTCTCGGCGCAGGGCTGCGTCCGACCTCACCGTTCGGGTTCCCGGGGGCGTAACCGGCCTCACCGACGGTCTCGCGAGAGAACTGCCATGCCCAGGACGATTGGGGGAACGTTGACGCTCACCCGATCCCTGCTAGACTTTCCGCCACCGCACGGTCCCCACCGCGCGGACGTAGCGTTTTGGAGGCCAGCTTGGCCCGTTTCGATCGGCAGGATCGTCGGAGCGTCGCAGTCGTCGTGACTGCGGATGGTCGCCGCGTCCACATGCCCATCGAGACGAACCCACTCGCGGACGTATCGCTTCTCGCCCTTCTTCGCCTCGGGCTTGATGGCCTTCTTGGCCTCATTACCGGCTCCCGGCGGGAGAACGGAGGGATGCGGAGGGACGGACGCTAAGCGTCACCAACCACGCAACACCGATGGGACCCTCGCCGGAAGGCGAGGGTCTTTCGTTTATCCGTCACTTGTTGAGGGTCCGATGACGACGAAGACCGACACCGCGACACCGTCAAGTCCCGCGGCGCGATCGCGGCGCAGCCACGTCCCTGGCGAGGGCTCATCGACTGCCGCCGCGGTCGAGCAAGCTCGCAAGGACATGCTCCACGAGGGGCGTGAGCTCAAGCGCACCCGGATCGGGGCCGACGTGCTGTGCGAGGCACTCCTCCGCCA
>Ga0207678_10003912_pt1 | contig 13398 bp, 12 predicted proteins | sample KBSC63metaG_FD_184319 | JGI IMG/M metagenome (GOLD analysis project Ga0207678, IMG submission 184319) | Corn rhizosphere microbial communities from Kellogg Biological Station, Michigan, USA - KBS C6-3 metaG (SPAdes) (version 2) | ecosystem: Host-associated > Plants > Roots > Rhizosphere > Soil ... | reverse complement strand
GCCACACCGAGAGCGGCGCCGAGCCCTCCGCGGAGCGGCGCGCGGCGGTGGAGAAGCTGCTGCAGTCGCTGCGCGAGGAAGGCGTGCTGGTGCTCGCCGATCGGCTGGCGCCGAGTTCGAGAGGTGCGCGGCTGGTCACGGCGAAGGGCAAGCGCACCTGGACCGACGGTCCCTTCGCGGAGTCCAAGGAGCTGATCGCCGGCTTCTCGATCCTCGACGTGCCCACGATCGAGGACGCGCGAGCCTGGACGGAGCGCTATGCGGGCATCCTTGGCGACACTCAGGTCGACGTGCGCGTGCTCGCGGACTGATCAGACCGTCGGCATCACGTTGCCGCCGCACACCGGCACGAACGCGCCGTGCACGTAGCTCGACAGCTCCGACGCGAGAAACGCCACCACGTTGGCGATCTCGCGATCGGTGCCGCGGCGGCGCAGCGGCACGTTCTGGCAATAGCTGGCGTCGTCAGCGGGGCGCTGGCGGTCGCGCTCGGAGATCGTCCAGCCCGGCGCCACCTGGTTCACGGTGATGCCATGCCGGCCGATCTCGCGGGCCAGCACGCGCAGCACTCCGTCCATGCCGCGCTTGCCGGCCACGTAGGCCGACTGCGTCTCGAACATCTGCATCGTGCACTCGGTGTTGATGCCGATCACGCGGCCCCAGCCCTTGCGCTGCAGGGCCGGCACGAAGGCCTGCACCAGGTACACCGTCTGCAACACGCAGGTCCGGAACTGGCTCTCGTAGTCGTCGATGCTCTCCTCGAGCACCGAGCTCCAGGGGTGGATCTGCTGTACGGCGTTGATCACCAGGATGTCGGGATCGCCGAGTTTGTGGGCCACGTCCACGATGTGCTGCACGCCCGCGCGCGTGCCGATGTCGGCCTGCACACTGAGCGCGCTGCGCCCGAGCCCGCGCACCTCTTCCTCGACGCGCTCGATGCCCGCTCGATCCTGGTGGTAGTGCAGCACCAGATCGGCGCCGCATTCAGCCAGCGTGCGAGCCATCACGCGCCCGAGCTGGCCCGACGCACCGGTCAGCAGCGCGAGTTTTCCCGATAGATCGATCTTCAGCATCCGTCACTTTCAGCGCGGCGGAGCGAAGTCCGTCACGCACGGAAAGTGTACTTCCAGCCGCTGGCCGTCGCCGAGGATCTTTTCGCATGCGGAGCCATGGATCAGCAGCGTTCGGTCATCGAGGAAGGTCCAGCCGTTCCTGGCGTCGCTGGCCAGAGGCTGGCCGTCGAGCACCAGGCGGCCGTCGAGCGAGCGCGCGGCGCCGACGTCCGTCTGTAGATCGATGGTGCAGGTGCGCACGTCACCGATGATGCCCTTGAGCTGATCGGCGAGCTGCTGCGGATCCGTACGCGCAAACAGCGGCGGCTCGGCCCCTGGGTCGTTGCCGTAGACGAGAGCTGGGTCTTTGCCGGCGCCGGCGTTGGCGAGGGCCTGCAGATCCGGGCCGTTGATCTCCTCGGCGACGCCGACCGTGTAGACCCGGATGCCCTGGCTGAAGGCGCGCTGGGCGGCGTCGATCGCCTGCGGCAGCCCCCACTGCGGATCGGGTTGCGCGCAAGTATCGGGAGCGCCATCGGTGAGCAGCAGGACGTACTTGGGCGCGCTGCTGTCGATCGCGCTCAGTGCTCCGGCGGCGGCGTCGATGCCTTCGCCCGTCGGGGTGTCGCCCCCGGGCGCGGGCTGCGAAGCGAGATACAGTCTGCGCACCTGGTCCACGTTGCCAAAGGTGGACTGCACACTGGTGAGCACCGGACATCCGAGCGGGCTCGCGTAGCCGTCGAAGCTCGTGTACAGCATCAGCCCGACGCGCGAGCTCTGATCGAGCCAGGCCAGCAGTCCATTGTCCGGGTCGACGATCGCCTGCCGCAGCACGTTCCAGCGTGTGCCCATGCCGAAGCCGCCCTGATCCATGCTCGCCGACTGATCGATCAGGAGCATCACCGTGGCCGGCTCGGAGTCGTAGCTGCGCGTGATGTCGACGCAGCCGCGGCTCGCTGGTGCCGGCGCGAGCATCGGGGCTTCCGCCGGCACGGGCTGGGACGAGGCGGCTGGCAGCAGCGGCTCCGGCGGAGCGATCGCGAGTTGCCGATCGGAGGGCGGCGCGTCGAGCCCGGAGCGCGAGCCGCAGCCCGCGAGCAGCACGGCCGTGAGCAGCATGGCCGCGAGCAGCAGAGGTGGGGTCTTGTGCCAGCGCCGCATCAGCGATGCTCCGGGCTCAGCGCGGCCGAGCGAAGTCGTTCACACAGGGAAAGCGCACTTCCAGCTTTTGTCCGTCGCCGAGGATCTGGTCGCAGGCTGCGCCGTGGATCTCCACGGTGCGGTCATCGACAAAGGTCCAGCCCTCGGTGGCGCTGTTGGCGAGCACCTTACCGTCCAGCTCCAGCCGCCCGTCGAGCGTGCGTTGCGTGCCGACCTGCGTACCCAGATCGATCGTGCAGCTGCGCACGTCGCCGATGATGCCTTGCAGCTGGTTGGCGAGCTGACGCGGGTCGCTGCTGGCGGTCGTCGGCTGCACCGCGTCGGCGTCGACGCCGTAGACGAGCGCGGGGTCCTTGCCGAGGCCCGCGTTGGCCAATTGCTGCAGACGCGCGTCGGCGAGGCCGTCGGACACGCCGAGCGTGTAGACGCGAATGCCCTGTGCGAAGGCATTCTGGGCCGCGGCCAGCGCCTGCGGCATCCCCTCGGAGGGCTTGGGCTGGACGCAGGTATCGGGCTCGCCGTCGGTGGCGAGCAGGATGTACTTCGGACCCGCGCTCTGGATCGCCTGCAGCGCCGCGACGGCTTTGTCGATGCTCTCACCGGTGGGCGTGTCGCCGCGGAACGCCGGCGTCGCGACCTCATAGGTGGTGCGCACCGAGTTCACGTTGGCGAAGCGCGGCACGACCTCCGTGATCAGCGGGCAGCCCTGCGGGTTGTTGTTCCCGCCCTGCCCTGTGTACAGCATCATGCCCACGCGCGTGTTCTGATCGAGCGAGTAGAGCAGGCCGTTTTCGGGATTGAGGATCGCCTCGCGCAGCACGTCCCAGCGCGTGCTCTGCCCAAACGGCAAGCTCATGCTCTGCGATTGATCGATCAGCAGCAGCACCGTCGCCGGCTCCGAATCGTAGCTGCGGATGATGTCGACGCAGCCGCGCTGCTCGGGCGTGGGCTCGAGCACTGGAGCCGGGGCGGGCGGCGCCGGGGCGGGCGGCGCAGCGGCGCGGGGTGGCGCCGCTTCGGGCACGAGCTCCGGCGGCGAGACCGCCAGCTGGCGCTGATCGGGCGCAAAGCCCTCCAGGCCCGAGCGCGACCCGCAACCGAGAACGGCAGCGCCGCCCAGCAGCGCTGCGAGCGTTCCGGCGAAGACGAACTGCGACTCGCGTTTCTTCAGCGTGCCCGACACGGGGCCCGGACTGTAACAGAGGGCGCTTCAGGAGCCGACGGTTCGCCCCGTAAAAAAGAGGAACGGTTCAAACTCGAACGAGCCCACATGGGATATCGCAAGACCACATGTCCGGCCCACCGGAAGCAGACCGCCTTCACGCGCTGGCGATGCAGGAACCGTCTCTGATAGGAGTGTCATTTGGTACTGCGGACGCTACAGGCCATCGTCGCCGCGATTCAACTCGCTGCGCCCGGCGTTGCTGATCCCGATGCCTTTCGCTTTGCGCGCGCGCTGCGCGAGCAAGCGCAGGTGCACGACTTCGATCCGTTCACGGCGGTGGCGATGATCCACAGCGAGAGCCGCTTCAACCCGCTCGCCATCTCGCCCGACGGCGAAGACTACGGCCTCGGCCAGATCCGCGCGCGCTACATCGGCGCCTGCAAGCTGGCGGACAGCCCCGTGGACTACCCCAGCGACGGCTGCATCGCGCAGAAGCAGCGCCTGCTCGACCCGGAAGAGAACATCCGCATCATCGCGGAGATGATCAGCCGCCACCGCGACCTGTGCCAGCGCAAGGTGCGCAGCGTGAAGTTCCAGCACTGGCTCGCGAGCTATCAGGGCCGCAACGACCCGCAGCTGCGGCGCTGGTGCAAACCCGCGCCGCAGACCTGGAAGGTGGTCAAGTACCGCAACTTCTTGATCCAGGAGCTGTACAAGCGCCGGATCTTGAAGTCGCCGGTTTGAGCGCGAGGCCCGAAATGACGAAGGCCGAAGCGGTTGCCCGCTTCGGCCTTCCCTGCACCCGAGGGTGCTCTCTGGAGAGCTAGCTCAGCTCGCGCCGCCCGAGGCGCTGCCGGTCACGCTCGCGCTCGCCGAGAACGAGACGCTGACCGACGCCGTCGCCGCAACGCTCGCCTTCGCCGCCGCGGAGAACTCGGTCACCACGCTGGCGCCGACGTCCAGGACGCAGGAGCCCACGTCCGCCGCAACCTTGGTCATGTTCGTGCTGATCTTGGTCACGGCATCGCCGGCGATCTTGGCCTTGCCCGTCACCTGGATCAACGTCGGCAGCGCGGCCTTCAGGTTGGTCGCGAGCGTGACGTCCGCCATGCCGACGACGTCGACCGTCGGCTTGGTGCACGTGGCCTGCAGAGAGGCAGAGCCCTCGCAGTCGCCGTGGCAATCGACCTTGGCCGAGCCTTCACACGACGGCGGCTCCAGGTTGGCTTCGCACTTGGGGGCCGTGCCCGCCACGTCGCAGCCACCCTTGCAGCGGGCATTCGCGCCGCAGTTCACGCCGCCCTCGGCCTTGACCTGGCAGCTGCCCTTGCAAGAGCCCATGCAGTCGGCGTCACAGGTACCCTCGCAGGTCCCGGTGCACTTGCCGGCCGCGTCCGTGGAGCCGCTGCAGGTGCCCTCGCACTTGCCGGTGCAGGTGCCCGTGCAGCTGCCCTCGCACTTCGCCTGGCAGTCGACGGCCACGTCCACACTGCCTTCACAGTAGGCGTTGGCCTCGCACTTGCCGCTGCACTCGACGCTCAGCTGGCCCGGATCGCAGCGCGCTTCGACCTTGCCGGGGTCGCACGTGACCTCCGCCTCTCCATAACAGCTCGCTTCGCAGTCGAGCTGCGCCTGCGCGTCCACCGTGCACTGCGGCGGCACGATCACGATCGAGATCTTGGCGTCGGCCCTCAGGGCAGCGTCGATCTTGGCCTTCGCTGCGTTGCAGATGGTCGTCACATCATTGTCCGACGGCGTCGCCGGAGCGTCCATGGCGGCGATCTTCGCGCAGGCGCCGACCACGTCTGTCTTGATGCTCGCGGCCACTTCCGTCAGAGCCGCGGACGAGTCCTGCAGCGCCGACACGCGCCCGCTGACCGTCGAGCAGCTGCTGGTGCCGTCGGCGTTATCTTTATTGCCGCAGGCCGCTGCGAGCACGCCCGTCACACCGAACAGGGCAAACACTGAAGCAAGGGAAGTAAGAGTTCGATTCTGGCTCATCAGAGCATCTCCTGTGCTGCGCCGTTGGGGGGGAAGGCGGGGGGCCGGATCCCTCGGGCTATCCATTTGGTTGGCTCGTTGGGAACTACCCCTGACCGGAGGGGGTAGGGTCCGTAACGGCCGTCAGCTGCGAATGTTAGCAGCTGCACATTTTTCCACGTCACCCCCGTGGCGGGTTTTCCGCACACCGCTGCGGGAATGCAGTGGAAATGGCCGACCGACACCAATTGAGCCGTACGTCTGCGGAGTGGGCCAACTTCCCGGCCTGAAGCCGATAGATATGAAGCGTTTATAAAGTTTGTCGCGAGATCTGCGACCTCCGCGGGCCGGAGGCGACTGCGACGCGGCGTACGGGTCGGCATCCCACTGTGCATTCTCGGAGTGCATTTCTCGGAGCGTGAACAGTGACTGCTGGCAGCCCCGCCCTCGACGACTTCGAGCTGATCGAGCGCTACACCGATCAGCCCTCTCGCCTTCCCTCGGAACAGCGTGCGGCCGTCGAGCGCGCCTGCTCCGAGGTCCCCATCGCGTACGCGCTCGTCGATCTGGACGCGAACCTGCGGCTCGCGGTCGGCTGGCTCGCACTGACGCCGCGCTTCGTGGTCTCGCTGCCGGCGGGGCAACCCCCGATCGCTCGCCCGCGAGCGGCGCTGAGCGCTTGTTCGATCGATCGCGGGCTGTCCTGCAATACCCTGCGCATCGAGTTCGAGAGCCTCGCGGGCCCTGTCTGCGGGGACACCCCGCACCCCGGAGGCCCCGACAGGGGGAAGGCGCCGGAGCTCGCTGGCTGCCCGCCGCTGCTCGCGCGCTACACACAGCGCCAGCGCTCCGCGGTCGAGAAGCTGGTGGCGGCGCTGGAGGGCGACACAGCGGGTGACGCCCCGGCGAGCGCCGCGGACGCCGACCGCAGCTACGCGGCGGAGGTGGTGCGTCCGCTGCGCAACGCGCAGGCGCTGGTCAGCCGCAGCGGGCTGTTCATCATCGCCCGGCTACTGCGCTACCTGCTGCCGTACCGGCGGCAGCTGATCCTCGGGCTCGCCGCGGCGGCGCTGATCACGCTGTGCATGCTGCTGCCGCCCTACCTCACCGGCTACCTGATCGATCGCGTGCTGCGGCCCGTGCAGGCCGGCGCCATCACGAGCGAGCGCGCCGCGCACCTGGGCTGGCTGTGCGTGGGCGGCATGACGGCCGTCTATGTGCTGCGCCGCGCGGCAGCCTGGACCCGGCTGCGGCTGATGGCCGTGCTGGGCGAGCTCGTCGCGCGCGATCTGCGCGAAGAGCTGTACGCGCACCTGCAGAAGCTCAGCATCTCCTTCTACTCGCGCAAGAAGACCGGCAGCCTGATCACCCGCGTCAGCTCCGACACCGATCGGCTGTGGGATTTCCTGGCCTTCGGCGTGGTCGATCTGTCGCTGAGCGTGGTGCTGCTGCTCGGGTTGTGCACGGTATTGATCAGCCTCGACCCGGCGCTCGGCTTACTGATGGCGCTGCCGCTGCCCGCGATCGTGCTGGCCATCCGCGCCAACGGCAAGCGCATGGAGCGGCTCTTCACGCGCGCCTTCCGGCGCTGGTCGAATCTGACGGACGTGCTCAGCGACACCATCCCCGGCATCCGCGTGGTGCGTGCCTTCAACCAGCACACACGCGAGGCGCGGCGCTTCAGCGACGCCAACGACGCCGCCACGGCGGACTTCAATCGCATCCACGGCGTGTGGACGTCGTTCTGGCCGGGAGTGATGCTGGTGGTGGAGCTGTCGATCGTGCTGGTCTGGGCGTTTGCCCTGCCGCGGCTCCTGGGCGGTCACTTCCTGGGGCCGCCGCTGTCGATCGGCACGTTCGTGTCCTTCCTGCTCTACACGGGCATGTTCATGTGGCCGATCGAGGTGGTCGGTCAGATGGCGCGCATCGTGAACCGCGCCACCACCTCCGCGCACCGCGTGTTCGAGGTGCTCGACACGCGCCCGGAGGTCGTGGACGCGCCCGATCCGCTGCCCGTATCCGGCCTGGCAGGCCACGTGCGGTTCGACGACGTCAGCTTCTCGTATGACCAGGTGCGGCCGACGCTGCGCCACATCTCGTTCGAGGTGCGCGCGGGCGAGACGATCGGCCTCGTCGGTCCCTCCGGCGGCGGCAAGAGCACGCTGGTCAACCTGCTCACGCGCTTCTACGACGTGAGCAGCGGCCAGATCCTGGTCGACGGCGTCGATCTGCGCCGTTACGACAGCGGTCAGTACCGCCAGCACGTGGGCATGGTGTTGCAGGACCCGTACCTGTTCCACGGCAGCGTGCTCGACAACATCCGCTACGGCGTGCCGGGCGCTACGTTCGCCGAGGTGGTGCGCGCCGCGCGCGTCGCCAATGCTCACGACTTCGTCTGCAAGCTGCCACACGGCTATGATACGCTGGTCGGCGAGCGCGGCCACACGCTCTCGGGCGGCGAGCGCCAGCGCATTAGCATCGCGCGCGCCGTGCTCAGCAACCCGCGCATCCTGATCCTGGACGAGGCCACCAGCGCGGTCGACACCGAGACCGAGCAGAAGATCCAGGAGGCGATGGACCGGCTGGCGCAGGGCCGTACAGTGTTCGCGATCGCCCACCGGCTGTCCACCTTGCGGCGGGCGTCTCGCCTGTTCGTGATCGAGGACGGCGAGCTCACGGAGTGCGGCACGCACCTGGAGCTGATCCAGCAGCAAGACGGCACCTACCGGCGCCTGTACCAGCTGCAACAACAGCTCCACGATGGCATCTGAGAGTGGCATCTGATCCCTGCCCTTCCGAGGACCCCATGCTCGAACACATCCCCAGCGCGGCCGCGAACGAAGTCCAGACCCAGACGCGCCTGCGCAGCTCACCGCGGCTCTGGCTGGGCCCCGACCAGCGGCTGTGGCTCGAGCACGCCGGCCGGACCGTTAACGTGCAGCCGGTGCGCTGCTTTCCCTGGAGCGCGCCGGGAGAGCTGATCTCCCTGCGCGACGCGGAGGAGCAGGAGCACCATCTGGTCGAGTCGCTGGAGGAGCTCGACCCGGTCTCGCGCGAGGCGCTCGCCAGCGCCATGCTGAGCGCCGGCTTCGTGCTGGAGATCGAAGCGATCCACGGCGTGGAGGAGGACTACGAGGTGCGGATCTGGAAGGCGCAGACGCGGCACGGGCCGCGCACCTTCCAGACCCGGCTCGACGAGTGGCCGTGGGTCGCGCCCGATGGTGGTCACCTGATCCGCGATCTGTGCGGCGACCTGTTTCGCCTGCCGCCGCTGGAGCGCATGGACCCCAAGAGCCGCCGCTGGCTCTGGGCGTACGTCGGCTAAAAAAAGGGCGCGCCGCCCGCTGGCAGCGCGCCCTGGAGAAACCCGGCACGAACTTGGGGTGCGAGGCACTAGACTGGGCGGATGAAGACCCTCCTGCGCTACTTCGCTCAGGGCGTGCTGATCGCCGCCCCCATGCTGCTCACCCTGTACCTGGTGATCACGCTGATGGCGGCGATCGATGGGCTGATGCACATCCCGATCCCGGGGCTGGGGCTGGTCCTTACCCTGGTGATCCTGACGGCGCTCGGGCGGGTCGCCTCCAGCGTGATCGGCACACGGCTCGTGGAACAGGCGGACGTGGCCTTGCGCCGCGTGCCGCTGGTGAAGATCCTGTACCGCGCGCTCAAGGACCTGGTGAGCGCCTTCGTGGGCGATCGCAAGGGTTTCGATCGACCCGTGGCGGTGCAGCTGCCCGGCGGGGAAGGTCGCCTGCTGGGCTTCGTCACGCGCGACGCGGTGCCCATCGCCGGCTTCGAGCAGCATGTCGCCGTGTACTTGCCTCAAGCCTATAACTTTGCGGGCAACCTGGTCTTCGTGCCCCGCGCCAGCGTTCACCCGCTCGCCATCAAGAGCTCCGAGCTGATGAGTTTCATCATTTCCGGGGGCATTGCCGGCCTGCAGTCTCCATCAGAGGTGCCGCCGCCCAAGAGCTGAGGAGCAAGCGGCTAACGATCCGCTGTTGCTGGCAAGGGCCAAAACCGGCTACTCCAGAGGGCGGAAACGGAGCTCACCGATGAAATACCTGCACACGATGGTTCGCGTCACCGATCTGGAGACCTCGCTCGACTTCTATTGCAAAAAACTCGGCCTGCGCGAGCTGAAGCGCCACGTGAACGAGGGCGGCCGCTTCACGTTGGTGTTCCTGGCGGCACCCGGCGACGACGAGGCGCAGGTGGAGCTGACCTACAACTGGGATCCGGAGAAGCTGACCGGCGGTCGCAACTTCGGTCACCTCGCCTACGAGGTCGATAACATCTACGAGACCTGCCAGAAGCTGATGGACGCGGGCGTGACCATCAACCGCCCGCCGCGCGATGGGCGCATGGCGTTCGTCCGCTCGCCGGACGAGATCAGCGTGGAGATCTTGCAGGCGGGCGAGGCGCTGCCGCTCGCCGAGCCGTGGAAGTCGATGCAGAACACCGGCAAGTGGTGAAGCGAGGGCCGCTCGCCCTGCGGGCGCGACGTGCAGCGGGCACTCCTGGAGCCGCCAGGAGTGCTGCCGGCACGAGCCACATCCTCTGCGGGGACACCCCGCACCCCAAATCGAGACGCATCGATGTGGCGCGCGCAAACAGTTCAGCGATAATTTTTCTACAGTATCGTTAACGTCTTCCGTTCCCGGGGGGTGCGAGAGACATCCGAAGTTCCGGGTGTCTCGCAACGGGTGGGGATCCGGAAGTCGTCATGATCAAGCTGAACGCGCTGCACTGGCTGTTGCCGATGACGGCCCTCGCCTGTGTGGGTCGAGGTGAAACGCTGATCGAGCTCAACTATGATTACGGCACACTCGACACGTTCCGGAGCGCCATCCCGACGGAAGAGCGACTGGTAGCGGGGGTGCCGGCGGCCGCCGGTGGTGACACGACGGGCGCAGACGACGCCGCGGCGGTGCTGGCGGAGCAGGGTGTGGTGTTCGCGCGCGGCATCAACATGAACGCGCGCGACGTGGCGCGGACGCTGCAGCAGCTGGCGAGCGAAGACCCCGATCACTTCAACCCCGAGCGGGAAGAGTTCATCTGGGGTCCCTGGAGGAGCCCCTCCGGGCCGGGCGAGCTGACGCTCAGCATTCAGCGGCACCCTTCCGTCATGGACTTCGAGTACTCGTACGCGCTGATCCGCAGCATGCCGGGCGACGAGCACTCGGACACGCCCGTGATCTGGGGCGGAGCGAACCTGGACCCTGACAACGCCAACCACGGCACGGGCCTGACGGCGGTCGACCTCGACGCCAACGCCGCCTTCGAGGCCGCGCATGGCGAAGAAGCGGAGCTGGACCCGGCCGTGGGCCAGGGGCGCTTCGCGATGGTGCACGGCTACGCCAAGCACGGCTCTGACTCGGTGTTCTTCAACCGGGCCTCGTTCCGCGACTACGTTCCTCCGGCGGAGAGCCGCGCCACCATGCTGGCGCCCGCGACGGTCGAACACTTCTACGGGCGGATGGCGGAATCCTCGGGCACCATCGTGGACTTCCTGCACTCGGAGATCGACAGCGACCTGTGCGGCGCGGACCCCAACAGCTGCTTCGGTACCACGCTGGTGCAAGGGCACCCGGAGCGCTTCGTGTTCGGCGAGTTCGTCGTCGACAACGGGCTGGGCCGTGCCGACGTGAGACTGTCGGGCGGTGACCTGGCCAGCCAGGTCGAGATGACCGAGTGCTGGAATGCCTCGCTCACCCGCACCTCGTACCAGCTCACCACGGACGACGGCACCGTGCAGATGATGCCCAGCGCTTCGTGCCCGGGACGGGCTGCTCAGTCCTCCGAAGAGCTCGGGCTCCCGACCCCCGACGACGTGCAGCCCTGGTTGCTGTACGCGCTCGGCTGCGCCGTGGAGTCGAACTGCTCCGGAGGCTGATACGAGCTGCTGAACAAATCAGCCGTTAGCGGCCGCCTTGTCCTTCTTCTTCTGCTTCTTGTCCTTGACGGAGAGCTTGGGCTTGTTGCCCTTGTTCGGCTTTTCTTGACCTTTTCCCATTGCCGACATCCTCCTGGCTGGGTGTGACGACGCTGCCAACATAGCTCCCTTTGCGAGCGAAGACCAGTTGACCGAAGGCGGGTGACGCTGCGTGCGACGCTCAGCGCTGACTGCGATCGCAGCGCTCCCACCAGCACGGCTCGCGCTGGGCGAAGTCGCGCAGCGCGCGGTACTTGGGGTGAGAGAGGTCCTTCAAGTTGTCGGTGTTGGCCCAGGAGTCGTTCGGGCCCACCCAACCCCAGGCATTGATGATGGTGCCGCCCGCCTCCTTGTAGCCCTCCAGGTTGCGGCGATACAGCTGGGCCATGCGCTCATCATGCGCCGCAGCCACGAACAGTCCCTCGACGCTCTGATCCTTGCCGTCGTAGTCGAAGTGCGTGCCGCTCTCGTACACGTACAGGTCGAGCCCGCGGGCGCGCGCCATGAAGGCGTACTTCTGATACAGGCGCAGCGTGTCCACCAGGGAGTTCTTCGCGCCCTCCTCTGAGCACTGCAGCAGGTCGCCGTTTTCGAGCTGCTCGAAGAACTGGTCGAGCGCGTAGCTCTTGCCCTTGGCCAGCCAGGCGCGCAGCTTGGACTCGTTCTGCTTCTGCTGCAGGCAGCCCGAAAAATAGCCGGTGATGGCGATCGCATCCGCCCCCTGATGGCAGGGGCCGAGGTCGGGGTGCTTGCCCGCCCAGGCGGGGCAATCGAGCATGGCCTCGGACATCTCCGGCCACCCCGTCTGTGGGGCGATCAGGCAGCGGACGCGCTCCGGATGTTCTTTGAACACCTCTTTCCAGAGACCACACAGGTGCTGCATGCGACTGCCCGAGTACTGCACCCAGGCCGAGCCCTCCTGCGGCCAGAGCTGCCGGCCCTTGACGTTGACGTAGTTGGCCTGGGGGAACGCCCAGTTCCAGGTCTCATTCGCGTACTCGACGCTGGCGCGCAGGTTCGCCGCCAGGTGCTCGGAGACGTAGCGCGCGAACTCGCGCACGTACTCGTCCGTGTACAGAGCCGGCAGGTTGAAGTGCGGATCGGCCCCGACCTTGTTGGCCAGCGCCACCATCATCTCGACCGGATAGCCCCCTACCCTGACGCCCAGCCCGGGCTGCTTGTTATCCAGGAACTGGCTGCGCGCGAGCAGGCTCGGCTGGCTCATGGTGGGGCGCTCAGACCAGACTCCCGCCATGACGCAGCGGCCCGCCCCGCAGCTCTTGCCCTTCAGCTCGGGATAGCAATCCTGCCCCTGCTTGGGTCCGCCGCTGCACAGCCCCTCCTGGTTCGCCTCCATCCAGTCCATGAAGCGCAGCGACCCGAACGGTGCGAGGTAGGCGATCAGGTCGGGGTTGAACAGCTCGCCCTTCTCCAGCGCCTGCGCCTGGTCGGCGCGAAACACGCGGATGTTCCTCAGGTAGTCCCCGTTGCCCGAGGGGTCCGTGGCCGTGATGCGCAGAAAGATGGAGCCCTGCTGCGCGCGAAAGACGATCTTATGCCGCGCCGGCTCGCGCGAGACGATGTTGACGTTGGTGAGCTCGAGCTCGCCCTGCCCCTCGTAGGTCAGCCAAAGCTCCCCATCGAGGCCCGGCTGCCCCTTGAACGTGAGCACCACCAGCTCGACGTAGGGATAGGACTGGTCCGGGTGATCCTTGTAACGCAGGCTGCGCACCCAGCCGTGGTCGTCGAGACTCAGCTGCGAAATGCCGTCGCAATGGCGGTCGGACTCGCGACAGCCCGCCGCCCAGACCCGCGCGTTCTTCATCAGGTCGATGAAGGGGGGCTGCCAGGTCCAGTCACCGGGGAAATCCATGTTGTAGCCGACGACGGAACGCGCGTTGGGCGTCGCGGAAGCTGTGCTGCGGCAGGCGCGGGTGCATGTCGCCGAGCTTGTGGCGCCGGGCGGCGCACTCGATAGCGCGCTGATCGACCGCGAGCAGACAGCGGTCCATGGCTTCGCCTGGATGGCGACCTATGTCGAGGCGCTCCGTCAGATCCGGGGATGGGCGTCGCGTCTCGACGAAGCCGGCGAATTCGGCGAA
>Ga0207678_10003911_pt1 | contig 13398 bp, 10 predicted proteins | sample KBSC63metaG_FD_184319 | JGI IMG/M metagenome (GOLD analysis project Ga0207678, IMG submission 184319) | Corn rhizosphere microbial communities from Kellogg Biological Station, Michigan, USA - KBS C6-3 metaG (SPAdes) (version 2) | ecosystem: Host-associated > Plants > Roots > Rhizosphere > Soil ... | reverse complement strand
TGCCCCAGCTCGTGGTGATCGAAGCAGGCGCTCTCTTCCGCGCTGGGGGGCGGTGGCTGTACCGCTTCGGCGCGCTTCGGCGGCGGCTTCGCGGCGAGCGGCGCGCTCGCGAGCCAGCTCGCTGCGAGAGTGAGACCGCACGCTAGACGCAGCGCTACCGGTCTCAGCATGTTCACCCAGAACGACGCGCCGCGGTGTCCATTGAGCCCTGCGGGGGTGCGGCGCCGGCTGCTTACATTGCGGCGCAGGCCCGGCATGCCAAGGTGATGATCAGGCGGCCTGATGGCACCACCCGATGGGAATGACACGCAGGGCACGCTGCTCGGCTTGCAGGCGGAGCCCTCGCCTCTGCCCGTGCTGGCGCAGCCCGCGCGCAAGTACCATCCGCTGATGGAGCTCGGCCGCGGCGGCTCCGCGGTGGTGAGCGCCGCGCTGGCGCGTGGCATCGGCGGCTTCACCAAGCTGGTCGTGCTCAAGACCACCAAGGAGGAGCTGTGCGGTCACGCCGACGCGGTGCGCTCGTCCTTGAACGAGGCGCGCCTCGCCGCGCGCATGAACCACCCGAACATCGTCCAGGTGTACGAGGTCTATCAGGAGAACGGCGTGCCCGTGATCGTGATGGAGTACCTGGACGGCCTGTCGCTCTCGCGCGTGGTGCGCCAGGGCACGCCGGTCGGGCAGACGCTGCAGCTCGCGCTGAGCGTGCTGTGCAAGGTGCTGGAGGGCGTGCGTTACGCGCACGGGCTCAGCGACTTCGACGGCACGCCGCTCGGCATCGTGCACCGCGACATCAGCCCGCAAAACGTGATGCTGACCTACGACGGCCAGGTCAAGCTGGTCGACTTCGGCACTGCCAAGCTGATGGAGGGCGGCGAACAATCGCTGTCCGGCATGCTGCGCGGCAAGCTCGGCTACATGCCGCCGGAGCAAGTCTGCGCCGAAGTGATCGACGGACGCGTCGACGTCTTCGCCGTCGGCGTGATGCTCTGGGAAGCGATCGCCGGCCGCCGCCTGTGGGGCGAGCTGAACCACGCGGGCATCGTGCGCCGCCTGCTCGAGCACGACATCCCACGTCTCACCGACGTGGCGCCCGACGTCGACCCGGAGCTCGATCAGATCTGCTCCCGCGCCCTGGCGCCGGATCGCGACCAGCGCTACCCGGACGCCGACTCCTTTCTGCGCGATCTCGAACGCTACCTGGCGGCCCGTGGCGGCGCCGTACCCGCGGTGCTGCTCGGCGAGATGGTCCAGCACTCCTGCGCGGAGCTGAAACGCACGCGCGAGGAAGCGCTGCGAGCCGCGCTGGCCCAGGTGGCAGACTGGCACTTCGAAGAGGACGACGGGGGGCCCGAGCCCACGCGCGCTCAGCTGAAGCTGCCGGGCGCCCCGCAGCTGCTACAGATCCCTGGCCTCGCGCGCCGCCGCCGGCGGACCCTCTGGGCGGGCCTGGTGCTCGGCTGCTTGCTGGTCGGTATCGCGCTCGCGCGCTACTCGCTGGCGCCTGCGGCTCGACCTGGAGCCCAAGCGCTGCCCGTAGCTGCCGCGCCCGCGGCCGTGGTGCCCGTCGCCATCGCGCTCGCCGCGCCGCCGCCCGCAGCTCGTGCCGAGCTGGTCGCGGTCGATTTGACGACAGAGGTCGCGCTCGAGGCAGCCAATGCCGACCAGCCCGTGAGCGACAAACCCCGTGCCGGCAAGAAATCCGGCAAGCGCACGCGGCGCAACGCCCGTCAGAACGCAAAGACGCCACCGGTCGCGATTCCCCAGAACCCCTGCGACCCGCCCTACAGCATCGACGAGCACGGCATCAAGCGCTTCCACCGGGACTGCCTGACGGGCACCCGGTAGGAAGAAGGGGTTAGGGGTCAGGGGTCAGGGGTTTTGGAGCTCGGGCTGCGAGGCGGCGAGCGACTCCAGGACTGCCCGCTGGCGCTCGCGCGCCGCCGTTCACTGAGCGTTGGCGTCTTGGTCGCCCTGGTCGCTACTGGAGCTGGCGGCACTCGCGCTCATCGTGTTCGCGCTGACGTTGCTCTGGTCGGCAGCGGACAGCGTGATCGCACGCAGGCTCGTGTCGTCGATCAGCACGTTGTAGGTCGCAGGCGGCCCCTCGACGTACAGAAACAGCTCCTTCAAGTCGGTGCAGTCCGGCACGATGAAGCTCGCATCGAGCTGCTGCCACTGGGTCGCCACCGCGCGCGTGGACAGCGGCGAGTAGGTCGTGTCGCTGCCGCAGGTGGACTTGAGCGTGAGCATGATGTTGTTTGTGCCGATCTCGTTGCGCACCCAGGCTGAGACCGCGTACGGCTGGGCCGGCACCACGAGCGGCAAGATATCGTAGATCGGACCCTCCCAGGTCGCGTTGCGGTTCGTCGAGAGGATCGCGCGATTGCCCGTGTGGCCTGCGAGCACGTCGGTGACGCGCGAGTCGCCAAAGCCCACCCAGCCGGCGTGCCCGGCTTCGAAGCTCGGATCGGGGAACAGCTCCGGCCCGGGCTCGACGGGTCCGGCGTCGGCGCCGACGGGCGGAGCCGCGCCCGCGTCTGCGACCAGCACCGGCGGCCCCGGCGGCGCGGTGCGGTCGGGCGGAGTCGAAGGGATCGCGTGATCGGGCGGGAGCGAGCTGGAGTCCGTGCGCAGCGGCTCGCCGAGATCGCGATCGGGGCCCGCGTCACGCGAGCTGATGGACGAGAGTCCGGCGCCCAGGCGGTCCAGGCCGTCCGTGGTGCAGGCCGCAAGAGCCAGCGCCGCAAGCGCCGGGAACATCACCCCCACGGCGCACCTCGAGCTGTCACCCGCGTCCCTCATTAACTTTGTTTACTATGATTTCCGCGGAAGTTTCGCGCAACTCGCGGAGCTGCGGGCGCGCCGTGCGGGAAACGTGCGCGCGCCTGCGCGGTGTCTCGCCGGAACGGAGCTGGGAGTGTCTGACGTGGCGCGCAGTACGCGCCGCGCTCGCACGTGTGTGTTCCCCTGCGCACTGCCGCGATGAAACAGCGCTGCCGAGATGAGTCAGCTCTGCTCCGTTACAGGGCGGCGGGCGGCAAGCGCTCCAGCACATCGGCGGCCGCGGGGGCACCGCTCGGCGCCAGCGTCGCGGCCACCTGGGCCGCGCGCTGGCGCTGTGCGCGCAGCTCCGACCACGAGAGGCCGAGCAAGCGGGCGCGCAGCGCGCGCTTGCTCGCCGGCGGCGGCCCGAGCCCCAGCTCGGCGATGCGACGCCCGTGGAAGAACTGGTCGACGATGTGCGGCACGATCAGCTGCGGCACCCCCGCGCGCAGCACCGCCGCCGTGGTGCCCGCGCCGCCGTGGTGCACCACGAGATCCAGGCGCGGAAACAGCCGCGCGTGATTCAGCGCGCCCACCGACAGCACGCAGGGCGGCAGCGCGCGCCCGTCATCCTCGGCGTGCGCAGAGAACAACAGCACGCGCGCGCCGTGCGCCGCGGCAAACGCGCTCACCGCGTCGACCACCAGGGCGCGCCGCACGCTGGGCATGCTGCCGAAGCCGATGTACACGAGCGGAGCCCCGCGGCCCTGCTGCAGGAACTCTTCCACGGCCGGCGGCAGCTCGGCGGCGCCCGCGGCCCGCGCCAGCGCGGGCACGTGCGCCGCGTAGCCACGCGCGTCGCCCGGCAGGCTGCCGAACAGCTCATCTTGCGCCAGCACGGCGTTGTGCGCATGGATGCTGCCGTACAGGTCGCGCTCCGGCGCGAGCCCGTGCTCGCGCCGGGCGCGAGCGATCGGCTCCGCCACGGCGCGCGTGAAGCCGGCCAGCACCAGCGACCAGAGCGCGCGGTTCAGCGGGCGCGGCAGCCCGAAGAGGGGCAGCGCCGCGGGCGGCTGCATCGCCGAGCGCACGGCGCTTCTGGTGTAGTGAATGAACGAGTAGCGAGCTCCCTGGCGCTCGGCGAGCAGCCGCGGCGCGAACGAGAGCCCGGCCGCGACGATCAGATCGAAGCGTGGCAGGTCGGCCCCGAGCAGGTCGCGGCACTGGCGATCCGTCTCGCTCGTGAGCAGCCCGAGCTGGCGCGGCAGCGCCTTCAGCGGGCTCTGCTCGGCCAGCGCCGCGTGCTCGAGGATCATCGCGTTCGAGTCGCTGCCCACGGGCAGCGACTCGAAGCCTTCGCCGCGCAGCTGGGACAGGAAGTTGGGGCAGGTGGCGAACATCAGCTCATGGCCGCGGCGCCGGAGCTCCTCGCCCAGCACCAGCAGCGGCTGCAGGTCGCCGCGCGAGCCGATCGGCGCGAGCAGCACCTTCATCGCGCCGCCCTCGAGGGCATGAGCCGTAACCTGTGCAGCGTATGCGCGGCCACCGCAGCCTCTTCCCAGTGGATCGGCACGCCCTCGCCGCGCAGCCAGAGCGGCACCAGATCGTCGTAGTGCGGCGAGCAGGGATTGCCGGATTGCCCGCCGAGCAGCACGAAGCGTGACGCCGACCAGTCGCCGACGTCCATCACCGAGCGCACGTGCGCGCTCACCGTCGAGTGCCGCAGCGGCTGCCAGAATTCGAAGCCTGCCTGGTTGACGGTGGTCCCGTCACCATACCCCGGCAGCGGCCCGCGGTTGAAGATCGGGCCCAGCATCGGGTGTTGCCCGAGCAGGTGCCGCAGCGGCAGCGGGCGGATCTCGCCCCAGGCCCAGCGCCGCTCGTCGGCTCCGAAATCGCGGCGCAGCCCGCGCACGACCGCGCCCAGCACTTCCGCCATCTGCTTCGGCCAGGACTCGAAGTACCCCGGCGGCTGTTCCAGGATCAGGCGCGCCACGAAGCTGGCGCGGCGCGCGTTCCAGCACGTGCCGGGGCTGAGCCGGCTCACGCCGCCACCCGAGGCGATGCTCCAGCTGCTCGGCGCCTTGACCCGGCAGATGCGCTGGCACAGCTCGCCGAGGAACAGCGCGTACACGCTGGCCGCGCTGGAGCCAGCGCTGAGCTCGCCGCTCCAGCTGCTCAGCAGCTCGAGCGCCCGAGCGCCGTCGTCATCCAGCGCCGGCACGGCGAGCAGCGTGGAGCGCAGCTCGCGGAAGGCGATCGACAGCACGTCGAGCTGCAGCCGGCTCGAGCTCGCGATGCTCCAGTCGCTCTCGGCGCTCAGGCGCTCGGTGATGCGCGCCTGCCGGTAGCCGTCGAGGAAATCATGGCCCAGGAACACCGCGCTCGCGCCGTCCGCCACCGGCTGGTTGTTGGCGCAGCACACGAAGCCGCTCTCCGGGTTCTCGAGCCAGGGCAGCTCGCGGCTGGCGGCGGGCTGCGCCTCCCAGCCCACCCCGGGGGCCCAGCCCGGCAGCGGCAGCGAGCCATGGCCCGACTTGCGGCGCGGCACCTCGCACGCGAGCAGCCAGCCCACGCTCTTGGGGTCCGCGTACACGAAGCTGTAGCAACAGCCCGTGGATTGCGCGCAACAGGCGCGAAAGTCCTCGAAGCTGCGCAGCAGGTGAAAGCCCAGCGCCGTGCGCGTGGGCCGCGCCGCGAGCCAGGTCCCGGCCAGGGACAGCGCATTGGCGCGCCCCAGCAGCGGCAGCGGGTGAAACAGCGCCGCATCGGGCTCGGCGGCGCTCGCCACGATCGGGCCGCGCGCCGTGCCGCGGATGCGCAGGGCCTGCGAAGCGCCGCCGCGCACGCGGATCCACTCGGTGTGCGCGCTGCAGGGCACGAAGCTGTCGCCCTCGCGCACTCGCTCGCCGTCCGAGCTCAGCTCCTCGAGGAACAGGTCTACGTTGTCGACCATCGCCGCGGTCGTGCCCCACGCGGCGTGGCCGTTGTGCCCGGTGAGGAACGCGGGCAGCCCGACCAGGCTCACGCCCGCGACGGCGAACTCCGGGCACTTCACGCGCGCGAGGTAGCCCAGGTTGGGCAATACCGCGGGCAGGTGCGGATCGTTGGCGAGCAACGGCCTGCCGCTGGCGGTCTTGCTGCCCGCCAGCGCCCAGGCGTTGGAGCCACCGCTCGTACCGAGCAGGGCACGCAGGGCCTGAAGATCCCGGAGCAGGTAGTCGCTGAGAAAGGGCCCTGCCGCCCTGCCCGGCGGCGACGTCAGCGGCAGCTGCGCAGGGTAGGTGGGATCGAGCGCGCGCACGGCCGCTTCACCGTCGCGCTCGAGCAGATTCAAACGCGCCGCCTCCACGTCCCAGTTGGAGGGCAGCAAGCAGCAGGTGAGCAGCCCCAGGCCGATCACATCCGCGGGCTGCCAGGGCGTCGGCTCGATGCGCAGCAGCGCGTGCTCGTGGCTGCGCGGCGCGCCGGCGAAGGCGGCGTTCAGGCCCGCCGTGTAGGCCGCGAGCTGCTCGCGCAGGTCGGCGTCGAAATGCTCGAGCTGGGCTTCGGCGGCGCGCCGGATGCCGATCATGCGCACCGCCCGGTCCAGGCTCAGGGTCTCGGGACCGGCCAGCTCCGAGAGCGTGCCACGCACCGTTCGTCCGAGCAGCTCCAGCTGGCCCGCTCGGTCCTGCGCATGACAGAAGCCGAGCCCGAACCAGGCGTCGGCGGGCTCGCGGGCATCGATGTAAGCGACGGCGTGCTCGTCGCGGCGCAGCAGGATCGACTGGCGCGCGGCCACCTTCAACTCGCCGCTCCAGCGCGGCAGCCGCTGACCGAGCAGCAGCGAGAACAACCGCCGCGCCCAGCGCGTCCTCGGCTCCAGGGGACGCGCCGGATCCGGCGCCGCCGCTCCGCTTCGCTGATCTCGTGCCATGGTCCGCTCAGGGTCTGGGTGCAGGGGGCATATTCTGGTGAGGGCTGGCGACGTGCGGATCCGAGCCCGCGGCCCAGATGGCTTCCGCGGCAGTCTGCCCGGGTCGTTCTGTGGGGGCAACGGTGCTCGCGCGATTGACGATTTCCGCACTGGGTCCTAGACGGGCTGGCTGGTGACTGCCACCGAGCACTGGATCTTCTGGATCGCCATCTGCTTCGCCTTCGCCGCGGCGCTGGGGCTGCTCGCGTCGGGCTCGATGCTGCAGCGGGGGATCAGCGTGGGGTTGGCCACGCTGGCGCTGGTGGTGCCGTTCGGCATCAGGCCGGGATCGGTGTTGCGTGCGGCGGTCGGCCTGGAGCTGGTCTGGGTGTGCGTGAAGGTGATCGGGCTCGCGCGCGAGCGCACGCCGCGCTCGGCGCTGTTTCGCGCGCTACACCTGCTGGTCCTGCATGATCTGCGGCACGATGGCGCGTTCCGCGGTCTCGCTGCCGGGGAGCGTCCGCGGCTCGAGCCCGAGCTGCGCTGGCGGCTGCTGCTCATGTCGTGCGTCTGGGGGGCCGCCGCGACGCCGCTGTTCTGGCTGGCCATGTTCGAGGCGCCGGCGCTGCCCGCGCCGGGCGGGTGGCTCTTGCGCTGCGCGGCGGGGCTCGGCTTTGCCTATACGGGGGTGGAAGGCGCGCTCGGGCTGTTCGAGTTCGTTTATCGCGCCTGCGGTCTGCGCCCGCCGACCTTTCATCAGCAGCCGATCCTGGCCACTTCCGTCGGAGAGTTCTGGGGGCGGCGCTGGAACCGCATCGTCGGCAGCTGGTTGTTTGCGGCCTTCTATCGTCCGCTGGCGGCGCGCGGGCAGTCGGCGCTGGGCCTGGTCGCGGCCTTCGTGGCCAGCGCCGTGTTGCACTTGTATTTCACCTGGGCGGCGGTCGGGCTCGCCGCCGGTGTGCGCATGTCGCTATTCTTCGTGCTGCAGCTGCCGCCGTTGTGGCTGGAGCGGCGGCTCGCGCAGAGCGGCTGGCCCTCGCCCGCGCGGCGCTTGTGGACGCTCGGATGGCTGGCGCTGTGCTCGCCGCTGTTCGTGGAGCCCATGCTCGACATCCTGGCCGGCGGCTTCGATCCTCGCTTCTAGCGGCGCCTTCAGTAGCTGTGCCCTGCACAGGGTCGGGGGCCGGGGGTTACGCAGCGCTTCCCAGCGGCCGCCATTTAGGCGACCATGACCTGGGCGCGGCGGGAATCGCGAGGGATGCTCCAAGACCGACGTCACGCAGCCATCGATACGGCGACGGACATCGACACCCCGGAGCGCACGCGCTTCTCGTGCCGGCTCGCGGGGCCCGCGCAGCGCGCGCTCGCTTATCTGATCGATGGCCTGGTGCGCGGCGCGTTGCTGGTGGGGCTGTTCGCGGTCGCGAACGCCGCGGGGCTGATGGGGAAGACGGCGTCGGGCGTCGGCCAGGGCATCGCGCTGCTGGCGCTGTTCGTGGTGGACTGGTGTTACTACGTGGCGTGTGAGCTGTTCATGAGCGGGCAGAGCTTCGGCAAGCGCGCGCTGCGCTTGCGCGTGGTGTGCAACAACGGCTTGCCGATCGGCTTGCGCGAGAGCGTGCTGCGCAACCTGCTGCGTACCGTGGACTTCTTGCCGCTCTGGAACGTGCTGGGCGGGCTCACGATGTGCCTGGACGGGCAGTTCCGGCGGCTCGGCGATCTGGTCGCGGGCACGTTCGTGGTCGTCGAGGGGAGCGACGCGATCTTGCCGCCGATCGCGCTCTCGCCGGCTCCCACGCTGGAGGAGCTGCGGGCGTTGCCCGCGCGTGTGGCCTTCAGCGCCGAGGAGCTGGACGCGATCGATCACCTGATGCGTCGCAAGCAGGCGCTGTCGCGCCCGCGCGAGCAGGAGCTGGCGTCGCTGCTGGCTCCGCGTTTGGCCCAACGCTTGAACCTGACCTACACGGATCCCGTGCGCTTCCTGGCGCTGCTGCATCACCGCGCAACGCATCTCAACGCGGGCAACCCGCACCCCGATCCGATGGCAGCATGAAGACGCGCGACGAGTTCGTGGCGGAGCGCGAGCCGCGCTGGCGCGATCTGGAGCGCTTGCTGGCAGACCCCGGCGGACCAGCGCCCGGCGCGCAAGGGGAGGCCACGCGCCGGATCGCCGCGCTGTATCGGGCGCTCTCCGCCGATGTGATGCAAGTGCGCTCGCTCGGCTTCGGCGCGGATCTGCGCTGGCGGCTCGATGCCCTCGCCTCGCGCGCACACAACGCCCTGTACCGCGCGCCCGAGCGGGAGGGCAGCCTCGCCTTCCGCGAGATGCTGAAGGAGTTTCCGCGCCTGGTGCGCCGGCACTGGGGCTTCGTCGCGGTCGCGACGGTGTTGTTCTGGTTGCCGTTTGCGCTGGGCCTGCTGGGCGCGCTGTTCCGCCCGGGCTTTGCCGAGCACGTGCTGCCGCCGGAGACGCTGGAGGCGATGAACACCTGGTACGCCAAGTCCGAGGCGCGGCCGGACGGGGGCGACTCGGCCATGGCCGGCTTCTACGTGTACAACAACGTGGGCATCGCCTTTCGCTGCTTTGCCACCGGGATTCTGTTCGGCGCCGGCAGCGTCTTTTTTCTGGTCTACAACGGGATCACGCTCGGCACCTCGTTCGGCTGGGTGATCGCCAACGGGCACGGTCGCAACATCCTGACCTACTGCTGCGGTCACTCGCCCTTCGAGCTCACCGCGATCGTGATCTCGGGCGCCGCGGGGCTGCAGATCGGCTTCGCCCTGCTCGACACGGGCGGGCTCAGCCGGCGTAGCTCGCTGCTGCGCGCCGGGCGTTCGGCGCTGGTGCTGGTGGTGGGTGCCGGAGTGTTCCTGCTCGTGGCCGCAGGCTTCGAGGCGTTCTGGTCGGCCGCGCCCGTGCCCGACCCCGTCAAGTGGGCGGTGGCTGGCGTGAACACGCTGTTCGTGATCGCTTATCTGTCGCTCGGCGGGCGCGGCTGGGAGCGGCGCGTTTGAATCTCGGCAGCGCCAACGTCGTGCTCCGCCCGCGCGGCACGCTGGAGAGCGTGGACCTGACGCTGCTGTTTCTGACGCGGCTCGGCGGGCGGCGCTATCTCGGGCTGTGTGCGCTGGTGCTGTTGCCGGCGTTTGGCGTGTGCGCCCTGTGCAGGTTCGCCTTCGACTGGAGCTGGCCCGCGCTGTGGCTGCTGGCGGTGCCGCTCGGGCTGTGGTTGCAAGGCATCTTCACACTGGCGGCGGGCGACCTGATGTTCAGCGAGCAGCTCGATCCGCGCGCGGTGCTGCGCCGCTTCTGGCCGCCGTTCGCTGTGTACACGGCGATGATGTTCTTCACGCGCCTCGGCATGGCGCTCGCCGCCTCGACGCTGGTACTTTGGCCCTGGGCGTGGCTGCGTTACACCTTCCTGCCTGAAGCCTTGCTGCTGGAGGGCTTGCCCACCTGGCGCGCGTCGGCGCGCGCGGCGCGCTTGATGGAGGGCAACGCCGGTCAGCGCGTCGCGCTGTTCATCACCACGCTGCTGATGTTTGCGGCGGGCGTGTATGCGGCACAGGTGCTGGGAGAAGCGGTCGTGCGCGACACGCTGCAGCTGCAGCTGCCGTGGGGCGATCTGCTGAACGACGGCGGCTCGCTCTACGCGCTCGCGGGCTGGTTCGCGGCCGTGCCGGTGCTGACCACGCTGCGCTTTCTGCGTTACATCGACGCGCGCACGCGCACAGACGCCTGGGACGTTCAGGTGCGCCTGCAGCGAGCGGCGCAGCTGCTGGAGGCGGCATGACGAGGGCCGGGCTGGTGCTCGCTGCGGGGCTTGCGTTGAGCGCCAGCGCGGGGCCGCTGCGCGCGCAAGACGCCTCGGAAGCGGATCCCCATGGCGTGCGCGCCGCGCTGGAGGCGAGCCTGGCGAGCGGCGCGCAGCCCTTCTGCCGCGATCCCAAGCACGTCCTGTCGGAGCGCGAGCGCGCGCTGTGCCCGTTTGCTGCCCAGGCCGCGCAGCACTGTCCGGCATTCGCCGCCCTGTGCGCGGGGGAGCAGCCCGAGCCCGAGCAAGAGTCGGGCTGGAAGTTCGTGCTGGGCACGCTGCTGCGCGCGCTCGGCGTAGCGCTGTTCTGGGTGCTGGTGCTGGCCGCCGCGGCTCTCGCGGTCTGGCTCGCGCTGCGCTTGCTGCCGGCCTCGCCGCGCGCGCGCCTCGAGCCGACCTCGCCGTCCGGCAGCGATCCTGTCTCGGAGCCCGATCTGCCCGAGTTCGAGCGGGCCTTTCAGGCGCATCTGGAGCGCGCGCGGCAGCTGGCGGCGCAGGGCCTGTTCGCCGAGGCGGCGGCGGAGGTGCAGCTGGGAGTGGTGCTGCGGCTCGACGCGCTCGGCCTGATCCTGGCACGGCGCGGGCGCACCAACGGCGACTATGCGCGCGACCTCGCGGAGAAGCCGGAGCTGCAGGCGGCGTTCGGCGCGCTCACGCACACCACCGAGGCGGTGCAGTTCGGCGGGCGCAGGCTGGATCAGGGCGCGTATCAGCGTCTGCTGGAGCAAGCGGCGCCGTTGCTCGGCGTTGTTCTGCTCGCCTTCGGTCTGCTCTCGGCGAGCGGCTGCGCGACGGCGCCGGGATCGGCGCCGAGCCCGTTCGCCACGTTGTGCGGCGTGGGCGCCGAGGGCCACTCGCTGTTCTGCGCGCTGTTCGATGCGGAGCACGGCGTCAGCCAGCGCTTCCGCCCACTCGAGGGCAGCGACCCGATCGGCCCGGACGTGGGCACCGTCCTGGTCCTGCCCAACCATCTGGAGGAGGGGGCCTGGGCCGGCCTGCAGAGCTGGGTCGAGGCGGGTGGCGTCGCGGTGCTCGCCACGCCCGTGCCCAAGCTCGATCAGGAATTTTCGGTGACGCGCGGGCCCGCGGCTTGCGGCGCGGAGGCGGCGGTGGTGCCCGCCAGCGAGAAACGGGTGCTGGTCAGCGTCGGGCCGAGCTTGACGGCGCAGCTGACCCCGACGCTGCGGCCGCGCGCGCTGTGTGAGACGGGCGAGCCCTACATTTTGCAGGGCAGCCTCGGACAGGGTCACGTGATCTTCCTGCCCGGGCCCGACGTGCTCAGCAACGCCAGCCTGGTGGCAGGTGACAACGCGCGCCTGCTCGCGAACCTGCTCGACCTGCCCGAGGGGCGCGTGGAGGTCATCGGCGAGCTCACGCGCGACCCCGTGAGCAGCCCGCTCTCCGCGGTGAGTGCGGCGGGGCTCACGCCCTGGCTGTGCCAGCTGCTGCTGCTGGCTGCTGCCTTCGCCGCGTACCGTGGCGTCGCGTTCGGGCGGCGCGTGGAGGCTCCGGCGGATCTGCGGCGTCGCTTCAGCGAGCACGTGCAGGCGCTGGGCCAGCGCTGGGCCGAGCAGCGCGCGTCGCGCAGCGCGCTCTCGGCGTATGCCGGCTACGGGCTGGAGGTCGTGCGCGAGCGCGTGCCGGCGGGCGCGGGCAAGAGCAGCGCCGACCTGGCGCGCGCCGTGGCGCGCAAGACGGGCCGCGAACACGCGCCCGTGGCGCAGACACTGGAGCTGGCGCGCCGCGCTCGCGAGGGCGAGGCCGACGTCAGCAATGAAACAGAAGACCTTCGAGCGCTGCGAGACCTCGGGCGTCTGATCGAAGATTTGGGAGGCATCCGTTGAACGCCGAAACCATGCGCAGCACCTGCGAAGCCATCTGCAATGAAGTGGGCCGAGTCGTGGTCGGTCAGCCCGAGCTGGTGCGCCAGGTGCTGGTGGCGCTGCTGGCGCGCGGGCACGTGCTGATCGAGGGCGTGCCCGGAGTGGGCAAGACGCTGCTCGTGCGCTGCCTGGCCAGCGTGCTCGGCGCCGAGTTCAAGCGCATCCAGTTCACGCCCGATCTGATGCCGACCGACGTCACCGGCGGCAACGTGTTCGATGCGCGCAAGGGCGAGTTCTACTTCGCCAAGGGCCCGGTGTTCACGCAGCTCTTGCTGGCCGACGAGATCAACCGCGCGCCGGCCAAGACGCAGTCGTCGCTGCTGGAGGCGATGCAGGAGGCGAGCGTCACCGTCGACGGCGTGAGCCGCCCCTTGCCGGCTCCGTTTCTGGTCATCGCCACCCAGAACCCGGTCGAGTCGCAGGGCACATATCCGCTGCCGGAGGCGCAGCTCGACCGCTTCTTGCTGCAGGCGCTCGTGGGGCACCCCACACAGACGGTGGAGAAGCAGATCCTGCGCAACTACGTGGCGGGCTTCGACGCCGCGCGGCTGGAGCGGGCGGAGCTGCAGCGCGTGGCTGATCCGAGCGTGGTGCTGGCGATGCAGGCCTACGTGAGCCACGTGCGCGTTGACGACCAGATCGTCGACTACATCAGCGAGCTGGTGGCGCGCACCCGCGCGCACCCCTCGATCTTTCTCGGCGCGTCGCCGCGCGGCGCGCTGGGCCTGGTGGCGGCGGCGCGCACGCACGCGGCAGTGCACGGGCGCGACTTCGTGATCCCCGACGACGTGCAGGCGTATGCCGCGCCGGTGCTGCGGCACCGCATCCTGCTGCAGCCCGACGCGGAGCTCAGCAACCAGCGCGCCGACGACGTGATCGAGGCCATCTTGCGCGAAGTGCCGGTGCCGCAGGGAGTGCGCTGAGCCGGCCATGCGCGGCTGGATCCCTTCGCGACGGCTGGTGGGCGCCCTCGGGCTGCCGGTGCTGTTCTCGCTCTGGGTCTGGCTCGAGCCCGGCTTTTTCAAGTACCTGCTGGGGC
>Ga0207678_10003910_pt1 | contig 13399 bp, 11 predicted proteins | sample KBSC63metaG_FD_184319 | JGI IMG/M metagenome (GOLD analysis project Ga0207678, IMG submission 184319) | Corn rhizosphere microbial communities from Kellogg Biological Station, Michigan, USA - KBS C6-3 metaG (SPAdes) (version 2) | ecosystem: Host-associated > Plants > Roots > Rhizosphere > Soil ... | reverse complement strand
GGGGCACATGGTGTAGTTCGTGAAGTGGTGCTCGACGCTCCAGATCGACTCGTAGCCGAGGGGCTCGGCGAGGTCGGCGAGGGCGAGGTCCGCCGCCCACACCTCCTCATCGGAGAGCGTTCCCCCGAACGCCTGGAAGATGGCCGACATCCCGACGTGCATGGGCACCCCCGTGTGATCGTTCCCGGTGCGGGACGCTACCGGAGCCGTTCGCGACCGCTCCGACCGGCCGGACCTCCAGGGCGTGCGAGGCTGCGCGTCCGCCCACCGAGGAGAGAGTGAGTCATGCAAGTTCGAGCCGCCGTCGCACACGAAGCAGGGAAGCCGCTCAGCGTCGAGATGATCGACCTGGAAGGTCCGAAGGCGGGCGAAGTGCTCGTCGAGCTCAAGGCCACGGGCATCTGCCACACCGATGAGTACACGCTCTCCGGCAAGGATCCGGAAGGCATCTTCCCCTCGATCCTCGGGCATGAGGGCGCTGGCGTCGTGGTGGAGGTCGGTGCAGGCGTCACTTCCTTGGCGGTCGGCGATCACGTGATCCCGCTGTATGTGCCCGAGTGCCGGCAGTGCGAATACTGCCTGAACCCCAAGACCAACCTGTGCCAGTCGATCCGCGTCACGCAGGGCAAGGGCCTGATGCCGGACGGCACCAGCCGCTTCTCGCTGCGCTCCAAGCAGATCCTGCACTACATGGGCACCTCCACCTTCGCGAACTTCACGGTGGTGCCGGAGGTGGCGCTGGCCAAGATCCGCAAGGACGCTCCCTTCGACAAGGTCTGTTACATCGGCTGCGGCGTCACCACCGGTATCGGCGCGGTGATCAACACCGCCAAGGTCGAGCCGGGCGCCAACGTGGTGGTGTTCGGGCTCGGCGGCATCGGTTTGAACGTGATCCAGGGCGCGCGCATGGTCGGCGCCAACATGATCATCGGCGTCGACATCAACCCCGCGCGCAAGGCGATCGCCGAGAAGTTCGGCATGACCCACTTCGTCAACCCGAAGGAGATCGGCGGCGATCTGGTGCCCTACCTGGTGAACCTGACCAAGGGTGGCGCGGACTACAGCTTCGAGTGCGTGGGCGACGTGAAGCTGATGCGTCAGGCGCTCGAGTGTTGCCACAAGGGCTGGGGCGTGTCCGTGATCATCGGCGTGGCGCCGGCCGGAGCCGAGATCGGCACCCGTCCGTTCCAGCTGGTCACGGGCCGCGTCTGGAAGGGCAGCGCGTTCGGCGGCGCTCGCGGCCGCACCGAGGTGCCGCGGATCGTCGACTGGTACATGGACGGCAAGATCAACATCGACGACCTGATCACGCACACCTTGCCGCTGGAGCGCATCAACGAGGGCTTCGACCTGATGCACGCCGGCAAGTCGATTCGCACCGTCGTCACGTACTGACCTCAGGAAAGAAAGCAAGGTAAGGACAGCATGCGCTCCAGCGTACTCGCCACCGTAGAAAGCCACCGCTGTTTTGGGGGTACGCAGAGCGTGTATCTGCACAACTCGGAGAGCACGCGCTCGCCGATGCGTGTCGGTGTGTTCCAGCCCGAGGGCGAGGGCCCGTTTCCGGTGCTGTACTTCCTGTCCGGGCTCACCTGCACGGAGCAGAACTTCATCACCAAGGCCGCCGTGCAACGCTACGCGGCCGAGGTGGGCATGATGGTCGTCGCGCCGGACACGAGCCCGCGCGAGGTTGACCTGCCGGGCGCGGACGAGAGCTACGACTTCGGCACCGGCGCCAGCTTCTACCTCGACGCGACCGAGCCACCCTGGGCCTCGCACTACCGGATGTACAGCTACGTGACGCACGAGCTGCCGAAGTGGATCGCTCAGCACCTGCCGGCGGACACCCACCGGCAGGGCATCTGCGGCCACTCCATGGGCGGCCACGGCGCGCTCATGATCGGCATCAAGAACCCGGACGTCTTCCGCTCCGTGTCCGCGTTCTCGCCGATCTGCGCGCCGATGCAGTGCCCCTGGGGCCAGAAGGCCTTCCAGGGCTACCTGGGCAGCGACGCCCAGGCCTGGGCCCAATACGACAGCGTCGAGCTGATCAAGGCGCGCGGCTACGCGCGCGAGCTGCTCGTCGATCTCGGCTCCGACGACCCCTTCGTGGTCCAGCAGCTGAAGCCCGAGCTACTGCAAGCCGCCTGCCGCCAGCGCAATGTGCGCCTGAGCCTGCGCTGGCAGAGCGGCTACGATCACAGCTACTACTTCATCTCGACCTTCATCAAAGACCACGTCCGCTTCCACTCCGATCGGCTGCGCTGACCGCATCCCCCGCCCGACAGCCAGTCTCTCGGGCGGCTCTGGTTTTGGGCCGAGCCTCCGCTACACGTACAGAAGGTTCGGCACGGGGTCGCGCGTCGGCCCCGGGCTGTCTTCGTTGCGCGCTGGGTTGGGGCTCGAGAGTTGGGCTGCTGGCTTGCGCCGGAATGGCTACGCGGCGGAGTTGCGAAACGAGCCACCGTCGTTCGCTGCACGGGGCGGCGCGGTGCGCGTGTGCAGCGGGCACGCGGCGTCCGTGCACCTGCCCGTGAGCTTCAGCCGGTTTTTTGCGAACAGGTGGTACGCCGCGTCGAGCATTTGCGCGATGCCCGGCAGTCGGCTGAGGGCGACCAGCCGCTGGAAGCCGACCGCCGCGTACAGGCGGCGAAAGACCTCCACGCCTTCGATCAGTGTGCCGTCCGGCAAGCGTGCGTGGATTCGATCCATCAGCGCTTGCCAGCTCACGCCGAGCGGAACCGGATCAAAGGCTTCCGCCGAGATGTCGCTGAAGCGGATGGCGCCAGCGCGATCGAGCCGCTGCAACAGCTGCATCTCGCGCTGGCAAAGCGGACACTTGCCGTCATGAAACACCTCGATTTCGATCTTGCTCACGACCATTTGCTCCTGTGCGTCGCTCAAAACGTCAGATCGACCCCGAGCACCGCGTAGTGCAGCCAGGCGAAGCTGAACACCTCGTCGTTGTCCGCGCCGCCCTCCAGCATGCGATAACCCAGCCGCAACACGACGTCGGGGCGCACCGCCCACGTCGCCGCGAGCAGCACATCCTCGGCGCGACCTTGCGGCGCCGCCAGCGCATCCGCGTCCAGCAGCACGCCCCAGGCGCCGCCGCCCGGCCTCCACTCGGCATGCAGATTGAGCAACGGCACGAAGCCGGTGTTGGTCTTGCGCGCGGCCCCATCCCCGTACAGGCTCACCTCGGCGTCGCGAATCTTGCCCGTGAAGCCCGCGGCAAGTTCCCAGCGCTCGTCTCGCACGAAGCTGTAGCGGTACGTCAAGCGATAGGAGTCGAAGCGATACACCGCGTACAGCGGCGTGCCCGCCGCGAACGTCTCGCCCGCGAACGCCAGCTCTCGACCGACGCTTCCCCGCGCCTCCAGCTGCAGCGGCGCATACAGGGCGGTGATCAGGTGCCGCTCGTGCAGGCGAACGCCGGCCCGCACCCGGAAGGCTGGAGCAACAGGCGAAGAGAGCTCGTCCGACAGCGACAGCTGGGTGCCGCCGCTGCCCGGGATGCGCACGTCGTTGCGACTCGCGGCCACGGCGCCCGCCTCCAGTGAGGCCTCCACCTCCACCTGCGCGGCACGCGCCGCCGCGCTGCTTTCCAGTACCGCTACAAGCGCGAAGAGGCTCGACCGATGTTTCAGTGCGCTGAAGCCGGGCATGGTGAATTCGTGTGCCCCTCTGGGCCGGGGGTCTCAGCCCTCTGTAGATCGGTAGGTCGCTTTGTCTAGCCGCGCGGCGAGCACTTTTTGGCGAACCAATGAGCGCCATGATCTCGAACGCCGGCGCGGTTCCGGGCGAGCCGAGTCTGTGTGTCTGTCAGATGGCGTACCGTGAGGGTTGTCGAGCCGGGGTAGTAGAGCCAGGACCCGCGCTGGCGCGGATCGAGCAGGGGCTTGCCTGCTGATGAGTGAGAGGGCTCGCAGCCGGGCGACGCCGGGCAACGCCAGGATGAGCCCATCAGTGACGGTTCCGGGCCACTGGCCCCGGGCGACATCCCGACTCGTCTTGCCAGGGCGCGCCCCGATTACAGATGCCAGAACGGCTTCTGCGCGCGCAAGGCGGCGGCGAGCTCGTGCTCGTGGCGCGCGCTGAGCGCTTCTGTGCTTTCGATCTCGGGCGGAGCATCGAACAGCGCGCCCAGCGTGTGCTGCACGGATTCACGCACGCCGGTCAGATCGTAGCCGCCCTCGAGCAGGAAGGCGATGCGGTGGCCCGGCCCGCGCTGCAGCGCCGCGAGCAGGCTGCGGGTCATCCAGGCGTAGCCCTCCGCGTCGAGCTCCATGCCGCCGAGCGGATCGCGGCGGTGCGCGTCGTAGCCTGCGCTGACCAGAGTGAAGTCGGGCGCGAATTGCTCGATCACGGGCAAGAGCAGCCGGCGAAAGGCCGTGGCGTACACCAGGTTGTGCGCTCCGGCGGCCAGCGGCACATTCAAGGTGAAGCCCGTGCCCGTGCGCGCGCCCACGTCGCCCACCGCGCCGGTGCCCGGATATTGAGGGCTCTGGTGCAAGGAGATGTAGAGCACCTCGGGCACGGCCTCGAAGATCTCCTCCGTACCGTTGCCGTGATGCACGTCCCAGTCGAGGATCAACACGCGCTTCGCGCCGCGCGCCAGCGCGTGCCGCGCGGCGACGGCTGCGTGATTGAGCAGGCAGAAGCCCATGCCGTTGCCAGGCCGAGCGTGATGGCCCGGCGGGCGTAGCAGGCCGAAGCCGTAGTCCGCCTGATCGTCGAGCAGCGCGTCGGTCAGCGCCAGCGCGGCGCCGCTCGCGCGCCGGGCCGCATCGTAGGAGCGCGGCGTGTAAAACGTGTCGGCGTCGATGTAGCCGGAGCGTCCGCTGATCTGTTCGAGCTGCTCCAGGTACTCGGGCGTGTGCGCGCGGCTCAGCTCATCCAGGCTGGCGTCGCGCGGCGCGAGCCGCTGCGCGCCCGCGGCGGCAGGGCAGGCCTCCACCCCTTCTCGGGCCGCGCTCAGCCGCTGGGGCCGCTCGGGATGACCGGGCGGAGAGACGTGCTCCTCGAACAGGCTGTCGTCTGCCAGACACAGGCGTGGCCGCTTCGTCTCGCTCATCTCGCCTCCACTGGTAGCGCCGGAATTCGGAAGAACTGCGCGCCCGCCGTATGCAACACGGTGGGCGCATTCTTCGGAGTCTTGCCGAGCGCTTCCAGCGCTTCAGTGTCCACGTAGACCCCTGGGCCCCAGCCGTTCACGTGATCGCCCTGGCGAGTCAGCGTATCGACGTCGAGCGCACGACGCAGCGGCTCGGAGGGCCTGGAGATGCGGGCGATGCGCGGCGCGCCCTCGTTCAGCGAGAGCTCTGGCGGCGAGTCGGGCATCACCCAGCGCGCTCCGTAGCTGAGCACCGTGGCGTTGACGAATCCCGCCGCCGCCAGCCGCGAGCTGGCCTGGCGCAGCGAGCGCAGCAGATCGTTCGCCAGCTCGTCATCGCGAAACTCGACGTACAGTGCGTGCCCCAGGCACACGACGTGCGGATCGCCCGGCAGCTCCAGGCTCTGCACGACGCCGAGCGCAGCCCGCTCGAACGCCTCGAAGCGCTGCACAAAGTCCGCTCGCTCGTCGGAGCCGTACTCGTCGTCCTCCAGCTCGTAGTAGGAGAACAGCACGCCGAATGCGTCTTCATCGATCATGGTCGCCCTCTGGGGGCCCGGAGCCTAACGGCAGCACACGGAAAACGGCAACCCTCGGGCTCGAATCGGCGCCGGACACGGGGCCGGCACATTCTTCGGCCCGCGTTGTCTGGTACTTCCCCGCCGTTCTCGGCTAGGGTCGATGGGTTATGAGTCCGAGCCGTACGGCCCCCAGTTTGGCGTTAGCAGCCTACGCCGAAGCGTGGATTTCGGGGGCGAAGGTGGTCGTTTTTGGCGACGCCCTCTCCCCACTACCCGAACGGCTCGTCGAGCGCGGAGCACGCCTGGTCCAGGTGTACGATCGCGACGCCGCGCGCTGCGAGGAAGCGGCCGCGCTGAATCGTTCGCGGCAGATTTCGTACGCGCCCTTCGACAACGCGGGCGCGATCGGCCGGGATGGCGCGTTCGACTTCGGCATCGTGGAGGCGCTGGGCGCCAAGGCGCGCGGGGACGAGCTGGCGACGCTGCGGCGGGCCCTCGGGCGCCGCGCCATGGCGCTGATCGCCGCGCGCAATCCGGAGGTCGCGCGCAGTCTGATCCCGGTGCCGCAAAACGCGGAGGAGCCGCTCGGTTACTACGACCTGTACGAGCTCGTCAGCCAGCACTTCGAGGAAGTGCGCATGCTGGGGCAGACGGCGTTCGTTGGCTATGCGGTGGCGGACTTCGCCGCTGCGGAAGACTCCGACGTGCGGCTCGACACCGCGTTTCTGCCGGGTGGGGCCGAAGAGCCCGAGTGGTTCCTGGCGCTGGTCAGCACGCTGCCGGTCGCGTCCGAGGCGTTTTCGGTGATCCAGCTGCCGCTGGCCGATCTGCCGCTGGCTGCCGCCCGCAGTGATCGCGGAGAGAAGGATCGCGAAGAGCTGGCACGGCTGGAGCAGGCGCTGGAGCGAGCGCAAGCTCACGCGGCCGAGCTCGAACGCGCCAAGGCGCTGCGCGAAGGCCAGAAGGACCCGCAGAAAGACGCCGTACAACAGCGCCAGGAGCAGCAGCGGCTGGAGCTCCAGCGCCAGAAGGAAGCGCTGGAGCGGCAGCTGGAGTCGCTGCAAGCGGAGATCGGCAAGCGCGAGCACTGGTTGAAGGGGCTCGAGGAGCGCGCCGCCACGGCGGATCAGCGCGCGGACGACGCACAGGCAGAGCTGGAGCAGCTCGGCCAGCGCGAGGCCGCAGCGGGCACGCGCAACAAGCAGCTCGAGCACCAGCTGGAGGAGGCCCTGCGCGCCAAGCGCTCGCTGGAGGATGGCCAGGTCGCGCTGCGCCGCGAGCTCGACGAGTTGAAGCAGGGCAGCGGCGCGAACGCGCGCAACTTCTCCGAGCTGGAGCGCCGCGCGATCGTGCTCAGCACCAAAGTCGACGAGCTGAAGGTGCAGCTCGAGGCTACGGAGAACGAGAATCGCGAGCTGCGCGCGGCGAGCCAGGACGAGTCGAACAGCGAGCTGCGCGAGCTCGAGGCGCAGCTCGTCGAGCGCGGCAAGGAAGTCGCGCGCCTGGAGCGCGAGCTGGAGCAGACCGAACGCTTCGGCCGCCAGCTGATCGTCCAGCTCGAACAGGCCAAGGCTCGTGACAGCGAGGCGGTGCCGCCTGATCTGAACCGTCTGGCGCGTCGCAACGCCGAGCTGGAGGCGGACCTGGAAGCAGCCCGTTGGACCATTTCCAGCCTCGGAACCAATGTCCATGGTGCCGCGGGCGGCGGAGCCCGGCGTGAGGATGGCGCAAACGAGAACGCCCGCCGGAGCGCCGATTCTCAGTGACCCGGCTTGACAGGACTCGGTTCCGACTTAGTTTGACGCCGCCCGTTCCAGCCCCGCACCCCCGATGAGCGCAAAGCGAGATTATTACGAGGTCTTGGGGGTCACCCAGGACGCGACGGAAGACGACATCAAGAAAGCCTACCGGAAGGCGGCGCTCAAATTCCATCCGGACAGAAACCAGGGCGACAAGAGCGCCGAGGCGTCCTTCAAAGAGGCGACCGAAGCCTATTCGGTCCTGTGCGACAGGGACAAGCGCGCGACGTACGACCGCTTCGGGCATGCGGGCTTGCAGGGCGGAGCGGCGGACTTCTCGGGCGTCGGCGTCGGCGACATCTTCAGCCAGTTTCAGGACATCTTCGCCGACTTCTTCGGTGGCGGCGGCGGGGCCCGTCAGCGGCGTCCGGCGCGCGGCGCCGATGTGCGCGTCGATGCGCGCATCACGCTGCAAGACGCGATGCGCGGCCTGAAGCACGAGGTCACCGTCGAGGGCTTGGCGCCCTGCGATACCTGCCGCGGCTCCGGCGCGGCAGCGGGCACCAATCCCGAGACGTGTCGCCACTGTGGCGGCTCCGGGCAGGTCGCCACGCAGCGCGGCTTCATCATGTTCAGCAGCACCTGCCCCAGCTGCCGCGGTCAGGGCTCCATCATCGTGAACCCCTGCCAGACCTGCTCGGGTCGCGGTGCGGTGGAGCGGCAGCGCAAGGTGGTCGTCACCTTCCCTCCTGGTATCGACTCGGGCCAGCGGCTGCGTGTACCCGGCCAGGGCATGCCGGGAGCGAACGGCACGCCGTCGGGTGACCTGTACGTCGACGTCGACGTCGAGCCACATGCGGACTTCGAGCGCGACGGCGCCGACCTCGTCACGCGCGAGAGCATCTCCTTCGTCGAAGCGGCGATGGGCACGGAGTTCGATGTGGTGTTGCCTGACGGCAGCGAGGTGCCGGTGGAAGTACCAGGCGGCACCCAGCCTGGCACCGTGATCACGGCGCACGGCCACGGCGTGCAGCGCGTCGGCCGCCGCGGCCGCGGCGATCTGCACGTGGTGGTGAACGTGCACGTGCCCACCAAGCTCAGCCGTAAAGCGCGCAAGCTGTTCGAAGAAATCGAAGAAGAGCTGGCTCCGCCTGTCTCCCGCCGCGGCACAGGCTGAGCAAACGCTCCAACGCTGACACCGCGACTCCCTCGCGCTCGCCAGCTGCTGCCCTTGAACTGAGGGTCTGCTTCAGACCCTTGCTAGATTACAGACAGGCGAGCTTCAGCCGGCGGATGCCCTTTTCGTCGATCCAGAACGGCTGCTTGCAGTCCACCTTCGTCGCTGCCGCGGAGGCAGAAGCGGGTGCCGCCGCCGGCGCCGACGCGGTGGCCCTGGGAGCTGCTGGCGCGGCGGCGCGCACGCGGCGGGCCACGGGCTGAGGAGCATGTTTCGTGGAGCGCTTGGGCACGCTCGCTGCCGCCTTCGGCTGCGTGAGCGCGAGGCTGACTCGGTTCGCAGCGCTGCCGTCGCTCGAATCGGCAGCGCTGACGCCGTGCGCGGCCGGTGCGCTGGCGGAGGCAGCCGCCGGCGGAGCCTTGGCGACCGCTGCCGGAGCAGGGTTCGCTGCGATATGCGGCGCCGGAGCCGCTGCCGGGACTGTTGCGGGAGCCGCCACCCGGGCACCAGCGATCGGCAGCTCGGCAGCCACGGCGGTCTCGGCGCGCTCGAGTGCCAGCGCCGCGCTCGTCTCTTCGCGCGCAGCAGCCTGGATCACCGGCTTGTTGGTGGCGACCGTGGAAGAAGCAGTGGAAGCAACGGCGTGGGTGGTGTTGCCGTTGGCCGCCGTGTCGGGCCGCAGCGCACTGCTCGAACGCGTCAGAGCGATCGGTTGCACCGTGACCACGGCCACCGTGGCCAGCACGCCGAATACCGCGGCCGCCGACAGCATGGCCACGACGCGGCGCTGACGGCGCTTGGTGGCCTCGCTCGGCTGACGCGGAACGTGTGAGAAGACCGCCGCGACGGCCGCGGCTGGCTGGGGCATCGCCTCCACGGGCAGCTCGACCCGGGACGTCGCCTCTTCCTCGACGACGTCCTCGTCGTCGAGCGGTACCGGCGGAGCGGTGTCGCGCGAATCGATGCCCATGGCACCAGCCAGCGGCTCGCGGTAGTCGTCGGAGCCCGGCAGCGGCGCCATCAGCCGAGCCTGCGGCAGCCCCACTGGTGAGCTCTTGCCGGAGGGGAAGCCGATGCTTTCGACGCGCGCGTCCGCCACGGTCGGCACCGCTTCCGCGCCTGGTTCCTCCAGCTCGAGGCTGGGGCGGCTCGGCAGATCCGCGGCGCGTGCCGCCTCGCGCTCCGCCCAGGACTGGATGCGCTGGAACGTGTCGGAGTCCGTGATCGAGCCGTGCACCGAGCCGCCGGCGCTCGGATCCGCCGAGGGCAACGGCAAGCCCTCCGCTCCGAGCCGCTCGATCTCCTGCAGCAGGCGCTCGCGCTTGGTCAGGATCTCGCCCGCCACCGAATAGATCCACGCGCTCACGTCGTTGGGGCTGGCCAGACCGATCACGTTCTCGATGTCCACCGCCAGGTCTTCGGCGGTCTGATAACGGCGCTCGGGATCCTTGCACAGCGCGCGCAGCACCACCGCGTCCATGTCGGGCGTCAGCTCCGGCACGAACTCGCTCGGGCGCGGCACCTCGTCGCGCAGGATCTTGCGCAACACCTCGCTGGCGTCTTCACCGACGAACAAGCGCCGGCGCGTCAGCGCTTCCCACAGCACGACGCCGCAGGCGAAGACATCTGCGCGGCGATCGACGGGCATGCCTTGCAGCTGCTCGGGGCTCATATAACTGAGCTTGCCCTTCATCTGCCCGTCGCGCGTGATCTGGATGCGTGCGCTCGCCTTGGCGACACCGAAGTCGAGCACCTTGACGGCGCCATCTGCATCGATCATCACGTTCTGAGGCGAGATGTCACGATGCACGACGTTGAGCGGCTCACCGCGATCGTCCTTCGCTTCATGTGCAGCGTGTAGTCCGTGCAACATTCCGGAAGCGATGTGGCCAACTACGCCGATCGATGGCTCCAGGTTCTTGCGCCGCGCGGCTCGTAGTAGCTTCGAAAAGCACTCGCCACGGATGTACTCCATGACGAGCAACAGCTCTTGACCCATGGTCAAGATGTCGAGCGTTTCAACGACGTTGGGATGCTTGATGCGCGCTGCCAAGCGCGCCTCGTCGATGAACATCGCGACGAACTCTGGATCCTTGCAGAACTGAGGATGCAGTCGTTTCACCGCGACCGTGCGCGACGTCCCATCCATCTCGAGCATTCGACCCAGATGCACGGTTGCCATGCCGCCCGCCGCTAACCTGCCGTAGAGGGCGTAGCGACCGACTACATGCGCCGGCTTGGTGAATTCGAGATGGGATTCCGCCATTTGGCCTCGGGACCATAGCACGGTGGCATTCAGAATCTCGCCCGACGGAAAATTGGCGCGGATTTGAACGCCGAAAACGGACACTCGCGCACGATGTGTGCGCCTGTCGCAGACACCGTGATCTCACTGAAGAGATTGAGGAATGGCCAAACTTTGAGCGCACTCTGCTTCGTGCGGGGGCGTCGCAATATGACGCCGTGCTGCACCGAGACGGCTCACTCCAGGCTCGGCAGCTCGAGGCTCCGACACGCCGCAACCATGCGTTCCACCGCGGCATGCGTGAAGCGCCGGGGCGGCCCCGAGCCCGCCGGATCGAGCGCCCCCGCGCTGCCGCAGGCCACCCGGCGCCGCTCGGATTCGTCCCATTCGGGCACCAGTTCGCGCAACGCGACGAACCAGTAGCCGTCTGCCGACTTGAACACGGCAACATCGTTCTCGGCCGCCACGCGTTGCGCACCGGGCGCGCTGGCGGGTAGCGCCGTCAGCGCCGTCTGAAACTGAATCTGAAGAGCAAAGTCCTGGGCCGCCTCAACCCGGATCTCGCGCGCACCTGCACTCACCTGGGCATCGCGCGGCGCCAGAATCCGCTCGCTCCCCTCCCCGCGCAGCTCGTGCGGTAAATAGGCCAGCGGCACGACGAAGCGGAACTGCTCGGGCTCCGCCGCGAGCTGCACCGCCCCCTGGCCAACGCCCGACGAGCCGCCGGCAACATCGGAAACACTCGGGCTGCCGGCTGCCCCTGCAGCGCTCGTTTCCGCCGAGTTGCGGTGGGGCTCGGCCTGCGATCCCCTACAGCCCAGCAGGAGTGCCAGCAGAACTCCGGCACCCAACTGGTACGACCACACACCGACAGCGCCAGATGGGCGGAAAACAGGGAGATAGGACATTCAGAGTTGCTCCGCGACGATCCCGCGCGTGCGCAGCAGATCCACGATCCCGTGCGCTCCCACCAAATGGCCGGCGCCCACCACCACGAAGTAGTGCCCCGGCTTCTCGGCGAGCTTCGTCAAGCGGTCGAGCATGCGCTGATTGCGCTCGGCGAACAGCTTGGCGAACAGGCTCGGATAGCTGCTGCGCAGCGGACCGAGCAGCAGCGCGTCCAGCTGGGCGGCGTTGCCCGTCTTCCAGAGCTCGAAGGAAGCATCCAGCTCTTCCCCGTAGTGGTCGATCTCGTCCAGCGTCTGGCGCAGGAGCAGTTCGCCCGCATCCTGGTCGAGCCCGGTGAAGAGCGACATCTGCTCCTCCACGGTCTCCAGCGCCTCGATGCGCTGATGGCCTTCGGCGGCCTGACGGAAATGCTCGTCGATGCCCTGGTCGGCGGAGTAGCCCTCCTTCTCCAGCGCCTGGGTCGTCAGCGCGAGCGCCACGAACCAGGGCTGAAAGCCGCGCAAGCCGAACAGGTTCAGGCCGCGGCGCTGCTCGGCCTGCTGCAGCAACTGCCAGGTCTCCGGCTTCACCACGTCCTGCAGCCTCTTGCCCGGCGGCAGCGTCCCGAGCTCCAGCATGCGCTTCGCCGCCTGCAGCTGCGTCGCCTGGTTCATCTCCAGCTCGAGCACCAGCACGTCGCTGGCGGCGAACGCGGACTCGATGCGCGGATCGAGCGGATACAACTCCGCGCGCGCCACGTGGACCGAGCCGAGAAAATGCACGGTCGACGGCCCCAGCTGCGCCCGCCACAGGAGCACGTGCGAGGCGGGCGCCGGCACACCCGCCCTCGCCGCAGCGGCAGCAGCGGGCTCGCTGCGATGCGTGCAGGCGAGCCCGAGCAGCGCCACGCCGAGGAGCAGCGCGACGAAGCCGCGCAGCGGCCGGGAAATCCCGCGAGCCTGCGGTCCGCGGGGTTTCACCTCACTCTTCGGTGTGCGCGGCAGTGGCGCCGCCAGTCGCCGCTGGCTTGTCCGAGGCCTGGAACTTGGCGACGTTGGCCGTCGCCCAATCCGCCGACCACGAGCTGATGGTGTAGATTTGCTCCGAAGCATTGGTCATCGCCCAGCGGTTCGAACCCTCTGCGACGTTGCCCAGCTTGAGCACATGCAGCGCGGAGCCACCGCGCAGCTCGATCGTCACCGTCGCCTGCGGCTTGTCCAGCCCCACCTCGGCCGGCGTCTTGTGGTCGCCGAAGTCCATGGCGCTGAGCGTCTTGTAGGCACGCAGCAGATCATCGACCTTGGAGGACTGGAACTTCTCGAGCGGCTTCTGGGCGTTCGCCTTGGCGCCGTACTTGCCCGACCAGGCCTCCCCCGACTTGTCGAAGGTGAAGACGCCGTTCGCGTTTTCGATCGTGACCTTGACCGCGTCCTTGTCCTCGAACTTGAACATGGTCTTGTCGCGCCAGCCGCTCGCGTCCCGCTCGTAGAGCCACTTGGAGAAGCCCTTGAGCGCGTACACGCCGTCTTGCTTGGCCAGACGCACCATCTGACCGCGCGAGCCGTTCTCGCCGAAGTAGACGTCGAAGACCGCGTCGGCGCCCTTGTAGAAGGTAGCGTGCAGGCCCTTGGCGTCGCTCACGCCCCAGCGCGAGTACTCGTCCTTGCCCGCGGAGATGACCTCGGACAGGGACAGCTTGCTCAGGTTGTCGAG
>Ga0207678_10003908_pt1 | contig 13401 bp, 12 predicted proteins | sample KBSC63metaG_FD_184319 | JGI IMG/M metagenome (GOLD analysis project Ga0207678, IMG submission 184319) | Corn rhizosphere microbial communities from Kellogg Biological Station, Michigan, USA - KBS C6-3 metaG (SPAdes) (version 2) | ecosystem: Host-associated > Plants > Roots > Rhizosphere > Soil ... | reverse complement strand
CGGCGCGTGGGAGGCGTTGGCAGCGGCGCGATTTCGACGGCCGGGCCTCGAGCCGCCACCGCTGCCGTCGAGCAAGCGGGCGTATCACCGGATCGCCCTGCCGACGCTGGTCGTCGAGGGTGCCTGCGACAAGTTGTTGCCCGTCGGCTGGGCCGCCGAAATCGTCGAGCAGTTGCCGAACGGCCGCTCGGCCGTCATCGCGCGGGCAGGCCACTGCCCGCAGATCGAACAACCCGATGCCGTCAACGAACTGCTGTTGGACTTTCTCGGCGGTGTGGCTCGAGAAAGGACGGCAAGCTAGGTGAGCAACGAACTGGAGGGCAAGGTCGCGATCGTCACCGGCGGGGCGGCGGGACTGGGCGAGGGGATGTCGCGGCGATTCGCCGCCGAAGGCGCCAAGGTGCTGATCGCCGACATCGACGGCGATGCGGGTGCGGCGCTGGCCGCCGACATCGGTGGTAACGCGCTGTTCGTCGAGGCCGATGTGTCGCAACTCGACCAGATCGGCGGGCTGGTGACCGCGGCGGTCGATCGGTTCGGCGGACTGCATGTGATGGTGAACAACGCCGGAGTGTCGAGCGCGATGCACCGCAGCATCTTCGACGATGACTTCGCCGACTTCGAGAAGGTGATGGCGGTCAACCTTCGCGGGGTGATGGCGGGAACGCGCGATGCCGCGCGGCAGATGCGAGAGGCTGGGACTGGCGGATCCATCATCAACGTCACCTCGATCGGCGGGATACTCGCGGGCGGCGGCGTGTTGACCTACCGCGCGTCGAAGGCAGCCGTCATCCAGTTCACCAAATCGGCCGCTATCGAGTTGGCGCACTATGAGATTCGCGTCAACGCCATTGCGCCCGGAAACATCCGGACCGGAATTGTCCGCAAGGCGGCGTCGGGGGAGGACCTGGAGAAGCTGGAGGAGTTCGAGGCGAAGATCCGCGAGACGATGCGCAACGACCGGCCGCTGAAGCGCGAAGGTACCGCGGAGGACGTCGCCGAGGCGGCGCTGTACTTCGCCACCGACCGGTCGCGGTATGTGACCGGGACTGTGTTGCCGGTCGACGGCGGCACCGTGGCAGGCAAGGTGATCGCCCGCAGGCCGAAGTCGTGACCGTTTCCCTGCGCGAGCGTGCGCAGACTGTCGGATTTTCGCGGCGTGTCGTGTGCAAACACGCACCCTCGCGCGGAGAGGTGCCCCAACTCGCGGGGTGAAGTTTTAAATCAGTCGCTTGACTTAATCGAGTACGGCGAGTTGACTGAGGGTGTGACGACGGCCAGAGCTGTGCGCGCCGATCGGGCGAGCGGCACACAAGAGGCGATTCTGAAGGCGGCCGAGCGGCTGTACGCGGAACACGGCGTCTTCGCCGTATCGAACCGGCAGGTCAGCGAGGCCGCGGGACAGGGCAACAACGCCGCGGTGGGCTATCACTTCGGCACCAAGACCGACCTGGTGCGGGCGATCGAACAGAAGCACCGCGCGTCCATCGAGCGGCTGCTCGAGCGGATGGTGACCGACATCGGCGACTCCACCGAGCTGCGGGACTGGATCACCTGCATGGTGTGCTCGCTGACCGAGCATCTGGCGCAGCTCGGGAACCCGACGACCTACGCGCGGTTCGCCGCCCAGGCGCTGGCCGACCCCGCCTACCAGAAGATCGTGGTCCGCGACGCGCTGGCGTCGCCGTCGCTGGTCGCGGTCGTCGACGGCATCACCCGCTGCCTGCCCGAGCTGCCGACGGCTGTCGTGACCGAACGCAACATCATGGTGCGCAACCTGATGATGCATACCTGCGCAGACTTCGAACGCGCCTTCTCCGACGGAGATGCTGTGCCGCGAACCAGCTGGACGGCCGTTGCGTGCGGCCTGATCGACGCCATCGTCGGGCTGTGGCGCGCACCCGTCACGGAGCAGCCCTGACATGAAAGTGACCGTCGATCAAGACAAGTGCGTCTCGTCGGGTCAATGCGTGCTGAATGCAGACGAGGTCTTCGACCAGAGGGACGACGACGGCGTCGTGGTCCTGCTCGACGACAGCCCGACCGACGACCAAGCAGTCAACGTCCGTAATGCCGCCGCGGCCTGCCCGGCCCTGGCGATCGACATCGAGGAATGAGCCGCAGGCCTATGTCCGACACACTCACCGCCGCATCCGACGTCACCGCCGACGTCCCCGAGTATCCGATGGAACGCGACGCTCGCTGTCCGTTCGCACCGCCCCCGCGGATGCTCGAAATGGGTGAGGCCAGGCCACTTTCCCGGGTGCGGATCTGGAACGGCACCACGCCATGGCTGATCACCGGACACGAGGTGGCTCGTGCGCTGTTCGCCGACCCACGCGTGAGCGTCGACGATCGCAAGGACGGCTTCCCGCACTGGAATGAGCACATGCTGTCCACGGTCAACAAGCGGCCCCGCTCGGTGTTCACCTCCGACGCCGAAGAGCACACCCGGTTCCGCCGGATGTTGTCGAAACCCTTTACCTTCAAGCGCGTTGAGGCGTTACGTCCGGTGATTCAGGAGGTCACCGATCAGTGCATCGACGCGATCCTGGCCGGACCTGCGCCGGCCGACCTGATCACGAAGCTCGCACTGCCCGTGCCGACCCGGGTGATCAGCGACATGCTCGGCGTCCCCTACGAGGACCACGAATTCTTTCAGCACCACGCGAACGTCGGGTTGGCCCGCTACGCCTCGGCCGAGGACGGTCAGAAGGGGGCGATGAGCCTCCACAAGTATCTGATCAACCTCGTCGAGTCCAAGATGGCGATTCCCCCCGGGGAAGGCCCGGAAGATGCCGTCGCCGACCTGGCTGAGCGCGTCAACGCGGGCGAAATCAGCGTCAAGGAGGCCGCGCAGCTCGGGACCGGTTTGTTGATCGCGGGCCACGAGACCACCGCCAACATGATCGGTATCGGAATCCTCGCGCTGCTCGAGAACCCCGAACAGGCTGCGCTGTTGCGTGATTCCGACGACCCCAAGTTCATCGCCAACGCCGCCGAAGAATTGATGCGTTATCTGTCGATCATCCAGAACGGACAACGGCGCGTTGCCGTCGAGGACATCGAGATCGGCGGCGAAACCATCAAGGCCGGCGACGGCATCATCATCGACCTGGCGCCCGCGAACTGGGACAGCGCCACATATGCCGAACCCGAGAAGTTGGACCTGACCCGTGACGTCGGGCAGCAACTCGGCTTCGGCTACGGCAGACACCAATGCGTCGGACAGCAACTCGCCCGTGCCGAGCTGCAGATCGTGTTCCATACGCTGCTGCGACGCATTCCCACCCTCGAGCTCGCCGTGCCGTTCGACGAGGTGCCGTTCAAGCACGATCGCCTCGCATACGGCGTATACGAACTTCCCGTCAACTGGTAAAGCCTGCACCACAGCCCGATTGGAGTACCAAGGATGTCTACCCCAACCTCAACCCTGTATCCGCCGGAAGGCTTCGGCGCGCCCAAGAACCGAATGGGACATGCCAAGGATGCGATCGTGGGGCTGCCCGCGGGCACCGAGATCTTCTCGGCCGACAACCACATCTCGGTGGCCGACGACATCTTCTACGAGCGCTTCCCCGAGGAACTGAAGGGTGCGGCGCCGCGGATCTGGTACGAGGACGGCGCGTACATGGTCGGCATGAAGGGCAAGGCCTGGACCGGCGGCGATTTCGGGCGGGTGCTGATGCAGTACGACGACCTGGCGGGCGCAGCGTCGAACAACATCGATGCCCGCATACTCCAGCTCGCCGAAGACGGCATCGACAAGGAACTCGCGTTCCCCAACGCCGTCCTAGCACTGTTCCACTACCCGGACAAGTCGTTGCGCGAGCGGGTGTTCCGCATCTACAACGAGCACATCGCCGACCTGCAGGAGCGCTCGAGGGGCCACTTCTACGGTGTCGGGCTGATCAACTGGTGGGACCCGAAGGGCACCCGAAGCACGCTCGAAGAACTGAAGTCTCTCGGGCTCAAGACGTTCCTGCTTCCGCTGAACCCCGGCAAGGACGACGAGGGCAACATCTACGACTACGGCAGCACCGATATGGATGCCGTCTGGGACGAGATCGAGGCATCCGGCGTCCCGGTCAGCCACCACATCGGTGAGACGCCGCCGAAGACGCCGTGCCAGAACAACAGCGTCGTCGTCGGGATGATGGTCAACGTCGACTCGTTCCGCGAGCAGTTCGCCAAGTATGTCTTCTCCGGCATCCTTGACCGGCATCCCTCGTTGAAGATCGGCTGGTTCGAGGGTGGAATCGCCTGGGTGCCAACGGCACTGCAGGATGCCGAGCATATGCTGGCCTCCTACCGCCACATGTTCAACCATCAGCTCACCCGCGGCGTGCGCGATTACTGGAGCGACCACATGTGCGCCTCCTTCATGGTCGATCCGCTCGGCCTCGAGCTGATCGACAAGATCGGCGTGGACAACGTGATGTGGTCGTCGGACTACCCGCACAACGAATCGACCTTCGGATACTCGGAGAAATCGCTGAAGACAGTCGTCGACGCCGTCGGGCCAGAAGACGCGACGAAGATCGTCAGCACCAACATCAAGAACTTCCTGGGCGTGCAATGACGACGTTCGCGGTGAACAGTTCCGCCGTGGAGATTCCCGAACTCCCCGACACGGTGCGGATGTACCGCGAATGCGGGGCCCGGCTGCGCAACTCGATGAAGGACAAGGGGATCGACGCGCTGGTCCTGATCGGCAACGGCAACGTGGTGTACGCCACCGGCGTCAGTTGGCGACTGTTGGACGCCGGGCTTTCGCACGTCGAGCGCCCGGTGGCCATCGTGCTCGCCGGCGACGAACATCCACACCTGTTCATGCCGATGCGCGAAGGCTCGGTGTCCGAGTGTGAGGTGCCGGCCGATCACGTGCACGGGCCGCTCTACCTCGAATTCGACGAGGGCGTCGAGCATTTCGCGGAGGTGCTGGGCGAGCTCGTGCCCGCTGGTGCATCCGTGGCCGTCGACGAGCTGACGGGCGCCATGCGCCGCGCCCAGTCACGTCTGTTCCCGGCGGGTCCGCCGTCGGACGCCGCACAGGTGGTCGGTCCGGCGAAGCTGGTGAAGACGCCCGATCAGGTTTCGTGCGTCCGTAACGCGTGCCGGATCACCGAAGAAGCCATGGCGGACGTGCAGAAGGCGCTCGCGCCCGGGGTGCGTCAGATCGATCTGTCAGCGGCGTTCGTTCGGCGTGCCTTCGAACTGGGTGCCACCGCCAACATGCTCGAGGCGATCTGGCAGGTGATGCCGACGACGAAAACCAGCGGCGGCGTCTGGACCACCACCGGCGATCTGGCTCTGCCGCTGCTGACGACCGAACGCGAGCTGGTCCGCGGCGATGTGTTGTGGACCGACGTCAGCATCACCTACAACGGCTACTGCTCGGACTTCGGCCGCACCTGGCTTGTGGGCGACGAGGTGTCCGACCGACAGCACGCGCAGTATGAGAAGTGGCGCGAGATCATCGATGCCGTCCTTGCCGTTACCAAGGCCGGTGCCACCTCTGGTGATCTGGCCCGCGCCGCGATCGCCGCCAACGGCGGGAAGAAGCCGTGGCTGCCGCACTTCTACCTCGGCCACGGCATCGGCACCAACGCCGCCGAAATGCCGATGATCGGAACCGATCTGGGTGAGGAGTTCGATGACAACTTCGTCTTCCCGGCGGGAATGTTGCTGGTGCTCGAACCGGTCATCTGGGAGGACGGTACCGGGGGTTATCGAAGCGAGGAGATCGTGGTCATCACCGAGGACGGCACCACTCGCATCACGGATTACCCCTACACACCCTACGGGCGGTCCTGATGGCACTCGAGATCCTGCCTGACCCGAAGGCTCTGCGCAGCGGCCGCCGCGATCGGGTCCTGGCCCAGATGGCGGCCGACGACATCGACATCCTGGTCCTCGGCCGCCAGGCCAACGTCCGATACGTGACAGGAGCGCCGCAGCTGTGGGTCGCGGGCACCAGACCGTTCGGGCCGATCTGTGAGGTGATCCGCGCGACTGGCGAGATTCACCTGAACAGCACATGGGATGAGGGCATCCCCGACGAGATCGGTCATGACCATCTCTACGGACTGGCGTGGAACCCGATGACGCTGATCGACGTGCTCAAGCAACTGCCCGGTGCGGCGACCGCCCGGCGGGTCGGAACCGACTCGCTGACACCGACATTCGCGCAGCTGCTGCCGATGGCGTTCCCCGACGCCGAACTCGTCGACGCCGAACCCGCGCTTCGTGCCGCACGGCGCATCAAGACCGCTGACGAAGTCGCCGTGCTGCGTGGTGCGCTCGGCATCGCCGAACAAGCGCTCGAGGCGGCCCGCGCCGAGTTGGCGCCCGGCATCAGCGAACTGTCGCTGACCGGCGCGTTGATGGAGGCGATGGCGGCGGGCGGGGTCACCACCCCTGCCACGCAGGACGGCGCGTGGATCACACCCAAGGACCACTCGTGGCGACGCGACTCCAGCCGAGGCCGCGTTGCCGAGGGAGACTTGGTCGCCCTGTCCGCCGGCGCGCTCGCCGACGGCTACGTCGGCGAGGTCGGCAGGACCTGGCCGGTCGGTGATGTATCGGGAGCCGATGCATTGTTCCGACGCTCGAATGAGTTGTGGCAACACCTCATCGCCGCGTGCAGGCCGGGCGCCAGCGCCGCCGACCTGCTGTCGGCATACGACGCGGCGGGGGAGCCGCTGCCCGCCACACCCGTCGCGCACGGCCTCGGTCTCGGGTTCGACCCACCGGTGGTCTCGGCGGACCTGCCGTCCACCTGCGCCGAGGAGCGGCTCGAGCCGGGCATGGTGCTGGCGGTCACGGGCTACGTCTGGGAACCCGGCGTAGGAGCGGTCTTCTCCAGGGACGCCGTGCTGATCGGCGACGACGGCGCCGAGGTGCTGACGTCCAGCCCCACGTACCGCTCCGTCGACGCGACGGCCTGAGCCGGCCTGATGGCGTCAGGCGAACGTCCGTCGCCCGAGGAGATCGTCCTCTACGACAAGGACCCCGCGACCAAGATCGCAACGATCACGTTCAATCGTCCCGATCACCTCAATGCTCCGACTTCGGCCGCACGTCTGCGGTACGCGGACCTGCTGCGGGGTGCGACTGTGGACGACGACGTGAAAGTCGTGGTCATTCGCGGCGTCGGGGAGGATTTGGGCAGCGGTGCCGATCTGCCCGACTTCATGGCGGGGACGGACGAGGACCGGATGGCAGAGCTTCGCGTCGACGATCCGAACGTCACATATCCGCCGCAAGGATCCTTTCGGCACGGCGCGACGATGGGCCAGTGGTATGCCAACGCCGCGGCCGGTAACCGCGCGCTGCAGGAGCTCAAGAAGATCAGCATCGTCGAGGCGAAGGGCTACTGCTACGGCTGGCACTTCTACCAGTGCGCCGACGCCGACCTTGTCATCTCCAGCGACGACGCACTTTTCGGCCATCCGTCGTTCCGCTATTTCGGCTGGGGACCGCGGATGTGGACCTGGGTGCTGACGATGGGCCTTCGGCCGTTTCAGGAGATGGTGTTCACCGGCAGGCCGTTCACGGCCGAGGAGATGCTGGCGTGCAATTTCCTGAACAAGGTGGTGGCACGGGACGAACTCGAAGCCGAGGTCCAGAAGTACGCTTTGGCGTGCGCCCGTAACCGCCCCGTCGACAGCATCTTTCAGCAGAAGGTGTTCTTCGAGGTGGTCAAGCAGTTCCAGGGTGAGTACATGGGCAGCCTGCTGTCCGCGGCGTTCGAATCCATGGGTGGCTCTGTTCGGCCCGACGGGGGCGACTTCATGCTCGGCGACGCGATCGACGCCGGGCTTGCCGACGCCGTCAACGACAACGACGCGAAGTTCCCGCCCGAATTCCGGCTGAGCAAGAAGAATCGCAAGATGAAGGACTGACCCCTTTGTTGCCTCTCGACGGCTACACCGTCATCGATCTGTCCTCCGGCATCGCCGGAGCGTACTGCAGCAAGCTGCTGGCCGACGGCGGCGCCACCGTGGTCAAACTCGAACCGCCCGAAGGCGATCCACTGCGACGGTGGTCGGCATCGGGTGCCGAGATCAAGCCAGGTGACGACGGCGCGCTGTTCAGTTTCCTCGCCGGTAGCAAGGACAGCGTGGTGGCCGATCCGGACGCCGACGCCGAATTCGTCGACGGTCTGCTCGGCGAGGCGGACGCCGTGGTGTGGTCGCGTGGCTCGCGGCTTGCCGAGCACCCCGCCTTCGCGCCGAACGAAATCGAACGCCGCCATCCGCACTTGACCGTCACCACGATCACCCCGTTCGGCCTCGACGGTCCGTGGTCCGACAGGCCGGCGACGGAGTTCACCGTGCAGGCGTGGTCAGGTGGTGTGATCGGGCTCGGCCGGGGTGCACAGGACCGCCCGCCACTGTTCGTCGCGGGACAGATAGGGGAGTGGCTGGCCGGAGCCTATGCCGCCGCAGGGACGATGGCGGTGCAGTCGGGCGTCGTCGATGTGTCCATGCTCGAGGTCGAGACACTTTGCCTCACTTACTATTCGGTGTCGTTCATCGATATCCTGGGGCGCCCGTTCCGCGACCTTCGACGGCTCACCATCCCGGGTGTCGCAACGGCGGCCGACGGTTTGGTGGCGCTCGGCTGCGGGACCGCGCAGCAGTGGTTCGACCTGTGCGCGATGACCGGTCACGACGAGTGGATCGACGAGGAGTCGCCACTCTCGATCACCGAGCAGGCCAACATCCACGCCAAGGATATCTACGAGTGGGTGCGCGAGAACACCGTTGACGAGATCCTCGACCTGTCGACCGCGTTCCGCATCCCCAACGCTCCGGTCGGAAACGGCGCCAACATCACCTCGTTCGACCAGTTCGCCGAACGGGGTGCGTTCGTGAGCAATCCGCGCGACGGGTTCACTCAGCCCGGTCCTCCCTTCCGCGCCGCGCCGTCGCTCGGACGTGCACCACGTGCCGCTCCGCGACTCGGTGAGCACACCGAGGACTACCGACGAAACGGGATTGTCCGCCGCGACGGCAAGCCGGGGCTGTCGTTCGAGGGCCTGCGCATCCTCGACATGACCAGCTTCTGGGCCGGGCCGTCGTGTACGCACATACTGGCGCAACTCGGCGCCGAGGTGATCCACGTGGAGTCGACGTCACGCCCAGACGGCACGCGGTTGATCGCAGGCGTACCGATCACCGAAGACCAGTGGTGGGAGCGTTCGCCGATCTTCTCGGGACTGAACACCGACAAGAAGAGCGTCACACTGGATATCCGCAACCCGCGCGGCGTCGAACTGCTCCACGAACTCGTCAAGACGTGCGATGTCATCGTCGAGAACTACACGCCGAGAGTGCTCGACCAGATCGGGCTCGACTTCGACACCGTGCACCGGCTGCGTCCCGACGCGATCATGATGCGCATGCCCGGCTTCGGGCTCGACGGCCCGTGGCGGGACAAGCCCGCATTCGCCTACGTCATCGAGGACGCCTCCGGGATCACCTGGCTAACAGGTCATCCCGACCAGAACCCGGTGGAGCCATATGCCGTCGGCGACCCGAACGCAGGCGTGCACGGCCTCAACGCGTTGATGCTGGCGCTGGCGCACCGGCGGCGCACGGGGGAAGGCGTCAGAATCGAGGCTGCGATGGTCGACGCGGCGCTCAACGTCGCCGCCGAGCAGGTCATCGAGCACTCGGCCTACGGCAACCTGCTGCAAAGGGAGGGTAATCGCGGGCCGGCCGCCGCTCCGCAGAACCTCTACCGGACAAGCGAACTCGACGAGTTCGGCCGGCCCGACGACTGGGTGGCCATTGCGGTCGCCACCGACACGCAGTGGGCGAGCCTCGTCGCCGCGCTCGGGCACCCCGACTGGGTGACCGACGAGCTCCTAACCGCAGAAGGACGTCGACGACACCACGACGAGATCGACGAACACCTGAGCAGATGGTGTGGGACCCGCACGGGTGGCGAGATCGTCGACACCCTCTGGAACGCAGGCGTGCCTGTTGCGAAGGTCATGCAGCCACACCGGGTCGGTGACTTACCGCAACTGAAACACCGCGGCTTCTACGAGCAGGTGGATCACCCCGTCAACGGGACCGCCAGGCACAGCACGCTTCCCATGCGCATCTCGACGGGCCCGCAGTGTTTCCATCGGACCCCCGCGCCGCTTCTGGGGCAACACAACCACGAGGTGCTAGCCGAGCTGGGCCTGGACGACGAAGAGATCGCCGACCTGCAGGACAAGGGGGTCATCGGCACCGCTCCGGCGATGCGCGGCATTCGCACCACCAAGACTGGTTAACTCGACCCATGGCCATCGATCCGTCGAACATCTTGTTGACCGGGCGGGTAGCCGTCGTCACCGGCGGGGGAGAAGGCATCGGACGTGGAATCGCCGAAGGACTGATTGCCTTCGGCGCCAGGGTCGCCATCTGGGAACGCAACCCCGACACCTGCACATCTGCTGCCGAAGACATTGGGGCGCTTGGCATCGTGGCCGATGTCCGCGACAGTGGACAAGTCGATGCGGCGTTGGAGCAGACGTCCGAGACGCTGGGCGTCGTGAGCGTCCTGGTCAACAACGCAGGCGGGGTCTTTTCGTCGCCGCTGCTCGAAACCACCGAGAACGGCTGGGACGCGCTGTACCGGTCGAACCTGCGCCATGTCCTCCTCTGCACTCAACGGGTATCGCAGCGGTTGGTGGCCGCGGGACTGCCGGGCAGCATCATCAACGTGACGTCCATCGAGGGGGTGCGGGCGGCACCCGGCTATGCCGCCTACGCCGCCGCCAAAGCCGGCGTCATCAACTACACCAAGACCGCCGCGCTCGAGCTGGCCACGGAGGGAATCCGGGTCAACGCACTGGCCCCCGATCTGACCCTCACCGAAGGTATTTTGCGGGTATCGCCGGACGGTCTCCCCGACGGCGCCAGGCACATGATCCCGATGGCGCGGCCAGGGCACGTCGACGAAATGGCCGGCGCAGCAGTTTTTCTCGCATCCGACATGTCCAGTTACATCACCGGCCAGACGATCCACGTCGACGGCGGAACGCACGCCGCGAGCGGGTGGTATCACAACCCGCAGACCGGCGACTACCAGCTGGGCCCCGGCTAGCTCTGCGTGCCCTCGGTGCTCAGGCAGGGATCGCCCAGTCTCTTTGCGATCGCACCCCACACGTCGGCGTAGATTCCCGGCGCATCGCGGTAGGCAGCGCGGCGGGCGAGAAAAACGCGCGCGAGAGGTGCGACGAGGCGCAGCGGATAGCGCTTCCATCCCATCTTCTCGCTCATCTCCGCGAGCATCGACGGCCATGAATGATGTTGGAATCCAAGCGCTTCCTGCGCCCGCGCAGTGTCCATCCAATCGGTGAGGAACCAGCCGTCGTCATCGTCCGGGTCACCCGGCCTGCCCTCGGGCAGCACGCCGGGCAAGCCGAGCGCGGCCGCCAGCGCGGCGCCGACGTCCTTCTGCAGGAGCTTGTGCGAGTCGTCGCCCGCGATCAGCAGGATCTCGCCGACGACGTCAGCCGTTGTGGCGGCGGCGAATGCGGCGGCGACGTCGCGCACATCGACCGTGTGAATCCGCCCATCGGTGGGCAGTGCGCTCTCGATGTATATGCCGTCGGTGGTCAGCGGCAGTGCGCTGAAGTTCGGGCTGAGCACGCCGCCGAGCCGAAGCACGACCCAATCCAGGCGCGACGAGCGGACGAACTCCTCGGCCTGAAACTTGGTGTTGCTGTACAGCTCGAAGGGCCTCGGCGGAGTATCCGCGCGAACCACATCGGTCACCCGATGAGGATTGCGCGAGCCGTAGACGGCGTTGCTCGACGCCTGTACGAAGCGAGGAGGCTCCGGTTGCGCTTCGGCCGCGCGCACCAACGCCATCGTGGCGTCCACATTGACCTTCCGGGCCAGGCCGGGGTTGCGGTAGAGCGGGGGCGGAATAACGGCGGCGAGGTGGACGATCACCGACGGCGAGACCTCCGAAACCAGGCGATGGACCGCGTCCGCATCGGTCAGGTCGGCCCACCGCACGTCGACACCGTCGGGTAACGCGGCCGCTTTCTTGCGGTTGGCCGGGGTGTCGAGATCGGCGACCACCACGCGTCGGCCGTCGGCCGTCAGCCGCTCGACCACCTGCGAACCCACCAGTCCGAACCCGCCCGTCACGAGTGCCGCGTCTGTCATCCGTCCCCCTTCATGGAAATGACATTCTCAAGAAAGGAGAGTACCATATTCGCAGGTAGCGCTGTCGGCGGGTACTTCTCGCTCGGCGTGGGTATGCGAAACGCGGGACACACAAGGGGAACATATGGCTGACGAAGGCGTCGAGCAGATCGGCAGGGAAGAAGCCACCAAGTGGGACCCCACGTTCACCGAGCAGATCAAGAACGTGGTCGGCCCACTGATCAAACGGTATTTCCGGGCGGAGGTCAGGGGGCTGGACGCCATTCCGTCCGCAGGTGGCGCGCTGTTGGTGTCGAACCACTCCGGTGGCATGTTCACCCCGGACGTGCTCGTCTTCGCGCCGGCGTTCTATCACAAATACGGCTTCGACCGTCCCGTCTACACCCTCGCGCACTACGCGCTCTTCGCCGGACCGCTCGGCGACTGGCTGCGCCGGGTTGGCGTCATCGAGGCCAACCGGGAGAATGCCGCGAAGGCACTGCGCACCGGCGCGCTGGTGCTGGTCTTCCCGGGCGGCGACTATGACTCCTACCGGCCGACCTTCGAGAACAAGATCGACTTCGCGGGCAGGACCGGCTACGTGCGGACCGCGATCGATTCCGAAGTGCCGATCGTGCCGATGGTGTCCATCGGCGCTCAGGAATCACAGCTGTTCCTCACCCGCGGCAACTGGTTGGCCAAGCGCCTGGGGTTGGAGAAGCTTCGGGCCGAAATCCTGCCCGTCACGTTCGGGTTCCCATTCGGGTTGAGCGTCTTCTTCCCGCCCAATATCCCGCTGCCGAGCAAGATCGTCACGCAGGTTCTCGATCCGATCGACGTGGTCGCAGAGTTCGGACGCGAACCCGACGTCGACGCCGTCGACGCCCATATCCGCGAAGTGATGCAGGACGCTCTCGACAAGCTGGCGAACAGTCGCCGCTTCCCGATACTCGGCTAGCCCGAACGCCTGACCGGCGCCATCGCCGTGTCGACCGTGCTGAGCTGCGCGGGAAGCCCTGCGGCGCGGCGGATTTCGGTCAGACCGTGGATCATCGCGTCGGTCGCCTCGTGGACATCGTCGAAGGTTCGGTCGTCGGACAGAATCGAGATGTCCAGCTGGTCGACATAGCTCCACACGGTCATGTTGAAAGCGCTGCCGGACGACAGGATCCCGATCGAGTAGATCTCGTTCACCGGGGCACCGCCGATATGCCCGCGCTCGCGAGGTCCCGGCACATTG
>Ga0207678_10003905_pt1 | contig 13405 bp, 9 predicted proteins | sample KBSC63metaG_FD_184319 | JGI IMG/M metagenome (GOLD analysis project Ga0207678, IMG submission 184319) | Corn rhizosphere microbial communities from Kellogg Biological Station, Michigan, USA - KBS C6-3 metaG (SPAdes) (version 2) | ecosystem: Host-associated > Plants > Roots > Rhizosphere > Soil ... | reverse complement strand
GGCACGACTCCGACAAGAACGTGTTGTCCCTGCTCGTCACCGATCTTGGCGACAACTCCCGTTTGGTTCGCTACGGCGCAGCGACCGGGTTCGCGGAATTGGGATCGACCGATCCCTCTGTCATCCATGCGCTGGCTGCGCGCCTCGATGTCGAGCCCGACCCGTGGGTGCGCGGCGCGATCGCGCGGGCCATTGCAGCGTCAGGGCCCGCAGCCGAACCGGCGTTGCCGGCGTTGACGCGCGCCGTGCTCGATCCGTTGCCCTTGTACACCGCGGACAACGTGATCGCCGCCATGACCGCGATCGGCGCCCCCGCCGTACCCACGCTCATCGCGACGATGGGTTATCGAGGACCGACGGGCGCGCGGTATCAGGATCGAGCGGCGAGCGCTGCGAAGACGGCCTTGCTGAAGCTCAAGGTACCGATGACCGGGGCCTTGATCGCCGCCCTGCAACACGGCCCGACCCGGCAACGCGAACTTGCAGCCGCCGTGCTCGGAGAAAAGGGCGCGGATGCGACTGCAGCGATCCCGACCCTCGCCGACGCCCTGAAGGATGACGACGCCGGCGTGCGGCGAGCCGCGACAACATCCCTTGGCCAATTGACGGCCTACGACACCGGCGCGCTGCTTCCGTTGCTCGGTGCATTGAACGATCCCGACTCCGGCGTACGCGAAGCGGCGGTCGCAGCGCTTCGCAACGGCTTGGGCGGTTCGTTCGTCAGCAACGAGCGTGCGCTGGCCGCATCCAGAGCCGGCAAGCCCACGCCGAAGCCGCTGGACATATTGCCTCCCCCGCTTGTCGCGCAGACGGCCAAGGCACTCGGCGGTCGCCTTGGCGATTCCGACTTCACGGTCGCGGGGATCGCGGCGGAGGCCCTCGGTGAAATGGGCCCTCAGGCCGCGCCTGCACTGGGTTCGCTGAAAGCCGCTTTGCTTGCGCCACACGGCAACAACACCCGCGATGCCGCCGACGCACTGGTCGCGATGGGAGGCATCGGCGCACCTCTCTTGATCGAAGCAGTGCGCAAGGGCGCATCGCCCGCCGACCACAGCGGCGCGGGCATTCGTGATCGCGCCGCTTCCGGACTCGCCACGCTGGGTGAAAAAGGACAACTCGGCAGCTACAAGGGCGCAGCCGTTGCCGCGTTGATCGAAGGCCTTTCCGACCGACGCAGCGACGTGCGCAGCGACGTTGCCGGGGCGCTTGGCAGTTTGGGCCGATCGGGGGACGTCGCGTCGATGAAAACGACGGTCGTCGCGGCGCTCGAGGCCGCGATGGGTCGTGAGCACGAGGACGACGCCCGGCAAGCCATGCAATCGGCATTGCGAAATTGGGGGGTGGGTTCATGAAGCAATTCGGACGACACGCGAGCGCCGGCCTGATCATCGCGATCATCGCGGCGGCCGCGCTCGGGATGGCGTCGTGCTCCGGCCATGGCGCGGGCGACGGCAACAACAACGATTCCGGCAATGACGCGGCGAAGGCCACGCTGATCATTACCGCCTCGCTGGACGGTCGCGACGCGACCGCTGAAAGCGGCGGGATGATCGCCGATGCAGACGGCAACTTCGCCGGAGCGTTGGAGACCGGTTCCGACGGCCTCGGTGCAACCCTGGCGCCGGGCAAGTACAAAATCCTCGTCACCTATCAGGGGGACTACGAAGGCAACGTGCCGCCGATGCAGGTATTCGACGTCGAGCTCAGGGCCGGCCAGACGACCCGCAAGCAAGTCACGCTGGATAAAAATATTTCCATGTCCGCGCTGCAGTTCCTGCAGCAATTGACGCTGAAAGCGGCCACGCAGCAGGCCACGGGCAACGCCGGGCTGGGCGGCGCGCGTGCGGCCGACACGAGCCGCCTCGGGAAATTCGCGGCGTGTGCAGGTTTGCCCGATGATTACTTCGGCGATGCCGGCGACATCCCGTCGGACCAGTTGAACGCCAAACCCGAACTGCAATTCGCGACACCGCAATCCGTCGCCACGCCCTCGCCGCCGCATGCGACACCCATGCAGATGGCGTTCGACACGATGTGGGCACGCAGCCTCGACGCCGCGGCCACTGCCGATGCCGTCGAAACGACGATGACCGAGCTGCGTGTCGCGATCGTATGGGGCGACATGGACGGCGCCGGCAAACTCGTCGCGCACTTGTCGGATCTGTTGTCGCGCATGGCTGCCGCGGGCAAGGCAAGCCGTCTTGCCGAGGCCAGACTGCTGCGCCTCGAAGTCGCGCCGCTGATGAAAAGCAACCCGCCGCCTGTCCTCGACATCGATGATCCCGTCGGCATGCAGCAGGCTTTCATCGCCTGGCAGCAAAAGGTCAAGCAGGACGGCCTGCCGCCCGAAACGGTGGCGAAGCTCAAGGGAGCCGGCTGGAGCGACAAGGACATCGCCGGCATGACCGCGAGCGCGATCCGGGCGCCGGCAGGGCAAGTCATGTCGCAAACCATCGTCGGCACCGCGATGGCGGTCGCGGCCATTCGTCGCGACGAACAAGGCGACGACAAGCGGGCCGCGGCAGCCGACGCCGAACTCGACATGTTGCGAAAGGGAGTAACGCGCTGTGGCTCACTCTGAACGCACACGACCCGCGCGCCCCGGTGCAGGCGCCGACCTGCGGAAATGGGCGCTCGGCGCAGGCATCTGTCTGGCCTTGCTGGCAGTGCAACCGGCGCGCACCCAGACTGCGAGTCAAATGCAGCAACGCACCACAGACACCGTCTACAAGCTCAGCTATCTCGCGGACATGGCCAAGCTGGCACAAGACCAAGCCTTGCAACAATGGATCAAACAGCAGATCGCCGAGGAGTTGCAGGAACTCCAATCACTGGAGTGGCAGTCCTACCACCGCTGCGAAGCGATGAAGAACCCGACAAAAGGCAACGACGGTGACATCTACAAATGGGCGGAAGAAGAAAAACACCGGAACGAAGCGATGAAGAATCTCTCCGGCATTTCCAGGATATTCGGCGGCGTGCCGAGTGGAGCGGGTGCCATCATGTCGGCCACGACGGGTGAGGCCCATGGTGCTGCAAAGGACAAGATGATCGACATCGCCAAGGACTTGGCCGAAGGCAGCAGCCTCTCGGGGCTGTTCAACAAGCTCGGCCCCGCACTTGCCGCACTGGATGGAGGCGCCCAGCTCTACGACACCTGGCAGGCCGTGAAATTGGGCAGCGACGCGATCGATCAACGCAATGCCGCCGACGCGGCACTGACCGATTGCAAGAAGCCACCGGAACCTCAGGCGTTGGCCCAGGGCACACCCTACCTGCGTCCGTTCCCGCCGGGCTCGCCCCCGCAACCGCCGAACAACCCGCCGCCGCCTCAGCAACCCAATCCCAAGCCACCGACACCGCAAAAACCGATCCCGCTGGGACAATTCCTGCAGCAGGCCCTGAGTGCAAGCGGGCATGGCGGATGAGTCGATCCAGACGGCGTCGGCGATACGGGCGCGCCCGACACTCATCGCGCTTGTTGCACTGAAACCGGGCGGCGTTCTGATCGCGGCCGTCGTGCTTGCCGTGCCATTGGCGATCGATCCATCCGGATTGCGGGCGTTCCTGCCCGTCAAGCAGGCGGCACTGCTTTTCGGCGCGGCGCTCATTGCGTTGATCGCGGCCGTCGGGTATGCCGGAACGGCATGGCGCGCGCGCATGCCGATGCGCCGATCCGCACCCTTTCACGAACCGCAGCATGCCGGTAGTGCATCGGGCAGCTCGTGCGAAAATTCCACCCGCGCGCGGCTGCAGACGGATTCGCGGGTCGGCCTGTGCTTGATCGGCGCCCCACTCGCACTCTGGTTGTGGTCGCTCATCGTGGTCACACCGCATGCGCTCAATCCGGCGCTCCACCTGGGTTTTGGCTGGTCGGGTCTCTCTGCGCACCTGGTCATTTTTTTCGCGGCGCTGCTGTGCGCGCGAGCCGCACGCAACGCCGGCTCGCAGCGAAACTTCGAACGTCTGCTCGGCGCCGTCGCTGTCACCACGTTGGTGATGGCGGGTCATGCGTGCCTGCAGGCTGCAAACGTGGATCCCCTTGCCTGGATCGTCGGCAAGTCGGTCCAGGAATCCGGGCGCTGGCGGATATTCACGACCACCGGCAATCCTGACTGGACCGCGGAATATCTGGCCGCCGCGGCGCCCATCGCGGTGTGGTGGTTTTCCCGGTTCACGCGCGGTGCTGCGTTGCTCTGGCTGCTGTTCGCCATCGCCATCTTGCCCACCGGCTCGCGGCTGGGTCTGGCTGCGCTGGTGGTCGGAGCCGCGATCCACACGTGGATGCGTCGGCGCGCGTGCAGCGAAGGATTCATTGCGCGAAGACGGATGCAAGTATTTTTCGCAGCCCTGATTGCGGCAGGATTGTTCGTTTATCTTCTGCGCGATCTGGGTTATGCGGAAGCCTTGCTGCGCTGGCGCGATTTTCATTCCGTACTCGGCCGTCTGCAGCTGTGGCAGGCATCGCTGCATCTGATCGTCGCGAGGCCGCTTGATGGTTACGGCCTCGATCACTTTGCCCTGGTTCTACCCGACGGCCTGCGTGCCGTCGCGGCGCCGCTGGATCCAGTGACGCGCAGCCATATGCCCGACTTGTTGACCGCGCACGCGCACAACGACTTCCTCGAAATGGGCGTGGAGACCGGCATTCCCGGCGCGTTTCTGCTGCTTGCGCTGTTCGCACTGGGGTTATACGCCGCCACGAAACCATCGGCCGATCTGCAAGCGCCAAGCCATATCCGCGCTCCGTCAGCCACTCCCGCGCTCGGCGCTTCGCTTGGTGTTCTTTTCACGTTGGCCATGGCATCGGCTCCGCTGCACACGCCTGCAACGGCACTGCTGTTCTGGGTGGTGCTCGGGTGCCTTGCAGGGGCGACACCCGTGACGCTGCCCGATCTGTGGCGGCACACGCCAAGTCGTCTGAAGTGGCAGCGTGCCGGCGCCATTCTCGCGACCTGCGCGATGCTCACGGCCTTGGGATGGGCCGGTAATCGGACGCTCGTATTGCTGACCGAAAACCGGCAAGCGGCCGCGGCCGCCGCGATGGCGGCGGCAGGACAAACCCACGCAGCCGAGCTTGGCTATGAAGCTGCGTGGGGAGGCGCACCATGGGATCACGAAAGCGGCGTTGCGTTGGCATCGCTGTTGCTCGACAGCAACCGGCCCGCCGCAGCGTTGCGCGTACTGGACCAGATCGACACCTGGTCGCAAAGCCGGGAGAGTTGGCTGGTGCGCGCGCATGCCCTGCTGCGTCAGCACGATGTCGGTTCCGCACTGCAGGTGATGGAACATGCCACGTTTGCAGTGCCTGATTTTCTTCGCGCCGAAATGCTGCAGGCGCGTTTGGCGACACATCTGGGACAGATGTCGGAGGCGAACGCCGCTTACCGTCAGGCGCTGCTCTCGCCGCAGCGCTCGCCGCGCGCGCGACGAATCATGTTCGAGGCAGCGCAAGCGTTGGCCGGGAAAACACAGGAAACGCCCTGAAACAACCGACGCGTGCATTGACGCACGCATCCCGCGACAATTGAACGAATAACCAATGGAATCCCGGCTCGCGCCGGGGTGGTGGACGGACATGACTGGCCTGCAATCCAACTTCGAACAAATCCCGCTGCGCGAATACGCCGAGCGGGCGTATCTCGATTACTCGATGTACGTGGTGCTGGACCGCGCCCTGCCTTTCATCGGCGACGGATTGAAACCGGTGCAGCGCCGCATCGTGTACGCGATGAGCGAGCTGAGCCTCGCCGCCACGGCAAAACCGAAGAAATCCGCGCGCACCGTCGGTGACGTGATCGGCAAGTTCCATCCGCACGGCGACAGTTCGGTGTACGAGGCGATGGTGCTGATGGCGCAGCCGTTCTCGTACCGTTATCCGCTGATCGACGGGCAAGGCAATTTCGGTTCGTCGGACGATCCCAAAAGCTTCGCGGCGATGCGTTACACCGAATCGCGCCTCACGCCGATCGCCGAAATGCTGCTCAGCGAATTGCCGATGGGCACGGTCGACTGGGCGCCCAACTTCGACGGCACGCTCCAGGAACCCTCGTGGCTGCCGGCGCGGATGCCGCACGTGCTGCTGAATGGTTCGACCGGCATCGCGGTCGGCATGGCCACCGACATCCCGCCGCACAACCTGCGCGAAGTCGCTTCCGCCTGCATCCACCTGCTGGATGAGCCGTCCGCCAGCGTCGCGGAGCTTTGCGAACACATCAAGGCGCCGGACTTTCCGACTTCGGCGGAAATCATCACGCCACGCAGCGAGTTGATGGCCATGTACGCGACCGGCAACGGGTCGGTGCGCTGCCGCGCGGTGTACACCGAAGAACGTGGCAACGTCGTGCTGACCGCGCTGCCGCACCAGGTCTCGCCCGCGAAGATCATCGAGCAGATCGCTGCGCAAATGCGTGCCAAGAAGCTGCCGATGCTGGAGGACCTGCGCGACGAATCCGACCACGAGAATCCGGTGCGGCTGGTGCTGATCCCGCGCTCGAACCGCGTGGACATCGACGCGATGATGCAGCACCTGTTCGCGACCACCGATCTCGAAAAGAGCTTCCGCATCAACCTCAACATGATCGGGCTGGACGGCCGTCCGCAGGTCAAGACGCTCAAGCAGATCCTCGAGGAATGGCTGCGCTTCCGCAGCGACACGGTGACGCGGCGTCTGCAGCATCGCCTGGAAAAAGTCGAACGCCGCCTGCATCTGCTGGAAGGCCTGCGCATCGCTTTCCTCAACCTCGACGAAGTCATCCGGATCGTCCGCCATGAGGATGAGCCGAAGCCGGCGCTGATCGCGCGCTTCAAGCTTTCCGAGGAACAAGCCGACTACATCCTCGAAACCCGGCTGCGGCAACTCGCGCGGCTCGAGGAAATGAAGCTCAACGCGGAGCGCGATGCGCTGGAGGAGGAACGCGCGAAGATCGAGGTAACGCTGGGTTCCAAGGCACGCCTGAAGACGCTGATCAAGCAGGAACTGAAAGCCGACGCGGAAAAATACGGCGACGCACGCCGCTCGCCGCTGGTCGAACGCGCGGCCGCGCAGGCGCTGGACGAAAGCGCGCTGGTCGTGTCCGAACCGGTCACCGTGGTACTGAGCGAAAAAGGCTGGGCACGCGCGGCCAAGGGCCACGACGTCGATGCCACGGAGCTTTCCTACCGCGAAGGCGACAAGTACCTCGTCAGCGTGCGCGGCAAGAGTTCGCAACAGGCCGTATTCATTGATTCGACCGGCCGCAGCTATTCCACGGCGGCGCATACCCTGCCCTCGGCGCGCGGCAACGGCGAACCGCTGACCGGCCGCTTCACGCCCCCGACCGGCGCACGTTTCGACGCGGTCGCGATCGGCGACAACGCCACCAGGTTGATCCTCGCGACCGATGCCGGTTACGGATTCCTGGCGCGCTTCGAAGGCCTGCTCGCCAACAAGAAAGCCGGCAAGCAGGTCATCAACATGGACGACAATGCGCGCGTGCTGGCGCCCGCGTACGTCAACGATCCGGCGCGTGATCGCATCGTCGCGGTGACGACCGAAGGGCATCTGCTGATGTTCTCGGTGGCCGACCTGCCGGAACTCGATCGCGGCCGCGGCAACAGGCTGATCGAGATTCCCAAGGCCAAACTGCAATCGGGCGAAGAACGCGTCGCCGGCACCGCGGTGGTAGCGGAAGGTTCGGGCGAAGTCACGCTTTACGCAGGCCAACGCAAGCTGATCCTGAAGTGGGCCGACCTCGTGGAATACGGCGGCAACCGCGCGCAACGCGGCGGATTGTTGCCGCGCGGGTTGCGCCGGGTGGATCGGATCGAAACGACGGGCTGACACGGGAACTCGCGCCGCATTGCGGACTCCAATCGTGTGCACGCCCGTCAGCCCTTGCGCGTTTTGATGTTCACCGGAATTTCGCCATGAATATGATCCGCAACGCCGCGATGCTCACCGCCTGTTTCATGGCCGGCGCGGCGTCCGCCCAGACCGCGAAGCCTCCGCTGAACCTGCAACTGCCGCCCAGCGACATGCCCGTCGCCGCGAGCACCGCCGCAAGCCATCCGGCCAACAAGCCCGTAATCGACCGCTACGGCAACCCGGTCAGCCCGCCGGGCGTGTATTACGGCGACCACAGCGGTCCTACGGCTCCGACCGGCGACGAACGCGTCGCGGCGCAACGCTGCGATGACGCCACCTACAACCAGACGCAGATGCACGGCAGCGCCAGCATGGGCGTGATGGGCGGCAACCACGTGAGCGGCAACTACGAGGCCGCCACCATCAACATGACCAAGAACCTCGGCGACTGCGAACATCCATCCGGCAGCGTCGGTTTGTCGATCCGCGTGGGCCAAAGCCGGTTCGGCGGCCGCCACTGGTAATCCCGATCGCCTGCGCGGCGAGACATCGCCCGCATCCCCGCGCTAAGCTTCGCCATCGTGCCGCCACGATCGGCACGGGGAATGCGCAATGCACGGCGAATACAAGATGCCCGGCGGCAAGCTGGTGGTGGCGGACCTCGAAGTACGCAACGGCAAGCTGACCCGCGTGCGGATCAGTGGTGATTTTTTCCTGGAACCCGATTCCGCGCTCACGCTGATCGACGTGGCGCTGGAAGGCTTGCCTGCCGACGCCGGCAACGTGCGTCACGCCGAAGTGCTGAAAGCCGCGCTGGGGCCGAGCGTGCGCATGTACGGTGTCTCGCCCGAAGCGATCGCGGTGGCGGTGCAGCGCGCGCTGGAATCACCATTGTGAAACGCACCGACTGGGGCGACTACAAGTGGCGGCTGGTGCACACCGCGCCGCAACCGCCCGCGTTGCACATGGCGCTGGACGAAGTGCTGACCGACGAAGTCGCGGCGCGCCGCCGGCCGCCCACCTTGCGCGTGTGGGAATGGTCGGCATCGTGCGTCGTCATCGGGCGCTTCCAGTCGCTGCGCAACGAAGTGGATGCCGTCGCCGCGGAACGGCACGGCATCGAAGTCGTGCGCCGCATCAGTGGCGGCGGCGCGATGTTCATCGAGCCGGGCAATACCATTACCTATTCGCTGTACGTGCCGGAATCGCTGGTCGTCGGGATGAGCTTCCAGGAATCCTACGAATTCATGGACGCGTGGGTCATCGAAGCGTTGCAGGGACTCGGCATCGACGCGTGGTACCAGCCGCTCAACGATATCGCCTCGCCAGCCGGCAAGATCGCAGGCGCCGCACAAACCCGCCGCGGCGGCGCGGTGCTGCACCACGTCACCATGGCGTATGACATCGACACCAGCAAGATGCTCGACGTGTTGCGCATCGGTCGCGAGAAGCTGTCCGACAAGGCGACGCAGAGCGCGGCCAAGCGTGTCGATCCGCTTCGCAGCCAGACCGGATTGCCCCGCGCGGAAATCGTCGAGCGCATGATCGCCACCTTTCGCAGCTTGCACGGGCTGGGGTTCGGCAAACTGGAAGAGGCGGAACTCGAACGCGCACAAGCGCTTGCCGCATCCAAGTTCTCGACGGAAGCCTGGACGGGCATCGTGCCATAAGTGTGCGATCATCCCTGAGCGCGCGCCGCGGGATGGCCGAATAGCCGGCGCCACCCCAAGTTGTGAGAGTCCACCATGGCCTTCCATGGCCCGACTTTTCACAACAGCCAGCTCCGCCGGTTGGCGCGCACCGCCCCAGCCCTCACAATGCCGCGGCCATCAAAGGAACTCCCATGCGCTGGTTTCGACGCATCGCCCTCGCGCTGATTGTGATCGTGGTGATCGTGCTGGCAATCGGCTGGCGGCTGCTCGCCGGCAGCCGCCCGCAGACCAACGGCAATGTCACACTGAAGGGACTGTCCGCACCGGTGACCATCGTGCGCGACGCCGATGGCATTCCCACCATTACCGCGCAAAGCCGCCGCGATCTCGCCTTCGCGATCGGTTACGTGCACGGGCAGGAACGTTTCTTCCAGATGGATTTGCAGCGCCGTGTGGCCGCGGGCGAGCTGGCCGCGCTGGTCGGGCCGAAAGCCCTGCCCGTCGACGAAAAACACCGCCTGCATCGTTTTCGCGCGCTGGCGGAACAAGAACTCGCGCTGATGAACCCGAGCCAGCGCAAGTTCATGGCCGCCTATACGGCCGGCGTCAATGCCGGGTTGACGCATCTTTCCGTGCGTCCCTGGCAATACCTGCTGCTGGACACGAAACCGCAATCGTGGACTGATGCGGACACCGTCCTGACCATCGACACGATGTTCTTCGACCTCAACCAGGACGGCGACAACCCGCGCGAACTGGACATTGCGCGCATGCGCGCGGTGCTGCCGAGAGCGCTGGCGGATTTCCTGCTGTCGCCCTCGCCGCGCTGGGAAGCGCCGATGCGGGGCGGCGCCACCCAACCGATTCCGCCACCTGCCGCGTCGGTGTTTGACCTGCGCGGTTCGGCGACGCGAAAAGTCGCGTTCACGCGCGGCGCTCGCGCCGTCGCACTGACCGACCGGGCCAACACCGGCATCGGCAGCAATGGTTTCGCAGTAAACGGCACACTCACGGGCACCGGCGGCGCGGCGCTGCTCGCCAACGACCCGCACCTGGGGCTGCGCGTCCCGAACATCTGGTACCGCGCGCAGCTGCGCTACCCCGATCCGGCCAATCCGCAACGCATGATCGATCTGAATGGCGTCACGCTGCCCGGCGCGCCTGCGCTGGTGATCGGCAGCAACGGCCACATCGCGTGGGGCTTCACCAACAGTTCGGGCGACTGGATGGACTGGGCGCGCGTGATCCGCAATCCAGAAGATCCTTCGCAATACAAGACGCCGAATGGCTGGGCCACGATCGCCAGACACGACGAAACCATCCACGTGAAAGGTGCGCCGGATGCGCACGTCACCGTCGAGGACACGATCTGGGGCCCGATCATGGGCAAGGACACCGACGGCACGCCACTGGCGCTGGCGTGGATCGCGCAAGATCCGCGTGCTGTCAATCTCAATCTGATGAAACTGGAAACGGCGGCCTCGGTGGACCGGGCGCTGGCGCTGGCGCCGACCATCGGCATTCCGCCGCAGAATCTGGTGGTCGCGGATGCGCAGGGAAACATCGGGTGGAGCATCGCCGGCAGCGTGATTCCGGTGCGCGAGGGTTTCGATCCTTCCGTACCGGCCGACTGGTCGAAGCCCGGCACGGGCTGGGTTGGCTACGCCGCAGCCGCACAGTACCCACGCATCGAGAACCCGGTCGATTCACGCATCTGGACCGCCAACCAGCGCATCGTTTCGGGCGACGCGCTGGCCCTGATCGGCGACGGCGGCTACGACTTGGGGGCACGCGCGCAACAGATCCGCGACGACTTGACCGCCCGCGCCGGTGTGCTCGCGCGCGATGATTTCATCCCGAGCACCATGCTGGACATCCAGCTCGACAACCGCGCTCTGTTCCTGGCGCGCTGGCAGAAGCTGCTGCTCGGCGTGCTGGACGCAACCCGTGATCCGAAGTTGATGGCGCTCAAACCTTTGGTGCAGGACTGGCAGGCACGCGCCGTCACCGGCAGCGTCGGCTATCGCATCGTGCGGATGTTCCGCGAGAAGACGCGCGAAAACGTGCTGGCGCCCTTCACTGCACGCGCCACGGAAAAATGGGAAGATTTCAAATGGCCATCGCCCCAGGTCGGCGAGTACGCGGTGTGGACGCTCGTTACGCAAAAGCCCGCCTGGCTGCTCGATCCGAAATACAAGGATTGGAACACGTTGCTGGTCGATTCCGCCAAGGCAGTTGCAGAGGAATTGGCGGCATTGCCCGGGCCACTGGCGGACAAGACCTGGGGCAAGCACAACACCGCGCAGATCGACAACCCGCTGTCGGTGGCGTTGCCGGCATGGCTGGCGCGATTCTTCGACATGCCACATGACGAATTGGCGGGCGACAACAACATGCCGCGCGTGCTGCATCCTGCATTCGGCGCGTCCATGCGCCTGGACGTGCAGCCCGGCGATGAGGCGCACGGCATCCTGGAGATGCCGGCCGGACAATCCGACAATCCGCTCTCGCCGTGGTTCGGCAAGGGCCACGAAGCGTGGGTGCACGGCAAACCGACACCGCTGCTGCCCGGCCCCGCGAAATATCGCCTGACGCTGCTGCCGGCTGGTTGAAATAGAGTCGCTTGGGAACCTGTGAAAAACCGTTGCGCCTGAATCGTCAGGGATTGTCGATCTGGAAGCCGCAGACGGCCCGAAGGGCGGGCCACATGGATGTGGCGAATAGCACAGCAGGTTGTTCACAGGCTCCGCCGCTTGCGTGGCCGCATGCAAACCGGCGACCATCACCGCATGATCTTCCGAAACTTCCCCCTCGGCCCGCGCGGACACATTGCGTGGAGTCTGGCGGCGCTGTTCGCCATCGTGCTGCTGCCCGCCGCTTGCACGCAAGCGTCGCACGGCATCTCCAGCCACGACGTGGCGTTCGACAACATCCACTATCGCGTGGTGAGCATCGATACGGCCAAGGCGGACTTGAGCCTGCATTGGCGCGCCCCCGCCACCGGCAAGCCATTCGCCAGCATCCATGCGCTGCAGCAGTGGGGCGCGGCACGCGGGCGCCAGTTGCTGTTCGCCGCCAACGCCGGCATCTACGATGCGCAGGGTGAACCGCTGGGTCTTTACGTCGAAAGCGGCAAGGCCCTGAAACCGTTGAACACCGCGCACGGCAACCCGGCTTCGGGCAACTTCTCGTTGCTGCCGAACGGCGTATTCGCCATCGATGCCAATGGCCATGCATCGGTGCAAACCACCGCCGATTTCGCCGCCGCGCACGCGCAACCGCGCTGGGCCACGCAGTCCGGCCCCATGCTGGTGATCGACGGCAAGATCAATCCGAATTTCGATGTCGGTTCCGACAGCACCAAATGGCGCAGCGGTGTGTGCGCGCCCAAGCCGGATGAAGTCGTGTTCGCCGTCACCACCGCGCCCGTGAACTTCCACGAGTTCGCGCGGCTGTTCCGCGACAAGCTCGGTTGCCGCAACGCACTGTTCCTCGACGGTACCCTCTCGCAGATCTACGTGGACGGCGACTACTACGGCGCACCCGCGTTCATGGTGAAACCGTACGCCGGGATGTTCGCGGTATTCGCGACAGCGGACCGCGATTAACGAATCCCCTTGAAGCCGGTTCGGCTTCCGAATCAAAGCCGCTGGGCAGGAACCGGGGTTCGCCCAGTCGGGTGCTTCGCGCGCTTGCCGCACCCTGTCCTACAGGCTTTTCACATATCCATATGCATTTACGCCGCCGTGCTGGTTACGCTCGCGCCGCGATCTGCGCCCGCGCCGATCGATTCGGCCGCCGCGAAGGGCGGCACGCCAACAGGGGAACAACATGCGCTTGAAATCACCGACCACCGCGCCATCGCTGGCGCTGAAGGACATCCATGGAAGATCCGTTGTGATTGGCG